>Ga0207889_1000404_pt1 | contig 11819 bp, 17 predicted proteins | sample LinPmetageLP47_FD_184058 | JGI IMG/M metagenome (GOLD analysis project Ga0207889, IMG submission 184058) | Marine viral communities from the Pacific Ocean - LP-47 (SPAdes) | ecosystem: Environmental > Aquatic > Marine > Oceanic | place: Pacific Ocean | collected 2011-06-12
TAGTTTGGCCTGAGCGTCCACGATATTCGCAAGCGCCCGTCCGTAGGCTCCAGACTCATTGATGATCAAAGCCAGAACAAGACGGTCGCGGCGAGTGCGATGGCTGAGAGGAAGACCTTCGGGCATCCATAATCTTGTCAGAAGGGATGAAAACTGAATGCTGTCGTGACCAGCGATAGCCTTCGATAACCCAATCTTCAAAACTTGCGTCACGCCCACCAAGTGCGCTTTTGAGCCAATCCCGCAAGTTCTGACGATCGTTCTGCGTGGCTCGGTGAAATCCGAGGTGGCGCAAAATTTCAAGCTGGTGGCGGCGAACAGTATCCTTTGAGACATTGTAGGGCATCGCACCATCAAGCCCAAGCTGATCCCCAACATAAGTCTGAGCATCATCGGGTATGTCGGCCAAATCCCTCGTGAAGTGCCCATGATCTCGAAAATAGAGAAGTTGCACGCCGACCCAAACCCGAGATCCCTGATGGTAAGTCTCCAAAAACTCAAAATCAGAAAACGATAAGCTCCAGATCTCCAAAAATGCGCGGTCTGACATCCTACCCCCCAAAAAGGGAGCAGTCTTCGGTGGTAAATATCAACCGTCAATTACATTGTTTGTTCCACTCTTGTTCCAAATTACGCCCAAATATGCAGCTTCGGGCCAGTTAGGCCGTGTTGGTCCGGTCAACGCGCTCAGCTTCATAGCCTTGGTTGATGACCCCGCTCGGTTCAGCCGGACATCGGATGTGGGCGCTTTTCTTGGGTTGACGCCAAAGCGGCATCAGTCTGGCGAGATGGATTGGTCGGGCCGCGTTTCGAAATGCGGTGACGGTGCAATGCGCGGGCTACTCTTCGAGGCGGCGTCATCCGTGATCCACCAGGTGAAACGTTTCTCGCGGCTCAAAAGCTGGGCCGTGCGACTGGCCGGCCGTCGCGGCTTCCGCAAGGCGGCGGTCGCGACGGCCCGCAAAATCGCCGTGCTGATGCTGACGATCTGGAAAAATGGAACCGACTATCAATGGACAAATGAGGCCACCGCCTGATCTGAGTTCCCGCCCCTGAAGCGGGGAGCGCAGTCCCAACGGGACGGAGGTTGATCGATCTCGCTGTAGAGCATGGGATGGCTAGGCGCCACACCCCGCACAAGACATTGGAGACGATCCACCGCCGAAAACCATCATGAGGCGCTCAATGCGACCTCGGAGAGAACCATGACCCCGGACGGACACAACCCCACGCTTGACGAGGCCGCAATCAGAGAACGCTCTACAGCCGGTGGAAGCGGTGGAGCGAGAAAGGCATCTTCGCCCGGATGATGGCAGGTCTGGCCGCTGAGCACGGCGAAGAGAAGACCGTGATGATCGACGCGACATATCTCAAGGCCCATCGAACGGCGACCAGCATGGCCGCGAAAAAGGGGGGCGTGGTCGTCTGATCGGTCGAACCAAAGGCGGCATGAACACCAAGCTGCATGCCATCTGCGACAGTCAGGGACGACCGATCGACCTGTTCGTCACCGCCGGACAGGTCAGCGATTACATCGGCGCACGCGCATTGCTCAGCGGCCTGCCAAACGTCAAATGGCTGCTCGGGGATCGGGGCTACGATGCTGACTGGTTCAGAGAAGCTTTGCAGGACAAGGGGATACGCGCCTGTATCCCAGGCCGGAAGAAACGCAAGACACCGGTCAAATACGATAAGCGCCGATACAAGCGGCGCAATCGCATCGAGATCATGTTCGGAAGACTCAAAGACTGGAGGCGTGTCGCCACCCGATATGACCGGTGCCCGAAGGTCTTCCTTTCGGCGATCGCCCTCGCCGCCCTCGTCATCTACTGGTTATGAATCCTGACCCTAAGCTGCGGAATAGCTCGTAAAGACCTCGCTGCTACCATCCCGGCGGATCAAGAACACATCATAAGCTTCACGCTGATCTTCTGGGCCCATTCCAGGCGACCCATAGGGCATGCCAGGAACAGCGAGACCGACAGCATCTGGCCGTTCAGCCAACAGGCGGCGGATGTCGGCGACCGGCACGTGCCCTTCGATCATGTAACCCTCAATCTCGCCCGTGTGGCACGATATCATTCTTTGCGGGATGCCGTTGTCCAGCTTGTGACGCATCATAAGAGTCCCAAAGCTCCGCTCCTCGGTGACGCGAAAGCCCTCCTGCCTAAGAATGGCGACCCAGGCGCGACAGCAGCCGCAATTAGGGTCTTTGAGAACGTGGATTGTTGGTGCAACTTGCGCAAATGCCGCAAGCGGCGCGGCGCTGGCAATGCCAGCGACGGCGGTCAAAATTTGGCGGCGCGTTATGTGCATCGCATTTCTCCTTTTGGATGGCATGTCTTGTGCGGGCCTTGGGTTGCGCAGTTGGGCGAACGTGCTGTCGAAGCCCTTTGCGGATGGTATGCCGGACATCGTTTATCTCCCCGTGATATTTCCCTCGCGTTGGTCTTGTACCTGATGTCCCGGCTTACCTTTCGTCGCGCGAAAGCCGTCCCAGAACAGCAGTGCCACCCCACAGAAAATCGCCACGTCAGCCAAGTTGAAGGACGGCCAGTGGTATGACCCGTAATGGAAGTCGAGAAAGTCAGGGACGGCCTGATAGCGCAGACGGTCAAGGATATTGCCAAGCGCGCCTCCGATGATCAGACCGAGCGCCGCACCTGTCAGCCCGTCCGGAGCCTTCCATAGCCAGATCAGCAGCCATGCCACGACCACGGCAGCAAGTGCGACCAGACCCCACCAGGGTACGACCCCGCCGAGCATACCGAAGCTGACCCCATCGTTCAAAACCCGCACGAGGTTGAGAAAGGGCAGAACCTCGACCCCGTTCTCAAGCGCCTGGGAGTTCAGGGCAAGAGCCTTGGTGCCCTGATCAACACCAAACGCGGCGATGGCGCAAAGCCCACCGAGAACGCGGCTGTTCATGCCACCGCCTTCAGATCGGCCCGCGCGTCGCGGATGATCGCCCATGACGAGTGCAGGAACAGTCCGGCGATCCCGAACGCGACGATAAGATCGGGCCAAGCGCTGCCCAGCCAAACCACTAGCCCAGCGGCGATAACGACTGCGGCGTTGCCGATGGCGTCGTTACGCGAGAAAAGCCAGACAGCGCGCATGTTCGCATCGCCCTTGCGGTACCGCAACAACGGCAGCACGGAGATGACATTTATCACAAGAGCAATCAGGCCCAGAATCCCCATCAATGTGGCGTCTGGGGTTGTCGGCTCGAATGCCCTTATGATGGTCGTGCTAAAGACCCCAAGGCCAAGCAGGCCGAGAAAGATGCCCTGGATCAGGGCAGAGCGTGCCCGCCAGAGAAGGCTCCATCCGATGGCAAGAAGCCCCAAGAAAGTGATCGCGCCATCGCCGATGAAATCCAGCGCGTCGGCCTTCACCGCCTGTGACCCGGCAATAAACCCACCAATCATTTCCAGAACGCCGTAACCGACATTTAGAATCACGACGATCCAGAGCGCGCGGCGGTAGCCCGGGTCCTGATGGGCCGCACTTTGCTGAAGGTCCTCGTCGCTCTCGATGCGGTCGAACCCATATCCCGTTGTCTCAACGGCTTTTTCAATCTCCGGCAGGCTTGCTTCAGGGACTTTCAGAGTCATGATATGGGTCGCCGCTGATACTTTCACTGCGTCGGGCGCGACACCCGCAGACTGCGCCGCCCGCTCGATCTGGGCGGCATCCTTGGCGCAATCCATTCCGGAAACCCGGTAACGGACGGGCGACGTATCTGCTGTCGATCGGGTGCTTTCGGTGTTGGCCATCGGTGCAATACTCCTGCTAAAGTGGATCAAGTTCAAACATATCAGCAAGGAGTGATATGATGCAAGTCTTCGCCGATCGCAATGCTGCGGCCGCTGGCATCGAGCGTAGGGCAAAGCTCTTTCGCGGTCTTGCCGACCCGAGCCGACTGGCGATACTGGGCGTGCTGTGTGAAGGACCGTTGGTTGTTCACGAGATCGTCAAACGCACAGGGCTATCGCAGCCCAACGTGTCAAATCATTTGCGATGCCTTCTGGATTGCGGACTTGTCGCCAGCGACCGCGATGGGCGCTTCATTCGCTACCGGATCAGCAGTCCGCGTATTACAGCTCTTTTGAATGACGTGGACGCCCTTCTCGATGTGGTCGCAGAGGGTGTTGAGGCGTGTGACAATTATTGCGGGGAATAAACGGTCCTTTGCGTGTGTGCTTGGATTCCATGAAAGGTTTGGATCGCAATAATTTAGTCGATCAACGGACGCAGCAACTCCACTGCATCGACATCTAGTGCCACTGCGACCTTTTCTAGGGTCAGGATTCATAACCAATAGATGACGAGAGCCGCGAGGGCGATGGCTGAGAGGAACACCTTGGGGCATCGGTCAGACAGTCGCGCCCAGATCGGCCTGAACAAGGGCGAAGCCCATCACGCCCTCAAGAATGCGCTGCGTATTGGCCGCCAAGGTGAAATTCGCGACCGGACAACCGAAGGCCAACATTTCAGGATGGCCGGGCTGAACCTGCTCACCACCATCATTATCTACTGGAACACCAAGCACCTCGGTCAGGCTGTCGCCATCCGCCGCCGTAATGGGTTGGATTGCTCACCCGACCTGCTAGCGCATATCTCACCCCTCGGATGGGCCCACATCCTGCTCACTGGCGAATACAGGTGGCCCAAAAGATGATCAAACCACCTTAGCGTAGTATTCTGCACTCTCCGGCATCAGACCCCTAGGCGCAGAACATGGCTGTATGGATGCGGTTTTCGACAGCTTCCGGCGTTATCCTCAATCTTGTTGGAGAATTATGTTCCACCTAGATTGCTGCCACGAAATCCTGCACCGATACCGCGCGTTTTTTGCCGTTCACCATCAACATCACCTCGCCGCGCTCCACCTCTCGCTTGCCGATCACAATCTTGACCGGGAAAAGCTTAGGCTGTTTGATCAGTTTGCGCTCCCGAGCATGGCGATCCGCTTGCATAATATGGGCGGCGGCACCGTAATAGCCATCACATCCGGGCAGGTTTTTGTCCGAGAAATGGTTGCGCTTTAGCTCGCGAAATATCGTTGATCTGCAGCGCTTCAGAATGCGCGCCATCTCATCGACAGGGACCTTTGGGTGTCTCCAGCGTTCTGTCTTGCGTCGTTCTGTGATACTCAGTTGATCGTAAACGGCTCCCATACCGATTCCTCTTGTTAGATAAACTACTGTTTTCTAACAAGAGTCGCACTTAGGGGTAGCGCGCGCCCGGCTACAAAATCTTCTCTTATAATTAGGATTATGTTACAATACTGCGCTGCCTGACCCCGCCAGTCACACCCGCTTGCCTTTCCCCCGCGCCGCCCTACGTCCCGAGGGAGGCCCTACGTCCCGAGGGAGGTGATAGCCGGAGGGGTCCGCCCCTTCGCCCCCATTTAGCCAAAGGAAATTGCCGTGGAAACGAATCTGACAATCAATGGCACGAAGCACCGGCTGGATCTCGATCCCCGCACGACGCTGCTGGATGCGCTACGCCACCATCTTGGACTGACCGGCAGCAAGAAGGGCTGCGATCACGGGCAATGCGGCGCATGCACAGTCATGGTGAATGGCCGCCGGATCAACGCCTGCCTGACATTGGCCTGCATGCATGACGGCGATGAGGTGACCACTATCGAAGGCATCGGAGCGCTCGGCAACCTTAGCCCGCTGCAAGAAGCCTTTGTCAGCGAAGACGGGTTCCAATGCGGCTATTGCACGCCGGGGCAAATCTGCTCGGCCACCGCGATGCTGAAAGAGATCGCAGAGGGCTGGCCCAGCCATGTGACCAATGACCTCAGCAGCAAGCCTGCGCTGACTACGGAAGAAATCTCGGAACGGATGAGCGGCAACCTCTGTCGGTGTTCGGCCTATCCCAACATCGTCGAGGCGATCCGAAAAGCGGCGGGAGAAAGCGCATGAGACCATTCGACTATACCCGCGCCGAGAATACAGAGGCCGCCGCGCGGCAAGCGGCCAGCGGTGGCACCTTCATTGCCGGGGGCACCAACCTTCTCGATCTCATGAAGCTGGAGGTCATGACCCCCGAGGCGCTGATCGACATCAACCGGCTCGACCTTGGCGAGATCGAAGAGACTGAAGACGGCGGGCTGCGCATCGGGGCCTTGGTGACCAACAGCGATTTGGCCAATGACGCCCGCCTGCGCAAGGGCTGGCCGGTGCTGAGCCGCGCGCTGCTGGCCGGGGCCAGCGGGCAGTTGCGCAACAAGGCGACGACGGGCGGCAATCTGCTGCAACGCACGCGGTGCCTGTATTTCTACGACCGCGCCATGCCTTGCAACAAACGCGCGCCGGGCACGGGCTGTTCGGCGAAGGAGGGGTTCAACCGCATCCTCGCCGTCTTGGGCACCTCGGAGCATTGCATCGCCACCCATCCCAGCGACATGGCCGTGGCCATGCGGGCGCTTGGGGCCGAGGTAGAGACGCTGAAGGAAGACCGCAGCACGCGCCGGCTGAAGCTGGATGAGCTTTACTTGCTGCCCGGAGAGCGGCCAGATCAAGAGACAGTTCTTAAGCCGGGCGAATTGATCACCGCCGTGGTGCTGCCCGCACCGGTGACGGGCAAACAGACCTACCGCAAGGTGCGGGACCGGGCTTCTTATGCCTTTGCCCTCGTCTCGGTCGCCGGGATCGTCGAGATGGAAGACGGTCGGATCACCCGTGCCGATCTGGCCTTTGGCGGGCTGGCGCCGAAACCTTGGCGCAATGCCGAGGTGGAGGATCTGCTGACCGGCAACGCGCCCTCGGAAGACCTTTTCAATAGAGCCGCCGATCTGCTGCTGGCCGAGGCCAAAGGCTATGGCGCGAATGATTTCAAAATCCCCCTTGCCCGCCGCACGCTGATGTCGGTGCTGAACGAACTTACCGCGGAGGCCCAGCAATGACCGAGCAATTCAAGATGGACGCGCCTGCCACCGCCCGCAGGCTGGACGATATGGCGCAGGGGCTTGTCGGCGCGCCGCTGGACCGCCCCGAAGGGCCGTTGAAGGTGAGCGGCACGGCGACCTATGCCAATGAATGGCAGGTCGAGGGCATGGTCCATGGCGTGATGGTCCGCACGCCGGGCAATAGCGGCCGCGTGGTCTTGGCCAACCGCGATGCAGTGGCGCAAATGCCGGGGGTGTTGGCCGTGATCCAAGACCCGCGCCTGCTGCGCAACCCCGCGCAAGGCACCGCAAACCAAGCGCCGATTCAAGGGCCGGAGCAGGCCGCCTATCTTGGGCAGTTAATCGCGGTCGTGGTTGCCGAAGGCTTTGAACAGGCCCGCCATGCGGCGCAATCGCTGAAGGTCGAGCTGGAGAACGGCGAGGTCATGCCGGTCGATCCCGCAACGGCGGCGGTTGAACCGCAAGAGGCGAAAACGCTGGATCAGGGCGATCTGGAGGGCGCGATGCAGGAAGCCGCTTTCTCGGTCGATGTGACCTACACCACCCCCTCGCATTCCAGCACCCCGATGGAGCCCCATGCCTCTATCGCCTCATGGGACGGGGAAGACCTGACCCTGCGCGGCAGTTACCAGATGCTGAAGTACAACCGCAATGAACTGTCCGATGCCTTGGGCATCCACCCTGACCGGCTGCGCATCCTGTCGCCCTATGTCGGCGGCGGCTTTGGTTCGAAACTCGGCATCGCGCCCGAGGCCGTCGCGGCGGCGATTGCCGCGAAAGAGGTGGGCCGCCCGGTCTCTGTCGCGCTACACCGCCAGCAGGTCTATGAGGCGACGATGCGCCGGTCCGAGACCACGCAGCGGGTGCGCCTTGCCGCTGATGCCGAAGGTCGCCTGACCGGGTTGGGCCATGACGCGCGGGTATCCAACCTGCCCGGAGAGAGCTTTACCGAGCCGGTCTTGCATGCCTCGCATTTCCTCTATGCCGGGGCGAACCGCAAGATGTCGATGGACTTGGCACGGGTGCACCGGCTTTGCGCAGGCTCCGTCCGCGCGCCGGGCGAGGCGGTGGGCGTCACCGTTTTCGAAGGCGCGATGGATGAGCTGGCCGATAAGATCGGGATGGACCCGGTCGAATTGCGCCGCCGCAACATCCCCGAGAAAGACCCCGAAAGCGGCAAAGAGTTCTCATCCCGCCGTTTCCGGGAGGCGCTGGACAGCGGGGCCGAGACATTCGGCTGGGCCGACCGCCCGGGCATCAAGGAGCGGCGCGAGGGGGAATGGCTGATCGGCTATGGCATGGCCTCTGCCGCGCGGGTGAACGTGTTGATGGAGAGCCAAGCCCGCGTGACGCTGATGCCCGATGGCCGCCTGCGGGTCGAAACGGATATGACCGATATCGGCACCGGTACCTATGCGATCTTGGGCCAAATCGCGGGCGATATGATGGGTCTGCCGCGCGATTCGGTTGATGTGGTCTTGGGCGACACCTCCCTGCCCCCGGCTTCGGGCTCGGGCGGGTCATGGGGCGCGTCGTCGAGCGGCACCTCGGTCTATCTGGCCTGTGAGGCGATCCGCAAACAGCTCGCCGCGCGGCTGGAGATAGAGGAAGGCGACCTTACGCTCAAAGATGGCATGGCGACCTTCGACAACCAGACCCGCAGCCTGACCGATATCCTGAACGGGGATGAGATTGCCAAAGTGGGTCACGTTCAGCCCGGCGATACTTCCGAGGCGGTGCGGCAGGCGACCTTCGGGGCCTATTTCGCCGAGGTCGCGGTACATGCCGCCTCGGGCGAGACCCGGGTGCGGCGGATGCATGGCACCTTTGCTGCCGGGCGGATCCTGAATGCCAAGACGGCGCGCTCGCAATGTGTGGGGGGCATGACCTTTGGCATCGGCATCGCGCTTACTGAGGAGCTCGCCTTTGACCCGCGCGACGGCCATGTGGCCAACCACAACCTCGCGGAATACCACATCCCGGTGAATGCGGATGTGCCGCAGCTTACCGTCGATCTGTTGGAAGAGCGGGACGATTGGGCGAACCCGCTACAGGCCAAAGGGATCGGCGAATTGGGCATCTGCGGCGCGGCGGCAGCTATCACCAATGCGATCTACAACGCCACAGGCGTCCGGGTGCGCGACTATCCCGCCACCTTGGACAAAGTGATTGCCAGGATGTGAAGAGACGAGGGGCGGCGTGATGGCCGCCCCTTACTTTGCCGGTCTTGCGCTTGATGCCTACCGCGTCAGCCGCTGCTCCCAAGCCGCACGGAAGTCGGCAAAGCGTTCCGCATAGGCTGACTTGAGCGCGGGGTGTTGTCACATTAAAGGTTCGGACGTTGCTGGTTCATGAATCTCGGCGTAGTCGATGTCGATGCAGACACAAAAGATCAACTACAATCGTCATCGTTTTCCGTCCCAGATCATCGTTCATGTCGTCGGGCTCTACGCGCGGTTCAACTTGAGCCTGCGCGAGGTTGAAGAGCTGATGCTGGAACGTGGCGTTGACGTTTCGTACGAGACGATCCGGCGCCGGACGGTGAAGTTTGGTCCACTGATTGCTCACACCTTACGGCGTCGGCAGCCGCGTCCCGGCGATGTCTGGCATCTGGACGAAGTAGTAGTGAAAATCGCGGGCCGGTCATTCTGGCTGTGGCGGGCTGTCGATCAACACGGCGTCGTTCTTGAAGAAATTCTGCAGTCCAAGCGAGACAAGCGCGGGGCAAAACGACTTTTGGTCAAGGTGATGAAACGCTGGGGCTTCGTGCCAAAAAGGATCATTACAGATAAGCTGCGCTCCTACGGGGCAGCTAAACGCGAGGTCGCGCCCGGCCTTGAACATTGGTCCCACAAGGGCCTCAACAACCGCGCTGAAAATAGCCATCTGCCCTTCCGAAAACGAGAGCGAGTGATACAGGGTTTCCGATCGCCGGATGGATTGCAGCGCTTCGTCTCCATCCATTCCGCAACACGCAATTCCTTCTCTATCCCAGCCCGCCGCCGCGCCGCCCTCACAATCCGCTACCATTGGCTCGAAGCATTCGAGGCAGGGAAAGATGCGGCAAACGTTGCTTGATGTACGAACGCTGCACTAAATTGCAGACAAAGCGCGTTAATGTGATAATACCGACCATGAAAGCCCAAATTCTCAAGACCCTCGCCGCTTTGGCCTTGATCACGACATCTGCACCCGCACATGAAACCCCAATGGAAAATCACACTGCCAGCTACATCGCCATGCCCGCCGCTGAAGGCCAGACCGAAGCATTCGCCGAATTTCTGGCCGGAGCCGCCCCGATTGTCGCGGACACCGAACCGCGAACAAAGCTGACCTCGGTTGCGCCTGCCTGACCGACCGTCTGGGTTAAGCGGTCGAAACGGGTCATCGCTATGCAGTTCTAGATGCGGTAATTCGACCAAGCGGTATCGACTGCAGCTGCATGGATAAAAAATTGATTTCACACGACGATGATAGGGCAATCATCGGGTCGGCGCGACGGGGCCGTCCAAAAGGTTTAGTAGTGTCCGCATTTCGTGTTGGTAAGTTTAGACAGCGCGTAAGACATCGCCTGGCGGCACCTTCCCGATACGGGCGATGAACCACTGCAAATACCCTTCGAGATACTTTGACGCTGGTCCCCTGAATGGCTTGATGAAGGTCTCATAGCGCGAATGAAGGTTGTTAATGTTCTAGATATGATGAGTGGCAGATGCGGTCTTCTGTCCCGGCTTGGTTTTAAGACGAAGTGTTCGATACTGCTCGCCTGTGCGAACGCTGCGTAGGCTTTCATTCCATCAGTGCAGAGCACGGAATCCGGTGCCAAAATTGGCGCAAGAGCCATATGTATCGTGCCGTTAGAACGGCCTGACACGAGTTGGAAGCGACGGGCACCACTGCGATCAGCCACCGTGAGTATGGGCAACTGCCAGCGCGAGAGACCTCGCATCATTGGGATGCCCTTCTTACCATACTCATACCAGCGCCGCCGAGGAGGCTTAGGATGATTTCCCTTGTTTTGTTGGTATCTCACCCATTCACGGGACCCCTTACGCGACTCTTGCTGGAACGTTTCGTCGGCCTCGACGATCCCAGCAAATGCGCTCGAAGATGCCCCAGAAAGCGCCCGCAGAATGATCATTCGCCATCGCCAAACGGTGTATTTGTTCAGGCCCAGAAGCCGAGATAACTGACGAATAGAAGACGGCGGCCTGTCTCCCAGCATATCTTTGACCACTTCCAGGAAAAAAAGAGCAGAGCGATGAAGATTTTGGATCTCTGACCCAGTGCGGCCGGTAAAGGTGCGCCTGCATCCAAGACACCTGTATCTCTGGATGTTAGTTCTTGTGCGGCCCCATTTCTCTCGGTCGCTGCATTGGCAGTGCGGACACCGACCACTGGCCCGGCCACGGCTCTCAATTTCGGTAATAGCCTCGGTTCTACGGCACAGCTCCGTGATCCGGGCCTCCGCATCCTGGACCTGTGCCGGGTTAAGATCTCCCAAGCGCTTGATCAGTTTTCGAAAATCGTGTGGCTTCATAAGGTCCTCCGCATCATAAGCGAAGGGCTATATTGGCCATTATTGGCAAAACGATGGCTACCAACACGAATTGCGGACACTACTAAAGGTTTTGACAGCGCGACGGCGCAGGATGCCGCGATGGAAGTTTTCTGGAAGAACGGCATTGAAGCGACTTCGGTCGGGGATCTGCTGGAGGCGACAGGTCTAAGCCGGTCGAGCTTTTACGATGTGTTCGGCTCGAATGTCAATCGGAGAGTAAAAAGGGGCCAGATCGCGGCCTAAAACTGGTCCACTGAGTTATCGTTTGTCGTGCGCTTTGGCGCGAGTGCTTGTCATATAGCTAACGCGTGCCAAAGCGCATGTTGGCCC
>Ga0207889_1000409_pt1 | contig 11729 bp, 7 predicted proteins | sample LinPmetageLP47_FD_184058 | JGI IMG/M metagenome (GOLD analysis project Ga0207889, IMG submission 184058) | Marine viral communities from the Pacific Ocean - LP-47 (SPAdes) | ecosystem: Environmental > Aquatic > Marine > Oceanic | place: Pacific Ocean | collected 2011-06-12
GTGAACTTCGAAAAGATCATCGTGGTGCCGCTGTCGGGCAAGCCCGTGCCCGAGGGCATGGACAACTACGAGGACTTCATCGCCGCCGCCGACGGCGAGTCTTTCGAGTATCCGGAGAAAAACGAATACGACGCCTGCGGCATGTGCTACACCTCGGGCACCACCGGCAAACCCAAGGGCGTGGTCTACTCGCATCGTTCGAGCGTGCTGCATGCGATGGTCGCCGGCACGCCGGACTGCTTGAACCTGTCCTACAACGACACGATCCTGGCGGTCGTGCCGATGTTCCATGTCAACGCCTGGGGCCTGCCGTACGTCGCCACCATGACCGGCTCACGACAGGTATTCCCCGGCCCGCATATGGACCCGGAAAGTCTGCTCAACGTCTATGAGGCCGAGAACGTCAACGTCACCGCCGGCGTGCCCACCATCTGGATGGGCATCATCAACGCGCTGGACGCCGAACCCAAGCGCTGGAAGCTGCATCCGGAAATGCGTATGACCGTCGGCGGCTCGGCCGCGCCGGAGTCCATGATCCGGCGTTTCGATGCCTACGGCTGCACCGTGGTCCAGGCATGGGGCATGACCGAAACCTCGCCGCTGGCCTCAGCCGCGCGGCTCAAGCCATCCGTGCAGAAGCTCTCCGAGGACGAGCAATACAAGCGACGCGCCACCGCCGGCATGCCGGTGCCGTTCGTCGACACCCGCATCGTGGGTGATGACGGCGACCCGCTGCCCTGGAACGGCAAGGACATGGGCGAGATCCAAGTACGCGGGCCGTGGATCACCGGCAGCTACTACCGGCTCGATAACAGCGAGGAGAAATTCACCGCGGACGGCTGGCTGCGCACCGGCGATATCGCCACCATCGACGCCGAGGGTTATATCAACCTCACCGATCGCACCAAGGATGTGATCAAGTCCGGCGGCGAGTGGATCTCTTCAGTTGCGCTCGAGAACGCACTCATGGCGCACGACGACGTTGCCGAGGCCGCGGTTGTTGCCAGGCCCGACGAGAAATGGGGCGAACGCCCACTGGCGGCCATCGTGCTGCGCGAAGGCCATCAGGTCGAGCCCGAGGCGCTGGCCGAGTTCCTGCGCGAGCGCATGGAGAAATGGCAGGTGCCGGACGACTATGTCTTCGTCAAGGAGATCCCGCGCACCTCGACCGGCAAATTCAGCAAGCTGGATCTGCGCAAGCAGCTGCTGGACAACGCCTAGGGCGCACAACGCGTTGAGGCCCGGCACGCCTATCGGTGGCCGGGGCCTTTTTATTGCGCGCAAACTGACTTATGCAGACACCCGTAGGCGCAAGGTCTGTTGCGATGCGAAGCCGTTAGCCAGTCAGTTACTCAATCGGATGGCCCGGCATAGTCCGCGTCCGTGACATGCTCCAGCCAATCCACCGGGCTGCCGTCTTTTTTCTCCTGGATCGCGATGTGCGTCATCGCGGTATCCGGACCGGCGCCGTGCCAGTGTTTTTCATCCGGCGCAAACCACACGACATCACCCGGATGGATGATCTGAACCGGCTCGCCTTCACGCTGGATACGGCCACATCCGGCCGTCACGATCAGCGTCTGGCCGTAAGGGTGGGTATGCCAGGCCGTACGCGCACGCGGCTCGAACGTCACACAAGCGCCTGCCGTACGTGCGGGCTCGGGCGCGTCGAACAATGGGTCGATACGCACCGTGCCGGTGAAATAATCCGCTGGGCCGGGCCTTGATGCCCTGCTGCCGTTTCTGCTGACTTTCATATCGATACTCCGATAGATCCAAGATAAACCCGCAGGCCGGCCGTCGCCCGGCTGAAGGCGTTAAGACAGCCAGCGTTTGAATATAGGTGGCACCGGGGCTCTGGTTTTTTTGTCGGCGATGGATAAGAACTTGGCATTGGAATGACAAGCCCAATTCATGCGGGCTCTTGATTATGTAAAAAACCTTAGCGTGCTCTTTGCCATACAACCCGAGCAACGTTGGGGTCAAAAATCGTTTTACACAAAGATGAAACAATACAAGGAATACAAGGAATACAGGGCCATCGAGGCGACCTGGCCGCAGGTTTGCCAGTCGCTTCAAGTTGTTTCGTCTTAGGTCATGCGCCTACCTGCTGCTATCGTGCCGCGGCCGGGCGCAACACGCGATTGAACGGGCGCTGTTATCGACAGCAAGCCGACATTTTCTATAAGTTGATCACGAATGGGGCTATAAGACGGTACTGCCAATCTGATGGCAGGTTCAATCGGAACTCAAGCCATTGCAGCTGACTTTCGCTGTCCAACCGGTGGCTTGAACCCAAGTCGGATTAGCGCGCCGGGCGTAATCCGACTTTCCACTGTTCCTATCCAAAGCTCATCCATCCGATTGACGTGCCAAACTGAACGCCTTGATCACGCCAGCGCCCGGCACGGGTCTTTTAGCAATACGATCAATACGCCGTATGTTCAAACCGACGCTGTTGCCCACAGATGGCGCTGGTCCGATAGCCGCGACACCACTACAAATGACGCGCGGGATCCACCGCATCAACCACGTCCGGCCCACCGGCGATCATCGCCGCATAGCCACGCGCCTTGGGCAGGATCTGGCGGATATAGAAGCGGGCACAGGCCTGGCGCGCCTCGTAGAAGTCGGCTTCGTCGCTGTTGTTGTCGAGCGCGGCCTTGGCCACGTCGGCTATACGCGCGGCGTACCAGCCGCCAACCACGTATCCCGCCAGCATCATATAGTTGAAAGCGTTGGCCAGCGCTGCATCGCGCCCGCCCTGTAGCAGCGTGTCGGTGGCCTGTTCGAACAGATCGAGTGCGTCAGCCAGGCCGGGATGAGGATTGGCGCCGTCGGCGGTGGCGCGCAGATCGGCGATCAGCGCCTGCATTGCCGCGCCCTGATCGCGCAGCAGCTTGCGGCCGATCAGATCAATCGCCTGGATGCCGTTGGTTCCTTCATAGATCGGTGCGATACGCGCATCGCGCAAATACTGCGCCGCACCGGTTTCTTCGACAAAACCCATGCCGCCGTGGATCTGGATCCCGGTATTGGTGAGTTCCACGCCCAGTTCCGTGCCCCAGCCCTTGACGATGGGAATGAGCACGTCGACACGCGCCTGGGCGATCTCGCGTTCGCCGGCGTCAGCGCTGGCTTCGGCGATATCCATCTGACTGGCCGTATCAAGGCACAGCGCCCGCAGCACATCGATCTGGCTGCGCATGGTCAACAGCATGCGCTTGACGTCGGCGTGTTCGACGATGGCGCTGCCGCCCTGCTGACGGTCGCGCGCATAGGCGAGTGCCGCCTGATAGGCCCGATCGGCCACGCCCAATGCCTGCACCCCCATCTTATGACGAGCAGCATTCATCATGGTGAACATGCAGGCCAGGCCGCGGTTCTCCTCGCCCACCAGATAGCCCCGCGCACCGTCGCCGTTTTCACCGTAGGCGATCGTGCAGGTCGGGCTGGCATGAATACCCAGCTTGTGTTCGATAGAGACACAGCGCATATCATTGCGCTCGCCGGGCGTGCCGTCGTCGTCGAGCACGAACTTCGGTACCAGAAACAGCGAAATACCCTTCACGCCCGCCGGCGCATCCGGCAAGCGCCCCAACACGAGATGGATGACGTTGTCCGCCATGTCGTGCTCGCCCCAGGTGATATAGATCTTCTGGCCGAACAGGCGATAGGCGTCTTTAGCGCTCTGGTCGACTTCAGCGCGGGTGCGTACCGCCGCCAGATCCGAGCCGGCCTGGGGCTCGGTCAGATCCATACAGCCGGTCCATTCACCCGTGACCAATTTTTCCAGATAGGTCGTCTTCTGTGCGTCGCTGCCGTGGTGGGTCAATGCCTCCACCGCGCTCGCGGTCAGCAGTGGACACAGCGCAAACGACATGTTGGCGGCGTTCCACAGCTCCATGGCCACCGAGCCGAGCACGCGCGGCATGCCCATGCCGCCGAACTCGGTATCGCCGGTGAGCCCGTTCCAGCCAGCGGCGACGTACTGTCGATAGGCATCACCGAAGCCCGGTGCTGCAGAAACGCCGTCGGCAGACCAGGTGGCACCCTCGGTGTCGCCGATTCGATTGAGCGGGGCAAGAACCTCGCCGGCAAAACGCCCCGCCTCCTCAACAATGGCGGCCACCGTGTCCGGATCGTAGTCGTCGTAGCCGGGCAGCTGGCGAATACGGTCGGCGTCCAGAACCTCCTGTAATACGAAAAGCAGATCACGGGCAGGTGCACGATAGTCGGCCATGGAAAGGTCTCTTTCTTGTCTTTTGAAGCGATTGGTGTGCTGTTTACGAGAGGGCGCCGGTGGCACGGCTGACATAGTAAGGGTAACAATCATTACGCACAGGCGGACCGCGCGGCCGGCAATCTGCTCGCTGTGATCTAAACAAGCGCGCGAACACACGCTGTGTCGCCTCGCCCTGCTTTTGCGCTAAGCTGGCATCGCTGAAACCGGCGTACAGGGCAAGGCGCAAGCCAAGGGGAACCGGGACACTTAGCACGCGTGGCGGCGGCTCGCCGCAACGCTTGAACTCGATATCGGCTGACGACAGCCGAACCCATGAAACTGTGATCGACAGAGGCGTTGCGTTGCCCCGTATTCGAACGATCGTATTGTCGCTGGGCCTGGCCGTGCTGCTGTATGCAACGCTGGGCGCGGGTATCGACGGCACCCGCACGCTCGCTGCCATGCGCCAGCTCGAGTTCGAGTGGTGGGCTGCGATCCTGGGCCTGTCGCTGTTCAACTACGGCTTGCGTTTCGTGCGCTGGCATGGTTATCTCGCCTGGCTCGGCGAACACGTGCCGGTAGTGCGGCACGCGGTGATCTATATCGCCGGTTTTGCGCTGACCACGACACCCGGCAAGGCCGGCGAGGGGCTGCGCTCAGTGTATCTCGCGCGGCTCGGTGTGCCCTACCCGCACAGCCTGGCCGCCTTCTTTGCCGAACGCTTTCTCGACCTGCTGGCGATCGCGCTGCTGTCCATGCTGGTGCTGGTCGCCTTCTCAGGTTATGTGTGGTGGGTGATCGCGCCCATCGCCGCACTCGCCCTGCTGCTGATCGCGATTCGACAGCGTCGTCTTCTGACTGCGATGCAGCGGCGCTATGCAGCGCCTGAAGGCCGTATTCAGTCGCTGATCGCCAGTGCCGTAAAGGCGTGGGATCAGGCGTTTGCGCTGATGGCCAACCGGCCGCTCTACGCCGGGCTTGCGATCGGACTCGTGGCCTGGGCTGCCGAAGGCGTGTCGCTGTTCGTCATCGCGCACGGGCTTGGTATTGAACTCTCTCTGGCGACAGCGATCGGAATCTATGCGGTCAGCATGCTGGTCGGCGCGCTGTCGTTCATCCCGGGCGGGCTGGGCAGCACGGAAGCGGTGATGGCGCTGCTGCTCAAGCTGTCGGGCGTGGACGCCTCGACCGCGATCGCCATCACCCTGATAGCCCGTATCGCCACGCTCTGGTTTGCGGTGGTGCTCGGACTGTTTGCGCTGGGTGGCATGGAACTGGCCGGTCGCCGCAACAAATCCGCTACAAATGCCGTGCCACAGGACAGGACGCCGTAATGACTATGCGTCAGACTTTACCCGAAACAGATGCCGTGCCGCTGGTCGTGGATCTCGACGGTACGCTGGTCAACAGCGATCTGCTGATCGAATCGGCGTTTCTGGTGGCGCATACGCGCCCTCAGAGCCTGCTCAAGGTGCCGCGCTGGTTACGCGCCGGCAAGGCCACGCTCAAGGCCCAGCTCGCGCGCCGCGCTGCCATCGCCGTTGAGGATCTGCCCTACAACCGACCGTTGATCGAGTTCCTCGAAGCCGAGAAGGCCAGCGGCAGGCGGCTGATTCTGGCGACCGCTTCGAACCAGAAGTACGCCGATCAGATTGCAGACCATCTCGGGCTGTTCGATACCGTGCTGGCGAGTACCGACACGGTCAATCTCGCCGGCCAGGCCAAGCTCGACGCCCTGCGCGAGCATCTGGACGGCGGCGCGTTCGACTATGCCGCAGACGGCGACGTGGATCGGGTGATCTGGCGGCAGGCGCGCCGCGCGATCGTTGTGAACGCTGCGCCGAAGCTCTCGGCCCGCGTGGCGGCAGAAGCCGAGATCGATCGCAGCTTCGCCCACGAGGGCGGCGGCTGGCGCACCTGGGTTCGTGCGATGCGCGTCCATCAGTGGGCCAAGAACGCGCTCATATTCGTGCCGCTGCTGGCAGCGCACCGGTACGCAGACGCCAGCATGATCACCATGGCAGTGCTGGCTTTCATCGCCTACAGCGCGCTGGCATCGAGCGTGTATCTGCTCAACGATCTGGTCGATCTTGGCGACGATCGCCAGCATCCGCGCAAGCGCGAACGCCCGTTTGCCTCGGGCCGGCTGCCGATCGCCCATGGCGTGGTCGCCATTCCGATCCTGCTCGCCGTCGCCTTTGTCATAGCCCTGTGTCTGCCGCCGCTTTTCGGGGTCGTACTGGCGATCTACTACATCGTCACGCTGGCCTATTCGCTGGGGCTCAAACGCGTGGCGCTCATGGACGTGCTCACGCTCGCCGCACTTTATACGCTGCGCATCATGGCAGGCGGTGCAGCCACCGGCATCGACCTGTCGTTCTGGCTGCTGGCGCTGTCCATGTCGATATTCCTGAGTCTGGCCATGGCCAAGCGCTGCACCGAGCTTCTGGTGATGGCCGAACGCGACGGCGGCGCGCCGCTCGGCCGCGGTTATGTGGCCTCGGATCTGCCCATCCTGCGCAGTCTGGGAACGGCCGCCGGCTACACCAGCGTCGTGGTGTTGGCGCTGTATATCAACAGCCCCGACATCACCGACCAGTACAGCCATCCGACCCGGATCTGGCTGCTGTGCCCAGTCGTGCTGTACTGGATCAGCCGCATCTGGATGACGACGCTGCGCGGCGGCATGCATGACGATCCCATCGTATTCGCCGCGCGCGACAACGGCAGCCGCTTGTGTGTACTGCTGGGCCTGGCGATCATGTTCTTCGCGGTGTAGCCGGGCATGGCCAGGCCAGACTATCCGTCCTGGGGCCGTTACCCGGCCAGCACGCCAGCCGGTGTCAGCCGGCCGGCACGCCGCACCCACGCGCTCGCGCCGCAGACCGGGTCGGTGCTGGCCTACGGCAACGGGCGCAGCTACGGCGATAGCTGCCTGAACAACGACGGCACCCTGATCGACATGCGCGGGCTCGATCGCTTCATCGACTTCGACCCGGCCACCGGCCTGCTGGAGTGCGAGGCGGGCGTACTGCTAGCCGATATTCTCGAGCTCGTCGTGCCGCAGGGCTGGTTCGTACCGGTGACCCCGGGCACCCAGTTTGTAACGGTGGGCGGTGCCATCGCCAACGATGTACACGGCAAGAATCATCACGTCGCCGGCACCTTCGGCCACCACGTGCGGGCGCTGGAGCTTGCGCGCAGCGACGGCAGCCGTCTGGTCTGCTCATCGACCGACAACGCCGAGCGGTTTGCGGCGACCGTCGGCGGGCTGGGCCTGACCGGGCTGATCACACGGGCAACGATTGCGCTGCGGCGTATCCAGGGCCCGTTCATGGATGTGGATACCCGCCGATTTGCCAATCTGGACGGCTTCTTCTCGCTTTCGGCGGCATCCGACGCCGACTACGAGTACACTGTCGCCTGGGTGGACTGCAGCGCGCGCGGCGACAAGCTCGGCCGCGGCTGGTTCATGCGCGCCAATCATCGCCCGGCGCTGGGCCAGCAGCCCGACCCGGGCCATCGGTCGGGGCCAACGTTTCCGTTCGTGACCCCGATTTCGATGATCAACCGGGCCACCCTGGCCCCACTCAATACGCTCTACTATCACCGCAGCCTGCGCAGCCATCATCGGGCCAATCAGCACTACCAGCCGTTCTTCTATCCGCTCGACGGTATTCGCCACTGGAACCGTGCCTACGGGCCGCACGGATTTCTTCAATACCAGTGCGTGGTGCCGCACGCCGATGGCCGCGCGGCAATCACCGAACTGCTGGAACGTATTGCCGCCGCGCGTGCCGGCTCGTTCCTGTCGGTGCTCAAGATGTTCGGCGATATTCCCTCGCCCGGCATGCTCTCGTTTGCTCGACCGGGCATCACCCTGGCGCTGGATTTCCCCAATCGCGGCAAGTCCACGTTCGAACTGCTCGACGCACTGGACCACGTCGTGATGGCCGCCGGCGGCGCGGTGTATCCGGCCAAGGACGCGCGCATGAGTGCGGCGGCCTTCGATTGTTATTTTCCTGCCTGGCGACAATTCGAGACCCATGTCGATCCGGCGTTCAGCTCCGATTTCTGGCGGCGGGTGACCGGCGCACGCCACAACCCGACATGAGACCATGACATGAGAAAGATCCTGATCGTGGGCGCCACGTCCACTATCGCCGAGCACACCGCCCGCCTGTTTGCCGCCGACGGCGACAGCCTGTTCCTGGTGGGGCGCAACGCCGACCGGCTGGCCGCGATCGCCGCCGACCTGGGCGTGCGCGGCGCGGCAACGGTCGACACGCATGTCATGGACGCCGATAACCTCGAGGCGCACGCCGCCATGATCGAGGCCGCCACTGCCTCGCTCGGCGGGCTCGATACACTGCTGGTCGCCTACGGCACCCTGCCTGACCAGGCCGCCTGTCAGGCCGACCCCGCTACGGCCGTCGCCGCCTGGCATACCAACGCCGTCAGCGCGATTGCGCTGATTACGGCGGTGGCCAATCGCTTCGAGGCCCAGGGCCACGGCCTGATTGCGGCCATATCGTCCGTGGCCGGGGATCGCGGGCGCGCCAGCAACTATGTCTATGGCAGCGCCAAGGCCGGGCTGAACGCATTTCTGGACGGCCTGCGTCATCGGCTGTTCAAGGCCGGCGTGCAGGTACTGTGCATTCGCCCGGGCATGGTGGATACGCCCATGACCGCCGATTTCGACAAGGGCCCGCTGTTCGCCAAGCCCGAGCGCGTGGCCACCGATATCCATCGCGCGATCGACAAGCGCCGCGCCGTGCTCTACACGCCGGGCTTCTGGCGGCTGATCATGACCATCATCACGGCCTTGCCGCGCGCGATCTTCCATCGCACCGGCCTGTGAAACCAGCGGGCGACACGCTGCCGCGCTTTCCCGCGCTGTTGTGGCTGAGTGCGATCTATATCGCCTCGCGCATCGGTTTCTGGCTGGTCGGCGTGCGCTTCGACCTGCGCCCGATCGATACGTCCTGGCAGATTCTGGATCCGGTGCTGCTCCGCACGAACCTGCTGGAAAGCGTGTTCTATATGCCGGGCCAGCCGCCGCTGTACAATTTCATGCTCGGGCTGGTGCTCAAGATCAGCGACGACGACATGGTGCTCGCCGCGATATTCCGCGGTCTCTACAGCGCCATGGCGCTGGCCAGCGTGCTGTTGCTCTACGCCGTGATGCGGCGCCTGGGCGTGGGCAAGACACTGGCTTTCGTGGTCGCCGTGGTATTCATGCTCACCCCGGCGCTCGTGCTCTACGAGGCCATTCCCTACTACACCCTGCCGATTCTGGCCCTGCTCGGCGCAATTGCCTGGCTGTTCCAGGCCTGCATGCAGCGCTTTTCCCTGCCCTGCGCGGTTGCACTGTTCATGGCCATGGCGGTGTTGATCTACACCCGTTCGATGTTCCAGTGGCAATGGTTCGTGGTTCTGGCGATCTTCACCGCGCTGGTACTGCCCGGCCATCGTCGCCAGGTGCTGCTGGCTGCCGCACTGCCGCTGTTGCTGGTGTTCGCCCTTTACGGCAAGAATCTGGTCATCACCGGTCATTTCGCCACCTCCGACTGGATGGGCATGAGCCTGTCCAAGCTGACCACGCTGGCCATCGATGACGCCGAGCGCCAGCGCATGATCGACACGGGTGAGCTGTCAGAGCTGGCATCGCTCAAGGCGTTCAGTCCGCCGGAGCAATACCCGCAGACGTTCGAGGCCACCCCGGCCACCGGCATTGCGGTACTCGACAGCCCGCGCCGGTCCACCGACCATATCAACTACAACCATCTGGCCTATGTTGCGATTTCCGACCAGGCGCTGGCCGATGCGCTGGTCTCGATCCGAGCCCATCCCGAGGTCTATCTGCAATCCATGGGGACCGCGTGGCTGATGTTCTTGCGCCCGGCCAGCGATTATCCGTTCCTGGTCGACAACCGGGCCGAGATCGAGCCCTGGAGCCGGGCGTTCTCGAGTTGGCTTGCGATGCAGCCGAGCTATCCGCACAAGCCCGGTTTTGATCTGGAGGCCACCCAGATCGGCTGGCTGATCGGCCTTGGCTACGGCCTGGCCGTACTCTACGGACTCTGGGTGCTCCTGCGCTGTGGGTGGCGTCGCCAGGCAAGCGCGGCTGACGCGGTCATTATCTTCTTATGGCTGAACATCATGTATGTCAGCGTGATCGGCAACGCCTTCGAAGTCGACGAGAATCAGCGCTTCCGGTTCTCTGTGAATCCGTTCATCGCCGCGCTGCTGGCGGTGATGGCACAACGCGCCTGGGCGAGTGCGCGCATCGGCTGCTGGCGAACTGGAAACACAGGCCGGGCGCGGCCGACCCGTGGCCAGGCAGGCCAACGCTAACGGCAGGCGACAATCCGCCGATCAATCGGCGCCCAGAGCGACACGCGCCAACGGGAACAGATGAACCGTCCCGATGGGCCCCAGCAACATACTCGCACCGATCACGACAGCCAGCCCGACGTTGACGCGCGCGTCGAGCAGCCGCTGGAAACGACCGGTAGCAACGCCGTGGGTGATGATCGTCACGATCGCCAGCCAGAACAGGGCCGTCCAACGCGCATAGTCGACCCCGAGCGCGAACAGCGGCAATACGCCCAGCGGCGCCAACGCAGCCAGATCGAGCCGCCGATTATTGGCCCGGTAGATCGCAATCAGCAGCGCGAACATGGCAATCAGCAGGCCGACGAACAGTCCAAGCTCGGTGGTCTTGAACAGGCCCTGCGACAGACGCGCGCCGACATAGGCCAGATTTTCCGGCAGGCTGCGAAACCACACGTGGAGCACGTTGTGTGACGGCTCGACAGCGCCGTCGAGACTCGCCACGAATGCCGCGCGCCCGGCCTCGTATCGACCCCATCGCCATAACACCAGCAGCGTGAGTACAGCACTCAGACCGATCCAGGCCGAGCGTTCCAGACGCCGATAAAACGCCGGGCTATCGACACCAACCAGAGCGACAGCCATCAGCAGCGCAACGCCGTAGAACAGATACGCTTCGTGTACGAGCAGTGCCGTGATCGTGCAGATACAGACCGGCGCGATCGGCCAGATGCGTGCGCGCAGATGCAGCGCGACCAGGCTCATACCCAGCAGGATGAAGTTGACGTGATCCAGCCGGCCGAAGTCGTAGCCCAGATTGATGACGCCGGCCGGGGCACCGACCCATAACGCGGCGAGAAGCACGCGCCCGCTGCGATCAATCTGAGGACTGCATACAGCCAGTATCCGGGCAATGAAGACCGCGAGTGTTACGAGCACCGCGATGTTAAAGCCAATAACCGCAACCGCCTGGGCCGCGCCCGACCACGGGGTGAACAGGGTGCCGATCAGAGCGCGCTTGATGAAGCCCTGCTCGAGATAGTTCGGCAGAAAATGTGCGGCATTGAAGCTGCTGAACAGCGGCGCGGCGCCGTCCGAGCCCGGCTGGCCGTGGGCCACGATTGCCAGCGCGTACTGAATCGCGAAACCCACGACCATCGCGGCTATG
>Ga0207889_1000410_pt1 | contig 11715 bp, 10 predicted proteins | sample LinPmetageLP47_FD_184058 | JGI IMG/M metagenome (GOLD analysis project Ga0207889, IMG submission 184058) | Marine viral communities from the Pacific Ocean - LP-47 (SPAdes) | ecosystem: Environmental > Aquatic > Marine > Oceanic | place: Pacific Ocean | collected 2011-06-12
GCGCGTAATGCGCGGGAATCAACCGAACTGTAAAACCCAGGTTCGTCAGCCAACGTCCCCAAAAATGGGCTGTGCCGCAGGCCTCCATCACGACGGTCGCCGATTCGCGATTGAAGAAGAACTGTTGGAACTGCGATCGGCTCAGTCGATGCCGCTCGATGATTCGCCAGTTGTCATCCGCAATGGCGATCTCGAACATGGTCTTTGCCAAATCGACTGCAATAGTCATACTCGAAGTCATGGACGTCTCCGGTTCTTCTGCTGTGATCAACAACCGCAGCATGGCACGTCGATGCCGAATAAAAGGGCGGGAGGCGTCCATTCCATCACTGCAGTTGATCGCCACTACGTGGCGACAACTGAGCTGAGGCGTTAGGCACCAATCATGATGTACACAGTAATTGCTTCAATAGTCGTTCTTATCGTACTGGGCGCGATTGTTGCGCTTCTTAAGAATCAGCCTTCGGGCGGTAAGCAAGACTACCCGTATCGGCTTGCCGATCACTTTTTATCGAATGCCGAGTTATCGTTTTTTGGTGTATTGCGCCAAGCGGTAGGCGAAAACGGTATCGTCTTCGGCAAAGTCCGTATCGCGGATGTGCTTGCTACGAAGCGAGGGCTGAATAATTCGCAGCGCCAAACCGCGCAAAATAAAATCGATTCCAAGCATTTTGACTTCGTTATATGCTCGTCGAATACGGCAACGCCCCTCGCCGCAGTAGAGCTCGATGACGCATCTCACAATCATAAAGCTCGAATCGCTCGCGACGCCTTCGTTAACGGTGCAGCGAAAGCTGCAGGCCTGCCGTTGCTGCGGATTCCGGCTAAAAACGCTTACTCTATCGCTCATTTAACAGAGCAGCTGGTGCCGTATTTGGGTCTTAGTTCGGAGCCGGAGATTGAAGAGCCGGAACCAAACTCCGAGGAATCAGCCAAGTCTCCCGACTGTCCAAAATGCGGGTCCGGCATGGTTCGTCGGCAAGGCAAAACCGGCGCACTTGCGGGTAAAGAATTCTGGGGCTGCGCGCAATATCCACGGTGCCGTAGTGTATTACCCATTGGCGCCTGACGAAACGCTGCAGTTGACCACCCAAAGCGCTGCCGTGCTTTGGGTTCCCTCCACGGCCTACGGCCGCTCCGGCGACAACCGAGCTCCAGCGTTAGCCGTTTAACAGCCACCAGAGCATATGAATGACTATTGAGAACCAGTCAGATATTGACGGCATCATGGCCGCCGGTGGTGTTGTTGCCATGGTTCGAGATGCCATGCTCAAAGCCGTCGAGCCAGGTATTACAACGCAGGAACTGGATAACCTGGGTAGTCGATTGCTCGAGAAATCGGGAGCGCAATCCGCTCCCAGGCTCATATACGACTTTCCTGGGGCGACCTGTATCAGCATCAATGAAGAAGCGGCGCACGGTGTTCCGGGTTCGCGAACGATACTCGCGGGAGATGTTGTAAACGTGGATGTTTCAGCGAACTTGAACGGCTATTTTGCTGATACGGGAGGAACAACGGTAGTTCCTCCCGTCTCTCTTACCAAGGCGCGGCTATGTCATGCGACAAGAACGGCGCTTGAGTACGCTGTGTCCGAAGCTCGTGCCGGAGCGCGGATAAACCGAATGGGCAAAGCCATTCAATCCGTCGCAAGAACATACCGATTCAAGATCATCAGAAATCTTGCGGGCCATGGTATTGGGCGTGCTTTGCACGAGGAGCCGGAGAGCCTTGTCGGATATTACGACCACAACGATCGTCGTGTATTGCATGCCGGACAGGTTATAGCGATAGAACCATTCCTATCGACCAGAAGTACATATGTCGATGAAGGGACGGATGGTTGGACACTGCTTGGTGATCCCTCCAATCTATCTGCTCAATATGAACACACGGTCATCGTTACAAAAGGGGCGCCCATTGTCGCTACGCGTTCCGCAGGCCACGGCTAACGATTCCCTGCAGTGGACCGCCCGAAGCGCCGAAGCACTTCTGGTCAGTACGGCGCCATCGACCGATCCGACGGCAATCAAGCGTCGGCGTTGAGCGCGTCAAAATACAGCGCCCTGATTGGGATAACAGTCGCGGTATTTGCGAGTGGGCTCATATGGGCGATATCACCGTATTTGACAGGCGAAGCAGAGCCTTGGGACGCCGAAGGCGTATTTTATATCGCCGCCTTGCTGGTAGCCGGTGCGATTTCCGGCGTCCTGGCGCCAAGGCCCCTGTGGGCGCACTACTTCGGGAGCGTTATCGGCCAGCTGACTTACGCACTCGTATTCCCGCCCATCGGCCCTTTAGCGCTTGTTGGCGTGCCTTTCCTTCTAGGCTACGCCGTGTTTTTCTGGCTTGGCGCGGTAGGCGGCGCACTTATCCGGTCGCGATTAGTCAATGGGTCGAAAACTGGCTGACCCTGCGCTTGAGTTGGCTATTGGCTCGCGAACTGCGCATGCAACGCTAAAACGCTTAGCCCACGTGGATTTGGCCGCTGAACCACAATCGAACCACTAAGGCGCGTTCAGATGCTTTGAAGACTCGTGCGTTATGTCACCGCATCGCCATTTTGGCCAGGGCCTGTACCACCTCAACGAAACAGATATGCCGCCATGAACTGGCGCTGTGATTCGTCGGGCTGGCCGAGCCAGGTGATGGTCGATGAGTCGGAAAGAAAGCTCTCGCCTTCGTTAACCACAAGCGCGCCGACGGCGGTGTCGGCATTGGGCGTCATGAGTACTACCAGGCCCTGTGCGTTGCAATCGTGCGGCTTGCAGCTCGACAGTACCGCGTACTCGGTGTTTTCCACCGTGATCTGTGTCACCGGCGTTTCGGTGCCAATCGACTCGACCCAGCCATGCTCGCTGGCTATCGGCTGGACGAGTTCGTCGTACTGCGCCTGAAGAGCGGGCTTCTGTTCGAGTAGTTCGCTCGGATATACGCTGTTGCTGTCTGCAGCCGCGGCGGTGCCAGCCATGACGGCGAGTGCGGCGCTAGTCGCGAGCATCATACGGTTGAGTTTGTTCATGCTTGTCCTTTTAGTTTGATTGGGCAGCGTGTTGGCCTGCGAGACCCTGCCCGGCCTGCACTGCTGCCTTTGACCGCCAGCATATCCACGTATAGCGCTCGCTGATCGGACCGGTCGGCTCAGCCCGGTAGACAGACGGTTGTGGTTTTGGCCTTGTCTTCAGGCTCGACGTGGATGCTGACTACGCTGTCGGCGATTTCCGTGTTCAGGGCCGCTTCCAGGCGGTCGCATATATCGTGTGCCTGGTCGACGCTCATCGATCCGGGCACAACCAGATGAAAATCGATGAATGTTCGCCGGCCCGCCAGACGCGTGCGCAGGTCGTGGGCCTGATAGGCGCCTTCGGAGTGTTCGAATATGAGGGTGCGGATGAGGTCCAGCTCGTGCTCGGGCGCGGCCTCGTCCATGAGCCCGCCAACGGACTCGCGTACCAGGCCCCAACCCGACCACAGAATGTTGAGCGCGACGATCACGGCAAGCAGCGGATCAAGCCAGAGCCAGTGGGTGAGGCTCACAAGTATCACGCCGATGAATACCCCGCCGGATGTGACCACGTCAGCGTACAGATGCTTGCCATCGGCCACCAGCGCGAGCGAACGATAGCGGCGGCCGCGCCTAATGAGAATCCAGCCCCAGACGGCATTGATGAGCGTCGCAAGCAGGTTTATCGCCAGACCTTCAACCGGAGCGTCGATAGGCGCGAGGTGATCGAGGCTGAGCCAGGCTTCGCGCATGATCGCCAGTGCCGCAATGACGATGAGGATCCCTTCGATCACCGCCGAGAAATACTCGGCCTTGCCGTGCCCGAAGGGATGATTGTCATCGGCGGGCATGGCGCTGACACGCAGCGCAATCACCGCGGCGGCAGCGGCCACGATGTTGATCACGCTTTCTAGCGCATCCGAGTACAGGGCCACGCTGCCCGTCAGCCAATAGGCGCCAAACTTGAGCGCGAATACAACGACGCCGACAAGCACGCTGCCCAGTGCGAATCGAACGGTCTTGTGCATCGTTGAGTACGGCTCTGATATCAGGGCACATATTTTCGCTTATTCGAGAGAAAATATGAAGCATTTCAATTAGGTACACAGCCTGATTGAAAGCGACAGATCACTTTCTCAGACCCGGCTGATTTGTATACCTCATGGTGATGACAGGCGCCGCAGCCCGCGCGGTCTGGGGGCTGCCATACGACGATCGAGGTCCAGGCGCTTCCAGGTGAGCCTGTAAGGCACCCGACACCGGCCGACATACAGCCTCCTCTGGCGACTCAGGCGGCCGCGCGAGGTGCAGTAGACGACACCGCCGAGCGCGCACGCGTGGTGTCGTCCGATGCGCTCATCCGCGCCGGCGGCGTGAATCGGCGCAGGCGCAGCGAGTTGGTCAATACAAACACGCTGGACAGGCTCATCGCCCCGGCCGCAACCGCGGGGTTGAGCAGCCAGCCGGTCAGCGGATAGAACACGCCGGCAGCCAGCGGAATCAGCAGTACGTTGTAGCCATAGGCCCACAGGAAGTTCATACGGATAGTCGAAAGGGTTCGGCGCGCCAGGGCAACGCCGTTGACGACGCTGGCCAGGTCGGCGCGCATGAGCACTACATCGCCCGCCTCGATGGCGATGTCGGTGCCGCTGCCTACGGCGACGCCGACGTGGGCCTGGGCGAGCGCCGGCGCGTCGTTGACGCCGTCGCCCACGAACGCTACCGCCTGATCATCGCGCTGCAGGCGTTTGATCTGTTCTGCCTTTTCGCCGGGCATGACGCCTGCCACCACCTGATCGATGCCCAGTTCGTCGGCGATCGCACGTGCCGTAGCTTCGTTGTCGCCGGTGAGCATTGCTACATCCAGGCCCATATCGTGCAGTGCATCGATCGTATCGCGGGCTTCGTCTCGAACCGGGTCGGCCACCGCGATCAGTGCAGCCAGTACACCGTCGATTGCCACGAACAGCGGCGTACGCGCCGCCGCCGCCAGTGTGTCGGCACGCGCGGCAAGCGTCTCGGTAGCCACGCCGATACGCGTCATATAGCGGGCCGCGCCGATCTGCACAAGCTGACCCTCGACCTGGGCCTCCACGCCCTCGCCGGTATGGCTGGCGAAGGCGCTGGATTCGAGCAGCGTGTTACTGGTTTGCAAAGCCGCGTCCACGATGGCACGCCCCAGCGGATGCTCGCTGGCTTGCTCGACTGCCGCTGCCAGGCGCAGCACGTCGTCACGATCAAAACCGTTCGCGGTGTCCAGATCAGTGAGTGCTGGCGTGCCGCGTGTGAGCGTGCCCGTCTTGTCGAACACGACGGTATCGATATCAGCCAGCTGTTCGATCGCCGTACCGCGGCGAAACAGAATGCCGAGATTCGCGCCGCGACCGGTGCCCACCATGATGGCGGTGGGCGTCGCCAGCCCCATGGCGCAGGGACAGGCGATCAGCAGCACCGAGACGGCGGCTACGAACGCATGCGCAAGCGATGGACCGGGGGCCAGAATCATCCAGGCGATGAACGTGACAAGCGATACCCCCATCACGATCGGCACAAACACGCCCGCGATACGATCCGCAACTGCCTGAATCGCGGGTTTGTCGGCCTGGGCCTCCTCCACCATGTGGATGATCTTCGACAGCACGGTATCGCCGCCCACGCGGGTCGCGCGAATCTCGAGCTGGCCGTTCTGATTGACCGTGCCGCCCACCACGTCGGTGTCGGCCTTCTTTGCCACCGGTGCCGGCTCGCCCGATATCATCGATTCATCGACATAGCTGTTGCCGGAGACCACCGTGCCGTCCACCGGGACGCGTTCCCCCGGCCGCACCGACACGAGATCGTCACGCTCGACCTGTTCGAGATCTATATCTCGCCACTGGCCATCGCGTTTGACGCGTGCGGTGCGTGGCTGCAGCTTTATCAGGCTCTTTACCGCCTGCGAAGTGCGTCCCTTAGCCAAGGCTTCAAGATAACGGCCCAGCAGAATCAGGGTGACGATCATGCCGGCGGCATCAAAATAGGTATGCGCCGAACCGGCGGGAAAGATCTGCGGAACGACCAGCGCCGCCAGCGAATAGAAGAAAGCGGCGTTGGCGCCCATCATCACCAGGCTGTTCATGCCGGGCGCAGCATGGCGTAGTTCGGCCCAGCCGAGCGTATAGAAACGCCGCCCCGCCCAGAACTGCACAGGAATAACCAGCAGCAGTTCGACCACACGCCAGGCACGCGCCGACATGAGCCGATCCATGACCGCGCCGAACGCGGGCACCATATGCAGCATCGCCACCGCGAACAGTGGCACGGTGAAGACGGCCGCAAACAGCAGGGCTTTTTTCAGTCGATCCGACTCGCTGGGACCCTCGTCTTCTGTAGGCACCTCATCGAGTGCGACAGGCTGATAGCCGGTTTTTTCCACACAGGCGAAAAGCTGCGCTTCATTCACTACGCCGTCGATATAGCGGACCCGCGCTCTTTCAGTGGTGAGGTTCACGCTGGCTTCGATCACGCCGTCGAGGGCTGCGAGCTTCTTTTCGACCCGTGCCACGCAGGCGCCGCAGGTCATGCCGTCAACCCGGAACTCGGCCGTCTTGCCAACCGGCGTATAACCCGCGCTCTCGACCGCGTGTAACAACGATGACACGCTGGCCGTGGATGAATCGAAAGCCACCTTTGCGCGTTCGGTGGTCAGATTGACTGAAGCGTCGGTGACACCTTCGACCTTGCGGAGTGTCTTCTCGACGCGCGCCACACAGGCGCCACAGGTCATTCCATCGATAGCGAAACTGATCTGGCGGTTTGTATCATCGGCCATGACGGCCTCCCCGCGGATCGCGGTTTTCAGCACTGTTGAAACAGGAAATAAGAGTCCGGTGTCCCAGACGCCAACTCAGCGGTATTTGAGAACATCCATGAGCTCGGCGACGATCGCATCGTCATCGCCGCGCTCGTGGGCGGTCACGACGTGATGCTTGAGATGACAGCGCAGGATCATGTCGCCGGTCTTGGCGAGCGCCCCGTTGACGGCCTTGATCTGCTTGAGCGCGTCCACGCAGTAGACATCCTCGCGTTCGAGCATGCGCAGGATGCCCTCCACGTGGCCACGAATCGAGCGCAGGCGCATACGCGCGTCATCACGTACCGCCGGATCCAGCGCGAGTGGTTCCTGGCGTTGCCTTGAGTCCGGCATCAGGCCGCACTCGCCGTATAGCCCTCGTCCTCGACGGCCGCGATCAGCGAGGCCGTGTCGGCATTGCCCTCAACCCGAGCCTCGCCCGCGTCGAGATCCACGTCAACGACGCGTTCCACGCCGTTGACGCCCGTCAGGGCCTGTTCCACTGCCTTCACGCAGTGCTGGCAACTCATGCCTTCGATCTTGAGTGTCGTCATAGTCGTAATCTCCAGTATATCCACCCCCTATGGGGTGGGGTAATGTCTGCCGCCCAGCCTATGCGCGCCGGCGACTGTCGTCAAACGCCCTCTCAATTACGGATCAAACTCAGCGCGCTCGTTATCCGTTGGCCAGAGCAGCAACACGTCTCGCGCAAAGAGGCGAAAAACGCAAAGAAGACAAGACCATTTGCGATTATCTGGAAAGCTCAGTGGTATTCGCCAGACCGTTCTGTATTGTCTGTATTCCATTCCCGTTCACTCAGAGACACGGGCGCGTAGTGGCGACGGGTGTCCGGCGCACTGCGCCGGTGCGGCCAGCCTGTTTGAGAGCCGCCAAAGCGGCCTGACCCTCGTGAATTTCAAGGGGCCGCATCCCGTCAACGCTTCGTGTCGGCGTGGACCGGAGAAGCCGGCGCTGTGCCGGGTACCCTTCTCTGGGTTACCTATCTTGAGCAAGCAAGAAAGGTAACTCGCGCATCAGCGCGAAACCTGAGTCCAATGAATGGCTTCCAACCGCGACAAAACGCGCACTTGATTAGGTACCAGACTCAGTCCGCTGCGTTCGCAGCGGCATTCTGCCCACGACTGAACGCAAATCAAGACAAGAAAACGCAGGCCTCTGGCGAAAACGGCAAGCTCCGGGCCGATCGATCGTGATCAGGTCGGGCCGCTGCTGGAATCTTATTTCCAGGCTCAAGACCGCGTGGTCATCGGCTTCTCGACGGTTGGGCCGACGAACCGAGATGGATCCATCGCGCCATCGAGCACAGCGTGTGCTGCCGACTCGACGCTCTCGCTGCTCAGCGCCGGCCGATCGCCTGCTCGAGATTGGCGATAAAGCAATCGATCTGTCCGTTGAACTCGCGTCGGGCGAAGGGCCCGATCAAGGATTTCAACATGCGCGGCGCCGGGATTTCGAGATTGCACTGGGTAGAAAAAGTCACCCGAACCCCGCCGATGTCACCCACGGGGCGCAGTCGAAACGCACCGCTGACCTGTGCATTGCCTTCGCCCTCTATCGGGTCCCACAGGATCTCGCCGGCCGGCTCGTCGTAGCGATAGACCACCGCATAAACCACCTGATGGCGGAAGCCGCTCGCGCCCATCGGCTCCATCTCCCAGCGCCACGTATCATCGCCTAGATCCGTGAGCCTCTTGAGCCGGGGGTAGTGGGATAACGTCTCGCGTGCATCGCGCAGAACAGACCACGCGGCAGCGAAACCGGGCGCATGAAAACTGCGCTCGATGGGTATTTCGATGAGTGCCATATAACGTCCAAACAACCTTCGTACGAGTTCTTTCAGCCGATATCGGCCGACAGCGCTACTGGGCGTAGCGCCACGACAGCGGCCCGAACGCCTGCGTCGCGGGGCGAACCGTACCGCAAATCGGATGGCTGCTGGTGGCGATCTCATGCACACTCGACGATTCACCCGCACGCAACGACTTGTCGTTACGGAACAACGGGCACAGAAGATGGGCCGCGTTGTAACGCCCGCGGACGAGGACACACCCGATTTGAATATCGACTTTTTCGCCCTGCGTGCCATTGGCTGGCCGTATCCGCAGGCCCCGACCGATGGCGCCTGGGCGCACGCCATGGCAAACCATCCCGACAGCCGCCCGGCGCGGGTGGTCGAACAGCACCGCACGGGCTATGTGGTTGCCGAGACGCCTGACGACAGTTTTGTGGTCGAGTCACTGCCGGACTGGCAGCGGCCGCGCCTGGCGCCGGACAAGCGCCCGGCAGTCGGCGACTGGCTGCTCATCGAGGGCGCACCCGACGACAATCCGAAGGCCCGTGCCCTGCTGCCCCGACGCTCGACCATCAAGCGCGCGGTGGCCGGAGAACATTACGGCCAGCAGCTCATCGCGGCCAATATCGATACGGTATTCATCGTCAGCGGACTCGACGGCGACTTCAACCCGCGGCGTATCGAGCGCTATCTGATTCTCGTACAAGGCGGCGCAACACCGGTGGTCCTGCTCACCAAGGCCGATATGGCGGTCGACGAGACGGTGATGGCCGAGGCACGCCTGGCACTCGCCGATCTGGCCGCCCAGCAGATCGAGGTTCGTACCATCAATGCGACCGACCCCGCGTGTATCGCTACCCTCGCGCCGTGGCTGGGCGCCGGACAGACGGCCGTCGTGGTGGGAAGCTCCGGCGCCGGCAAGTCGACGCTCACCAATACACTCGTCGGCGAAGCCCGCATGAAGACCGGCGCGGTGCGCGAAAGCGATGCGCGCGGACGCCATACAACCACACACCGGGCGCTGATCCATCTGCCCTCCGGCGCATCGCTGATCGACACGCCGGGCATGCGTGAGCTCAAGCCCACGGGCGAAGAAGAGCTGGCCGACGGCGGCTTTGCCGATATCCAGGCGCTCGCCAACGACTGTCGTTTTCGTGACTGTGTCCATCAGGCCGAGCCGGGCTGTGCGATTCGCGGCGCCATCGAGGCCGGCGAACTGGACGCCGCGCGCGTGGCCAACTATCAGAAACTCTCGACCGAGGTCAGCGGTGCTGCGGCCCGCCAGACCGCCCGTCAGGCACCGCGCCCGGGCGGCAAGACCACCAGCAAGGCCCAGCAGCGACGGCTCGATCAGCGCCACGGCAAGGAGTGAGCCGCAACACCGCGCGACTCCGGCGGTGCGCCTGTGCAGGCCACGCCGACGCGCTTCTACCTTTGTTTATGCCGGGTCAATGATCACCGACCGGCGGCGCAACGCGGGTAATCAGCACAATATAGGCACAGACCGAACCGGCGGCGGATAAGCTCATCACGATGGCCATTGCCCGAGCATCGCCGCCCAGCGCACCCACACACCAGGTCGCCAGCGCCCCCGCTGTGAACTGACAGACGCCGAACAACGCCGATGCAGCCCCTGCCGCATCCGGCGCCAGATCCAGCAGGCCGGCCACGGTGTTGGCGCCCGCCATGCCTACCGTCGACAACAGGAAGAACAGCGGTGTCGCCACGCCCCAGAAACCGCCAAAGCCGGTCAGGGTGGTGACTAGCAGTACCAGACCACAGACCAGCGTGTTGCACACGGCCACGCCCAGCAGCGTTCGGTACCCGTAACGCATTACCAGGCGGCCGTTGGCAAAAGTGCCGATCAGCATGGCCAGAACATTGGCGCCGAAATAGAAGCCGAACACAGACTTGTCGATACCGAACTGGGTGATATAGACAAAGGCGCTGCCGGCAACATACGAAAACAGCGCGCCGAACATCAGGCTGCCACACAGCAGGAACAGCGCAATCGGCAGCCGCTTGAGCAGCGCCAGGTAGCCGACATACTGGGCCAGCAGGCTGCGATCACGCACGCGCCTATGCGCTGCATGTGACTCGGCCAGCAATAATCTGAGCGCGATCAGGCAGGCAATGGAATAGACGAACAGCAGCCAGAAGATGCCCTGCCAGGTAGAGAACTCCAGCACCAGGCCGCCCAGCAAGGGTGCGACCAGCGGTGCGCCGGCCATCACCATGACCACGAACGACATGACGCTCGCAGCCTCCGAGCCCTTGAACTGGTCGCGTATCACCGCGCGTGCCATCACCGGTGCCGCCGCGGCCCCGAAACCCTGCACCGCCCGCGCTGCGATCAGCATGCCGATCGACGTCGACATCGCACAGGCAATACTGGCCACGAGATACAGCGTGATGCCGAAATACAGTACTGGCAGCCGCCCGTAACGATCCGAGATCGGCCCGTAGGTCAGCTGGCCCAGCGCAAGGCCGATGAAGAACAGGCTGAGCGAATACTGCACATACGCTGCCGACACCGAAAACTCCTCGGCAAGGCCCGGCATTGCCGGCAGATACATATCGATAGACAGCGGCGCGATTGCCGTGAGCATGCCGAGCACACAGACGAATATCACATGCGCTACCCGGCTCTGCGGGTTGGGCGCCATGCCGGAACTCCTTGGACTTGGGGTGGGCCACACGCCCGGATTCAGTGATTCTAACCAGCCCGACAGCGTGCGCCGCGGAAGCTCATGGGCGCGGGAACTCAGCGCCTACGCTGTCGAAGCCTCGCGCCGGATCAGGGCCGCCGCATTATGCCAGCCGGCATCGATCACGGCCACGGCTTCGCCGGGCGAGTCGGTAGCCGGATGCAGATTGGTCAGCACCCGCGCCGGCGGCATCTCCACAGCCAGGCTGAAGCCGGATTCGTGCGCAATGGCGGCTGATGCCGACCAGTACACGGTTCGCGCCATGTTATAGATCAGGTCGTCGCGGATCGCTGCGGCCTGCCAGAGCCTGCGCCGTGCATTCGCGCTGAAATAAGCCAGGCGCGGAGCTCGAAACTCGAT
>Ga0207889_1000415_pt1 | contig 11624 bp, 12 predicted proteins | sample LinPmetageLP47_FD_184058 | JGI IMG/M metagenome (GOLD analysis project Ga0207889, IMG submission 184058) | Marine viral communities from the Pacific Ocean - LP-47 (SPAdes) | ecosystem: Environmental > Aquatic > Marine > Oceanic | place: Pacific Ocean | collected 2011-06-12
GTTCTAGGTTCTAGGTTCTAGGTTCTAGGTTCTAGGTTCTAGGTTCTAGGTTCTAGGTTCTAGGTTCTAGGTTCTAGGTTCTAGGTTCTAGGTTCTAGGTTCTAGGTTCTAGGTTCTTCAAAAAGTCTGCAAGCTACTTTTTGTCTGTCAAACTTTATTTGAGGGCCATCTATTCCTAACACCTAGTACCTTTCTTTTCCTAGTGCCTTTGGCTTTTATAAGCGCATATCTACATTCTGTTTTGGTAGTACATACTTTAAGTCGTAAAGTACGTGTTCTGCTTTGCCTAGTGCACGAATTTGCTCTGCGCCCATTTCTTTAAATTGGTTATGTCCTACGGCGAGTACTATTGCATCGTAGTTATTTTTCTTATGCTCTGTAGTTAAGCTTAAACCGTATTCATGTTGCGCTTCCTCGTTTGAACACCATGGGTCCACAATATCTACGTTAATATTATATTCTTTAAGCTCGCTAATAATATCGACCACTTTAGTGTTACGTAAATCTGGACAGTTCTCTTTAAAGGTTAAGCCCATTACTAGCACGTTTGCGCTGTCAACGTGGATACGCTTTTTAAGCATATTTTTAACGAGCTCAGACACTACATGCTTGCCCATACCATCATTTAACCGACGACCAGCTAAAATCATTTCTGGGTGGTAACCTACACTTTGCGCTTTATGGGTCAAGTAATACGGATCAACACCAATACAGTGTCCGCCAACTAATCCTGGACGAAATGGTAAGAAGTTCCATTTAGTGCCGGCAGCCTCTAACACTTCAAGCGTGTCGATACCTAACTTATTAAAAATAATAGATAGCTCATTAATTAAAGCTATATTTACATCGCGCTGAGTATTTTCGATTACTTTTGCAGCCTCTGCCACTCTAATAGAGCTTGCTTTATGTGTGCCGGCCGTAATTACAGATTTATAAAGTTGATCTACTTTTTCAGTTATTTCAGGGGTTGAACCTGATGTCACTTTTAATATGTTAGTTACGCGGTGCTCTTTATCGCCTGGGTTTATACGCTCTGGTGAATAGCCGGCAAAAAAGTCTTGGTTAAATACAAGGCCTGACACGCGCTCAACTACTGGTAAACATGCTTCTTCTGTCGCACCTGGATATACCGTTGACTCATAAATTATTATGTCACCTTTTTTAACCACTTTACCTAGCATTTCACTGGCTTTTATAAGTGGTGTTAAATCAGGCTGTTTATGCTCATCAATTGGCGTTGGTACTGTAACAATGTACACATTACAACTTTCTAAATCTGCGACAGCAGAAGAAAAGCTAAGTTGTGGTGAATCTTTAAGCTCGTCATCACTTACTTCAAGGGTAGAGTCATGACCGGCCTGTAGCTGGGCGATTCTGCCTTGGTTTATATCGAAACCTAAAACCGGGAATTTTTTACCGAATTCAACAGCTAATGGAAGGCCTACGTAGCCTAAACCTATGATGCCAATCTTTAGGTCCGTTAATGAATCGTGCATTTTTAATACTCTCTTGATATTAAATTGTTATTAGTTACGAGCTACGAGCTACGAGGGTAACGCTATTGTGTTGCATTACGGTGTCAAATTTTAAGTTCTAGGTTCTAGGTTAAAAACTGCTACGGACTTTGTGCAACGAGCAGCGTGCTAAATAAAATTAATCATAACCATCTTTTTTACCACCGAGGGCACTGAGAATAAAAAGCCACAAGCTGCGGGCTTCGAGCACACTGCCACTTCCCTAACGTTACTAACCTTTTCCTCTGCGATCTCAGTGTTCTCTGTGGTGAACCTTTACTTTTTTGCTTAAAAACGCGATATAAAATCGCTGCTACAAAACATTCGTGGCTAAAGCCGACTCCTACGTTTTAACACATAGAAGCTAGGTTTTAGGATCTAGATCCTTTAACCTTTTCCCTTTAATCTTTCACCTTCTTTCGCGGGGTAAACCCGCTGCTACGGTTTTACTTATCCGATTTATACTCGTAGTTGTAGTAACCGTAATATCCATAAGCATTGCTAGCCTTTTTAACCACATCATTAAGGACTAGTCCTTTTACATCTATTCCATTTTGCTCAAAACGGCTACGGGTAAGCTCTATTTCGCGTAAGTGGTTTTGTCCAAAACGAGCCACTAGTAATGTGGTGCCTGTATGAGCACTCACAATGGCTGGGTCGGTTACTGCAAGTATTGGTGGTGTATCTATAATTACTATGTCGTAAGCGTTGCTTACTTCTTCAACCAACTTGCTAAAGTTGCTGTGCATTAACAGCTCTGATGGGTTTGGTGGTATTTGCCCGCGGGTAATTAGATTTAACCCTTCTACTTTGGTCGTTTTAGTCACTTGCTCTAGATTCAAACGCCCCGACAAGTAATCACTTAGGCCGTCATCCCACTTTAAGCCAAATTGGGTTTGCAAATAGCCTTTGCGCATATCGGCGTCAATAATCAGTACTTTTTTGCCACTTTGTGCCAACACCGAGGCTAAGTTAACCGATATAAACGATTTACCCACACCAGGGCTTGGGCCTGATATAGCAATAATGTTGTTTTTAGCTTCCATCATCGCAAAATGTAAACTGGTACGGAGGCTTCGTAGTGCCTCTACAGATAAGTCGGCAGGGTTATCGAGCGCTAGTATAGTTTTAGCTTTTATGGTTTTATTTTTTCGTACTTTTTCAAAGCCAGTTAGCTTATCTTGGTATTCTGAGTGGGGTACACTAGCGTAAACAGGGATACCCAACGCCTCAATCTCACTTGGGTCTTCCACCCCTTTGTTCATTGCTTTTTGTATAAGTACAATTGCAACACTTAGCATACCGCCAAGCATAGTCGCCATAACCACAATAAGTGCTTTTTTTGGTTTTACTGGTTTGCTGGTGTTTACCTCAGCGTAATCTATAACACGTACATTACCCACCGTACCTGCACGTACAATGTCAAGCTCTTGCGCTTTACCTAGTAGTAAAGTGTAAATTTGATTATTTACTTCTACATCGCGTTTTAAGCGCAGCAGCTCTTGTTGCGTTAGTGGCAGGCCTCCTACCTCGCCAACTAACTGCTGTTTTTGCTCGTTAACAGCGTTTATTTGCTCAACTATACTTTGATATACTGGATGGCTTTTTTTAAATTTACGGCCAATTTCTAAGCGTTTAAGTTCAAGCTCTTGTAGTTTGGTTTCAAGTAGTACTACTTGTTCAAGTACACCTTGGGTTTCTAATGAAATATTTATTGTTTGCCGTTTTATTTGGTAGTCGTTAAAACGCTGTTCTGCGTACTCAAGTTGTTTTTTAATTTCGGGTAATTGTACTTCTAAAAATTCTAGCGACTTTTGTGCCTCAGCACTGTTGCGCTCTACATTACGGCGTACATATATAGCCGCTACTTTATCAAGTACTTTTTTAGCATAGTTTGGTTGCGTGCTTTGTAGACTTAAATTAATGATGCCTGAGTCTTTACCTTTTTCGCTTGCACCAATAGCGGCCTGCAAACCTAAAATAGTATTGAGGCGATCTTTACGGCTTAGTAAAAACTCCGTGCCAGGGCGCGCATTTAAGCTGCGTATGGTTAAGCTAAACTTACCATTAGTTAGCTCTTCACCCACTTTACCCGCTAATATTTGCTCATCATCGCCATTTAATAATGCAATACCATTATTGGCTTGCGCTACAAGTGTAAAGGTTTTATTAATGGCACTGCGCGGTACGTCGAATCTAAATACGTTAATGTTTTCGCCGCCCCACGCATAACTGCTTGCACCAAAGCTTGGCTCTGCTAAGTCGCCCTCTTGTATAGGTGTAAACTTACGAAATGCACGGCTACCAATGTATGGAAATAATTTAGGCTGTGCTGTTACATCTAAATTTAATGAGTCTACCGCTTCGCCTATAAGGCTGCGTGACTTTAATAACTCTATTTCGGTTACCGCAGCCGAGGTGCTTTCAAACATGCCACCCATGTCGTCTAAACCAGGAACGGTGCTGCCACTGCTTTCTACTTGTAACATGGCAGTTGCTTGGTAAACAGGTTGGGTTAGTAATGCATACACTACGCCTATAAACATAAATAGCGCTGTGAGTGCAATTATAAAATATTTACGATCGATTAAAGCACCTAATAGTGCCATTAAATCTATTTCTTGCGAAGGCTGTACGTTGTTACTTTTATTATTAGGCTGAGCAGTCATTAATTTAGCCATTCCTTATAAATACTTTTGCCAAGCGCTACACGCGCTATCGATTAATCTATACACGTGTTCAAAAGCCTCTTGGCTTTGGCGGTAGGGATCTGGGATTTCAGTGTCGTTAATCCATTTACCTAATAAAAAGGTTTTACCGCGTGCCTCGGGGTAACGCGCATGTACATCGTTTAAATGGCGCTCTTCCATTACTAAAATAACGCTATTTTGCGCAACTAAGCTTGACGATAACTGCCTACCTTGATGGGCATCCATATTTACACCATTTGCTAGGGCAATTCGCTTTGCTGTGGCATCGGCAGGTTTCCCTTCAAGCGCTGTTAACCCAGCCGACGATACTTTAATATTTTTACCTTCAAGCTTTTGCTTTAACACATATTCACCGGTAGGACTGCGGCATATGTTACCAGCACATACAACTAAAACTGAATCAAACACTTTAAAGACCCTTAGTTTGATGAAATATCATCTACACTATCTACGGTAGCTATAGATGGTAGTAATAAACTTATTACGCGGTTCCAACGTGCAAGCGGTGCTGAGGTTACGTATACAATATCGCTTGGCTGCAGCTCAAACTGTTCCGCTAATACTATTGCAGCTATATTTTTTGCATGTAGTTGGTATACGTTTGCTATTACACCTGTTTTTTCTATGTCACTTTTACGCAGTACAAAAACGCCGTTTGCATCGGCGGTTGCTTCATTTAAGCCACCCGAATCACTTAATGCTTCGGCTAAGTTTAAACCATAGCGATTAAGGGTCACTGACCCTGCTTTTTTTACATCGCCTAGTACAAATACTTTTTGCGCATCGTTACGGCTTACATGCACTATGTCGCCGTGCTGTAATAAACGATTTTGCGAAATGTCCCCATTCGCATAAAATTCATCAAGCTGAATGACTTCTGTTTTATCGCCACGGGTAAAAGTAACTGTGCGCCAATCGGCTGAATCAGTTAAACCGCCGGCCTGATTTAGTGCATCTATTAAGGTAAGTGGTATTTCGGTTACAGGGTAAACGCCAGGTTGTTTAACCTCTCCTGTTACATAGGCTTTTTGACTTCTAAAACCCACTACTTTTACATCTACTTGTGGATCTTCTATTACGCGGCTTAAGCGCTTTACTAAGTCCTCACGTACTTGGCTAATTGTTCTGCCTGCGGCAGGTATATTAGGGGCATATGCATAAGTAATTGTGCCGTCTTTTTGTACTCTAAAACCATCAAACTCAGCGGTGCGCTGTACTGCAGCAGGGATTGTAAGCTCGGGATGATCCCACACACCTATTGTTAGTACATCACCTACGCCCAATTTGTATTCGTAATCGCTAGTGTTAACACCAGCGCTACTTGATATTGGTTTAGCCGCACTGCGAGATTGCTTTTGCTGTTGGACTAAAAAGGAATCAATAATTTGAATATTTACTTTTTCGAGATCTTGCTCAAGGTTATATGTTTGTTCGCCTGAGTCTATGCCTTCAAAATGGCTACCGGGTACTATTGTACATCCCGATATTGCTAGCATTATGAGAGAAGTTACGAGTGATTTACAGCTTAACGCCATTGTAGAATCCCAAAATTATTTTAAATATTGCACTTTCTCACCAACCTTGGTGAGTACTTATTTTTTTAGCGGTGTAATTAAAGCATGAGGGGCGATAACGCGCAAGCGCGAATCATTTTATGCGTATTAATTTTAAGGCCAAATTTAAAAGCCATGTAAGTGATAAGGTTAAAGTTAAAAGGTTAAAGAGTAGAAATTTTCGCTAACCTCGCGTTTGGCCTTATTAACTTTTTTCGTGGCATAAAAATGTAAAAGCGTTGCTTTTATTACGCCAGCAAGCAAGACGCCTACAAGCTAAACATTGAAAGTTTTGCGCTAACCTAGTAGCAGCGAGTTTACCTCGCGATTGGCCTTATTAATTTTGTTGCGGCTTAAAAATGTAAAAGCGTTGCTTTTATTACGCTAGCAAGCTGCGCGTCTACAGGCTTGTATAGCCCTTCGGGCACGCTTCACGTTCCAGTTCGTCGCAGAGCTCCTCTCGCTCCAGATTGAAAGCAAAACTATTTGCTTGTCTAGCCCTTCGGGCACGCTTCACGTTCCAGTTCGTCGCAGAGCTCCTCTCGCTCCAGCTTGAAAGCAAAACTATTTGCTTGTCTAGCCCTTCGGGCACGCTTCCGCCCCTAGGTTGCAGTTCCTACGTACTGATTTATTTCTAGCTACATGTGCGCGGCGTAAAGCCCCGCCTACAAAATATTTTTACTTACCCGCGCCTCGCAGCCCGTCGCTCGTAACCTTTCGCCTTTAACCTTCAACCTAACACTCTATATCTTTGTTATCTACGCTCATTTCTACTTGTTTATTAAGTAGATTAATTAGCAAAATACTGCGCATATCACCGTCTGGCTCTTTGTAAATTGCTTTAATATTATTAAATGAACAGTTATTTACGCTAACTACATCACCCGCTTTTGGCATTGTTGACTCAACGGTTTGTGAACATTTACTTTGTAATTGTTCAATTAAAGCTGCAGGGACTATTTGATAACTCGCACCATAAGACACAAACCCACCAATACCGCGGGTATTTTTTACAGCAGAAAAGTTACCATTTTGTGACTCAAGACAAACAAATAGGTAGTTAGGGAATAGAGCTGACTGTTTAACAGTACGACGACCTTTAACCAGTTTTTCGGTGGTTAACTTGGGGTAAAACACTTCAATCCCTTGGTTTAGTAAGTTGGTGGCTGCTCGTTCTTCTTGGCGAGGCTTACACGTAATTAAATACCAACTTTCCATAGCAATCCTTACTACAAATATAATTACAAAAAAACACAACGTTAAATTTAATAACGCGTAATTATAAACAATTTAAGCGCATTAAGTAAATAGGTGTTTATTGTAAATACTTACTAACCTGGTTAATTGTAATAGTGAGGTTTGTTGTAACAATTGCGCGTTAAATCGCTAAAATTAAAACTTAAATCGTTCTTTGAATACTAATGCTAGCATAAGCTATGTGGCATAAAGCCGCTGCTACAGCTACTGTGGGCTTCGCCCTGCTGCGCCAACAAGCTAAACACGGAAAAATATACACTAACCTAGTAGCAGCGAGTTTACCTCGCGTTTGGCCTTATTAACTTTTTACGCAGCATCAAGCCGCTGCTACAACATAGCTAAACTTTGCTTAAAGCGCTGTTTGACCCTACTTTTAACTTTATCCTTAAAAAACTAAATATAGATACCCTATGAAAATACTTCACCATGGAGCGGTAAATGGCGTGACAGGCTCGTGCCATGAATTAGTTATTAATAGTAAAACCAGCGTGCTGATAGATTGCGGGCTTTTTCAGGGGGAAGACGCAAAAGATGATTTATCAATAGAGTTTGATATTGCGCACATTACCGCGCTTATTGTTACTCATTGCCACATTGATCACGTGGGGCGAATTCCTCATTTATTAGCGCCGGTTTTAAGGGGCCCATTTATACTACGCCAGCCTCGGCTAGCTTGCTGCCACTAGTGATTGAAGATGCGTTAAAGGTAGGTGTTACTCGTGATATAAAAATTATAAATGCCTGCCTAAGCTTGCTAAATAAGCAGATTATTGCGGTTAACTTTAATACCTGGTTTGAGCTTCCTTGCAAAGGCGAACATTCTGCTAGGGCGCGTCTACAACGAGCAGTGCACATTTTAGGCTCCGCCTATGTTGAAATAAACATAGGCACACCTCCCACAAAGCTAATAATAATCATAGAGTGGTTTTTTCTGGTGATTTAGGGGCGCCCTATTCGCCTTTACTGCCCGCACCTAAAGCGCCCTATAAAGCCGATACCTTAGTGATTTTTAAATTGCTCTATTTGCGATGCACTTGGGGTAAAAGCCAATGCGTTAAAGCTGCTGATAATTATCAGCGCACTAATAAACCTGAACTCTGGATAATAAATCAATCTCAAGCAGCTATTTTCAGCGCTAACTGCGTTGAATTTACTTGCAATAGGCTAGCTATTGACGCGTAATTTCGCCTTGTTTTCACTGGAAATCTCTGGCTAGAGAAAAATAAACATAAATATCATTTTTGATTCAATACGTTAGTAAATCTCTTAACCAGAGTTCAGGTTAATAAAGTATTTAAAAAAGTTCTCGAGTATGTATTTCCCTAGTTCTACAGTCGATAATACGCGTGCTATACACCATTTTCGCGTAATTAAAAAAGAGGCAACCGCCTCTTTTATTACATAATTGTTATTAAAACCGCTATTGGTTAAAAGCTATACACCAATGTTAATGAGGTCTCTGTATCAGTTGCTTCTTTATCGTCAGCAACATCTGAGTTATTAGTGATATTGTAAGCCACTTTCATTTGTAGTGAGCCATTAATTTTAGTCAGCAGTGCGGTTTCTGAGCGAGTTTTAGTGTTTGTATCACCATATTCAACAGACACTAACTGGGTAAAACGTGCGTTGTCTGAAATTTTCCAGCTAAAGTCTACTTTACCTAGCGCAATTACTTCACCTTCGTATTCACCTGCTAATGAGTTGCCGTTTTCATCAACCTCTTCGCTAATATCTGGGTATTTAAAGTACTTATAACCTGGACCAATTTCAGCGTTTAGCTTCATGTTTGACTCGTTTAGTAAACGTAAACCATAACCCGCTGAAATAACCGACTCGCTTCGGTAGGCACCAAAGTAATCAGAAACGTGTGACCCATAAATAAATAAGTGGGCGTGCTTTTCATTTAATTTGTAATTACCTTGTGCTGAAATAGAGTACTTTTCGTTAGTACGCTGTTTTTCTTTTGTGCCGTCGTCGTTTTCTACTTCATCTTCTTTGTAGATGCCGTCTAACTTATACTCGTTGTTCCAATTTTCTAAGTTATGTAATACTTTAATACCGCCTTTTAGGGTGGTTGTTTCGGTATTACCGCTGGTAATAATAGCGCCTACTTCACTGGTAACTTCCCAGGTTTTTTGTTCTTCTTCTGCTGCAAATGCATTGGTTGTAGCTGAGGCTGCTACTAAAATTGATAAAAGCTTAAGTTTCATTAAAAAATAACCCTGTAAAAAATGTATTAATACCTATTAAAAAAACAGCGCGCATATTAATAAATCAAATTTGAGCGCTGCCTTAATAAATAAGTATCTTAAAAAATTAGTCTTGCTTGTGTAAATGTACATCCATTTGCGGGAATGGAATGGTAATGTCTGCGTCGTCTAACGCTATTTTAATGTTTTCCATTAACGACCAATATGTTGGCCAGTAATCTTCTGACTTAACCCACGGGCGCACAATAAAGTTAACGCTTGAATCTGCAAGTTCAGAAACTGATACGTTATATGCAGGATCTTTTAAAATACGCGATTCGTTATCTAGTACTGATTTAAGTACTTCTTTTGCTTTACGCAAATCGGCGTCGTAGCCAACACCAATCACAAGGTCAACGCGGCGCGTTGCTTCGCGTGAGTAGTTAATAATTGCATCTGACATGATTTTTGAATTAGGCATTACAATAACTTTGTTATCGGGTGTGCGCATTTCAGTTGAGAATATTTCGATTTTTTTAATCGTACCGGCTTTGCCGCCCGCTTCAACATAGTCACCTGATTTAAATGGGCGAAGTAGAATAATTAATACGCCGGACGCAAAGTTAGATAACGACCCTTGCAGTGCTAAGCCAACGGCTAAACCTGCCGCACCTAAAATAGCAATGAATGACGTGGTTTCGATGCCAATTTGTGACAGCGCCATTAAAATAGTGGCTGCAAATACAATGGCATATACAATACTAGAGACAAACGATGAAACCGCTTTATCTACTTTTTTCTTGTCGAATGCTTTTTCGGTTAACTTTGCACAAAATTTAGCAATTCGTCCACCCAGTAAAAATATAACAAGCGCTATAACTGCTTGAATACCATAGTGTAAAATTAAGCCTGAATTTTCATTCAGCCAATTGAGTATTGAATCCATATTAACTCCTGATAGTGTTCTTTAGCAGTTTAGCGATATTGTTTGTTGTATTGTAAATCTTTAATACGTGTTTGCAACAGCGTTTTACAAGGTTCGAGGAATTTAAAAACCTTACGGTTAATATAGCAAGTTTTTTTATGCCCGTAGGCGGGAGTTTACCTCGCGCAGGGTTTAATAAAATGCGCGTGATAACCCCCGCTCACGTTCAATACAAACATCATGCTTGGCTTAATCTCTACCTAAAACCTAAAATCTTTGTCTTTAATCTCTTCCTCTGTGACCTCTGTGGTAAATAGTGTTTTAATTTTTTGCACCACAGAGTACACCGAGGCGCTACGCGCTACACAGAGAAGAAAATCTTGCGCGGGATTCGAGATTCGAGATTCGAGGAATTTAAAAACCTTACGGTTAATATAGCGAGGTTTTTTATGCCCGTAGGCGGGAGTTTACCTCGCGCAGGGTTTAATAAAATGCGCGGGATAACCACCGCTCACGTTCAATACAAACATCATGCTTGGCTTAATCTCTACCTAAAATGCTTGGCTTAATCTCTACCTCTGTGAACTCTGTGACCTCTGTGACCTCTGTGGTAAATAGTGTTTTAATTTTTTGCACCACAGAGTACACCGAGGCGCTACACGCTACACAGAGAAGAAAATCTTGCGCGGGATTCGAGGTTCGAGGTTCGAGGTTCGAGGTTCGAGGTTCGAGGTTCGAGGTTCGAGGTTCGAGGTTCGAGGTTCGAGGTTCGAGGAATTTAAAAACCTTACGGTTAATATAGCAAGGTTTTTTATACCCGTAGGCGGGAGTTTACCTCGCGCAGGGTTTAATAAAATGCGCGGGATAACCAGCGCTCACGTTCAATACAAACATCATGCTTGGCTTAATCTCTACCTAAAACCTAAAATCTTTGTCTTTAATCTCTTCCTCTGTGAACTCTGTGATCTCTGTGGTAAATAGTGTTTTAATTTTTTGCACCACAGAGTACACCGAGGCGCTACACGCTTCACAGAGAAGAAAATCTTGCGCGGGATTCGAGGTTCGAGGAATTTAAAAACCTTACGGTTAATATAGCGAGGTTTTTTATGCCCGTAGGCGGGAGTTTACCTCGCGCAGGGTTTAATAAAATGCGCGTGATAACCAGCGCTCACGCTCAATACAAACATCATGCTTGGCTTAATCTCTACCTAAAACCTAAAATCTTTGTCTTTAATCTCTTCCTCTGTGAACTCTGTGACCTCTGTGGTAAATAGTGTTTTAATTTTTTGAACCACAGAGTACACCGGGGCGCTACACAGAGAAGAAAATCTTGCGCGGTATAAAGCGGGATTAGGGATTCGAGCTGCCCGTTGCCCGTTGCCCGTTGCCCGTTGCCCGTTGCCCGTTGCCCGTTGCCCGTTGCCCGTTGCCCGTTGCCCGTTGCCCGTTGCCCGTTGCCCGTTGCCCGTTGCCCG
>Ga0207889_1000418_pt1 | contig 11542 bp, 9 predicted proteins | sample LinPmetageLP47_FD_184058 | JGI IMG/M metagenome (GOLD analysis project Ga0207889, IMG submission 184058) | Marine viral communities from the Pacific Ocean - LP-47 (SPAdes) | ecosystem: Environmental > Aquatic > Marine > Oceanic | place: Pacific Ocean | collected 2011-06-12
GTTCTGGGCAAGTCATCTCTACCAACAGCGCAACGAGAACCAACTATTCTATAGCGGTCGTTGGTTAGCGCCGCAGCGAATTTCCGGTTTCGCCCAAAGAGACCGCGCTTAGTGCTGGACTGTGCATCGGCAGCCGGCAGCCATCCTAAATGGCTTCGGATACATTTTGAAAATGAGGCCGACTTAACACTATTAGTAATATGGGTTAGCGCGACGCTACTGTGGTCGCATACGGAAAGTGTTAAATTCCTATCCACAAAGTTTTTGCACGCGACGCGAACGGCCCATAGCCGACCTTGCAGTTCCGCGCGGCGAACGGCAGCACTGAGCCCGGAATGACCGATGCTGCGCTCTGCATGAACGGCTGTTGGCGAAGAACAGCCAAGATCCTTCAGTATTTTGAGTTTTGGAATGGGCCTCTGATAGCGGAAATCGGAGCGGTTTACGAGCGTGTAAAAAAACGGGGGGGCGGGCAGAGCAGGACTGCAGGGGCAGCGATGTCAGCTTCGGGACCATGCGCGGTTGCAACGTTCTTCCATTCAAGACTAAAGCCAAGTAAAATGAAAATATGCGCCTCAAAGGACCAGAGTATTGTTAAGAATTAGTTTTGCCGCACTAGCAATTTGGGCCGCCCCGGCTGTTGCCCAATCGGATGACTTTGGGGTTAAGGCACTTAGTGGATTCGAACGAATAACCCGGGATCTCTGCGGCTATAACGGCGAGATTGCCGATAGCGAAGGACTGGCTGCGGCTTTCGAGGGGCGACTTGGCGAGGCGATGGGTCTTTTTAATACAGACTCGATTATCGGTACCATAGCCGCTAACGATCCTGATGCCGGAGCCCAAATGTGGGCCTCCACCATGGAGGGGCGGAATGGGGGCTGCGATTTGCTCATTGGTATCCTTACCAAGCCCGCAGCAGAGACCCTCGAAACCCTTAACTAATACCCTAAGCAAATCTGTTGGGTCACGTGTGCCCTGATGACATATATACGGCCACACTTGCAGCTATATTCAGCTTCGTTCAGTGCAGCGGACCTCTGACAGCCTCCCAAAACCCACAGTTTTTGAAACAGGTTTCCGGAAATCCGACATTTGCGCAGTTGCAACGAAAGCCCGCTCCGTCCTGCATCGCGGAGTTCTGTGGATCGCGCGGCGAAGGTCTGGAAAGAGCCCTATTTTCCAATTTTCTGGACCGCGGCTTAGGTCTGCATTCATCAGGCTATATTGATTTGTACCATTACAGAGGCCAAAGACAGAAGTCTCGATCCTTTGACCTTGCGCGGCAGTTGTAAAACCCGGTTACGTTCCCTAAGCTCCACATATCGGGAACTATTCTACAACGGGAGGGCACAAGCTGAACATGCGTATCATCCGCCGACTTCAGCATGGTCCCCGCTTCGCCCTGTAAATTCGTTTGCAGGGCTGACCCGAGACACAACTCTCAATCGGTCTGCCCAATGCCGCATCGCGGCCTCCTCTTGTTTGACCGAGAACCCAATGACAATTCTGAACATCAATGCTTTGGGCATGACCCTTGGCGATACTCTCTTTAAAGACCTGAACCTGACCGTTTCCAAAGGCGACCGCATCGGGTTGGTCGCCGCAAACGGGCGCGGGAAAACAACGCTCTTGGAATGTCTGGCTGGCATGTCTGACCCGACCACCGGAGATATCATCCGCGCGCGAGGTCTGCGGGTTGGATATGTCACGCAAAGCATACCCGACATGGCCCTCACCCGGACACTCTTTGAGTGGGTGCTGGCCGCCCTTCCCGCAGAACAGGCTGAATATGAAAGCTGGCGGGTGGATGTCGTCCTTGGCGATCTGAGCGTGCCCCATGACTTGCAGCACAAACCACTCATTGCGCTGAGCGGTGGATGGCAGCGCACAGCGATGCTGGCGGCGGTATGGATCACCGAACCCGATATTCTTCTGCTGGACGAGCCGACCAACCATCTGGACCTGCGCCGGATCGGGTTGCTGCAAGAGTGGATTGCTGGTTTGCCGCGCGACATGCCGGTGATCGTGACGTCCCATGATCGGGCTTTTCTGGACGCCACAACCAACCGGACCCTGTTCTTGCGCGCCGAACAGTCGCGTGTATTTCAACTTTCGTTCACGGCGGCTCGCGCCGCGCTGGACGAAGCGGACGCCGCCGACGAACGACGCTTTGCGAACGATCTGAACAAGGCGCAGCAGTTGCGCAAACAAGCTACGAAGTTGAAGAACATAGGTATCAATTCCGGGTCTGACCTGCTGATCACCAAGACCAAGCAACTCAATGAACGTGCAGCACGCATAGAGGCCGAGGCAAAGCCCGCCCATCAAGACCGCAGCGCCGGCGACATCAAGTTGGCCAATAGCGGCACCCATGCAAAGGCTCTGGTAACTCTGGAGAATATCTCCGTCGAAACGCCCGATGGTCAGCTGCTCTACCAGACAGGACAAAAGTGGATCTTGCCAGGCGATCGCATTGTGTTGCTGGGCGCAAACGGCACTGGAAAAACCCGGTTAGTCGAGCTGATTGAGCGTGCGCTGCAAGGGTCCGATAGCGCAGTGAAGTGCGCTCCCTCAGTCATACCGGCGTGTTCCGACCAGCATCTGAGTCAGCTTTCTGACAACGACACCCCAATGACTGCCGTGGCGGGCCAATTCGACATCGGAGATCAACGCGCCCGTGCCGTGCTGGCGGGAGCCGGTGTGGCGATCCGGATGCAAGATACCAGCATCGGTGCATTGTCCGGTGGACAGAAGGCGCGGTTGGCAATGTTGGTTCTGCGGCTGAGGAACCCGAACTTCTACCTGCTCGATGAGCCGACAAATCATCTCGATATTGAAGGGCAGGAAGCGCTGGAAAACGAGTTGATTGCACGGGGCGCATCGTGCCTGTTGGTCAGCCACGATCGTAGCTTTCTGCGCAATGTCGGAAATAGGTTTTGGTGGATCAATGGCACTAAGCTTGACGAGGTAGACAGCCCTGAACCTTTCCTGAATGTCGAGTTGGGCGCCCAATAGATGGTTGGCATAGTATCGTCAGAAACGGACGTCGGTGCGCTTGCGGCGAACGGCAGCTTTGTCCGCTCAGCGGACCTTCCTGCACCGCGCAGCGAAGGGCGAAAAAGCCTCGCCCAGCTCTTGGGCTGAAATGGGGAGTGTTGCGGTCAACTTAACACTATTGCCAATTCTGTTAAGTGCGCGGCATCCGCCGTCGGCGGACTGGCAGGGCACGGAGCATGTTTACGCTTCTGAGTTTAACAGTTCTCGGCCATACTGTTAAAGATTATGAAATGAGTTTCAGTTGATTACCCTTCACCTGAATCTCGAACATTGAGCCCCCCTTCACGAGGGGGACCTGTTTTTCTATCGTCCCCCAGATGACCATGAGCCGCTCCATTTTCTTAAGAATAGGGGCCCTCTGAAGCCCAGGCGCGAAGAAGAAACCGATATGTTTGGAATTTCGAAAGACCCGCTGTTCTGCTTTGTTCTTCGTAATTCTGCGGTCAGCCGATATGATGACCCAGCTGCCTTCGCGGTTCAGAGCGGTCAGCCAATCGATATCTTGAACTTTCGGCCCGAACCTCTCTCGGAGGTGAACGACCTCGTGTTGTCCGATGAATAGGGCCGCGAGGGCGCGAGCCATGGGAGGGGGGAGATTCTCATCCACCATTACCCTCAAGCGGCCGCGAGCTCCCCATGATATCGAACTGCATCTGCTACTACCGTTCGATCTACTTCGTAGAGTGATGCGACCCGCGCCACCGAGCCCTCAGCTTGAACTGCTTCTGCAAGTACGATGGTGGGTACCCCGAAGTCAGAGGAAATCGGCTGACCGAATGATCGTGTTGGGTCGATAACGATGCTTTCCTTTCCACGATATGGCCGCCAGCGGGTTACCAGATCGTCTTCCAAATCGAGATCCTTGAAGGTGCGCTCGATTACGCCGTTGAACACGTACTGGCGTCGCTTCAAGTCTATCAGAACTGGATCATTTAGGTGATCGCCTCCTTGGAGGAAGATGCGCCGACCGTCTGTCCGGAACCTTCCAGAAGAGAAGGGTCGGTCGGATTCAATACACTCTCGAGCGGCATCCAAACAGGATCGGATGGTTTGAATTGACAGACCCAGCTCAGTGAAGGCGATGATGAACCTCAGCTCGATCAGATCGCGGAAGCTGAGCTCAACGCTGTCTTCCAAAGATATATCCGGCTGCCAGAGGGAGGCTGAATGGGTCTTTTCACCGTTCCGGCGATAGTCATACCCCTCCACCCACCGCCGGATGGTCCGGGGGCTGGATCTCAGAAGCTTTGCCGCTTCGCTGATCGTATAGAGACCAACACCGACAAACTCAGTCTGGGGGTTCACCGCATTCATGATCTCCTGTCTACCCTTTCCGCAAAACAAAACAACCGGGTCTGCGCAGCTCCGTCAGTCATATCACCCTCCGGACTGTTTTCGCGCTGACCTTGAATAGGCCTGCGATTTCGGGGATGGGCCGCCGCTCCTCATCTCTCATACGTTTCACCTCGGCCTTTTGGGCCGTCGATAGGGCAGGTGGTCTACCCCTGACCCGGCCCCGTTTCCGGGCCGCCTCCAGCCCCTCCTTCGTACGCTCGACGATCCGCTCGCGTTCGAACTGGGCGAATGATGCGAAAACGTGAAACACCAGCCGCCCTGCGGGGTTGGTCGTGTCGATGTCCTCCCCCAAGGACCGAAACCCGGCGCCGCGCGCTTGGATCAGGTCGACGATATCCAAGAGGTCTTTCAGACTCCTCGCAAGGCGGTCGTATTTCGTGACGACAACCACGTCTCCGGACCGGAGCTCCGACAGTAGACGATCTAACTCGGGTCGAACCCGGGCGGAACCGGTGATCGTGTCTGCGAAAATCCGCTCTGCACCGGCAGCGGCGAGAGCGTCCCGCTGGCCATCGAGGTTTTGATCCCGGGTCGAAACCCGCGCGTATCCCAAAATCATAGGCCGAAACCCTCCCAAAACTAATACGGTTTAGTCATGGGTTTTTGTCCCAGTCAACCTATTGAAATCTTGCGGGGCCGGGCAAGAGGACAAAAACGACCCTTTTAGGCAGTCATTAGCTAAGCCGCTCTTGCAACATGTTGATTTCCTCTCGGACCATGTCAGCGGTAGCCAACGATTTTTCCGAATCCAAACAGTCGGCAAGCAATTTCAGACAGAGAATTAGCTCCTCAACAATGCTCTGATATGGCTGTTCCTCGGCCAGGGTGCGCATGAGCGCAACCGTCTCCTCGCGCAGGGGCCGTGCGGCGGAGGGTCCGTCGAGTGCCTCCACCACGTCGCCGAGATGGGCAAGCACGATGGCGAGGTCGCGTCGGGCGTCCGGTGTTGGCTGCTCTTCAGCCAGGGTTCGCATGAGCAGCATCTCCTCCTCGCGTAGGGGCCGTGCGGCGGCGGGTCCATCGAGCGCCTTTACCACACCACCAAGACGGCCAAGTGCAAAGGCGAGGTTGCGTCGGGCGGTCGGTGTCGGCTGTTCCTCGGCCAAGGTGCGCATGAGGAGCATCTCCTCCTCGCGCAGGGGTCGTGCGGCAGCGGACCCGTCGAGCGCTTCTACCACGTCGCCGAGATTGGCGAGGGCGATGGCGAGTTCGCAGCGGGCGGTTGGTGTCGGCTGTTCCTCGGCCAAGGTGCGCATGAGCAGCGTCTCCTCCTCGCGCAGGGGCCGTGCGACGGCGGGCCCGTCGAGCGCCTTTACCGCACCACCAAGGTTACCAAGCGCAATGGCGAGGTCGCGCCGTGCGGTCGGTGTCGGCTGTTCCTCGGCGAGGGTGCGCATGAGCGCAACCGTCTCCACGCGCAAGGGCCTTGCGGCGGCGGGCCCGTCGAGCGCCTCCACCACGCTGCCGAGATTGCCGAGTGCGATGGCGAGGTCGCGTCGGGCGGTTGGTGTCGGCTGCTCTTCGGCCAGGGTGCGCGTGAGCAGCGTCTCCTCCTCACGCAGGGGCTGTGCGGCGGCAGGTCCGTCGAGCGCCTGCACCACGCCGCCGAGATTGGCGAGGGCGATGGCGAGTTCGCGTCGGGCGTCCGGTGTCGGCTGTTCCTCGGCCAGGGTGCGCTTGAGCACCATCGCCTCCTCGCGCAGGGGCTGTGCGGCGGCGGGCCCGTCGAGCGCCTCCACCACGCCACCAAGGCGGCCAAGTGCAATAGCGAGGCTGCGTTGGGCGGTCGGTGTCGGCTGCTCCTCGGCCAAGGTGCGCGTGAGCACCATCGCCTCCTCGCACAGGGGCCGTGCGGCAGCGGGCCCGTCGAGTGTCTGCACAACGCGGCCGAGATTGGCGATGGCGATGGCGAGGTCGCGTCGGGCGGGCCGTGTCAGGTTGGCAGCAGTTTCCCTAAACCGATCGACGATATTCTGCCAACATGTGACGTGAATATCCGAATAACCATGCCATTCTTTGTCAGCACCTAGAACAGCAATACTGTCGGAGAGATCAACAACTGCCATTACTGCTGCGCAAGACTCGAGAATATCCCGAGCGATTAATCCAGCAGATCGCGTGTCAAACGCCGCATTTGCCCGCCTGATCACTTCAGCTGCGACTTTCACCTTCTTCGTGGCAGTTTCAGTATCTTGATCGGCAGCTTCTCCAAGCGCATCGAAGGCCAATCGCAATTCACGGTCATTAGCTGATGCGGGGTCAGAAGCGACACTCAAAACGTACTTGATGGTAACAACTTGCGCTTTGTCTTCATCAAAGAAGTTCTCGGTATTCTCTCGCGCTGCTTCTTGATAGGCGCGTAACCTGAACTCGCCGCCTTCTTCCATCGTCGTGAAACTGTGCGGTGTGTCGCTTTGTGCGATGCCTTCATCAGCACCGTCGATAAGAAGTTCTGCGGCAACACGCCGCACGAGGTTGGAAGAAAACATGATGCCCTGGAGGCTTGCCAAGGCGAGAGCCTGTTGAACCGATGTTGGTGCAGCCTGAAGCCGATCAAGAACGTAGTCGGCAAAGCCTTGGCTAAGAACCGCATTAAGTCCCTTTGCTGACATTGGGCCGGATTGATTGCGCTCCACGAATAATTTGGGCTGTCGCTGGATGTAGGTCAGCATCTCATCAAGAAGGCGGGGATTGCCGTCTGCCTTGCCCGCCAATTCCATGCGCTGATCCCCAGGCAACCCGGGGAACGCCTCTTGGACGATCGCTTCTAAGCCATTTGCACGCCCGAGTTCATGCGCAATGTCATCATGACCGATCCATTTAGCCGGCGCAGTGCCTGCTGCCTGGCTATTATGCCATTCCTTGCGCCAACTCGTGAATACCAACAGCAACGGCCATGACTCGGCTCTTGCACGGGCCGCCAGGGCCTCCAAGAAGGCTTCCAGCCCCGGATCGGCATGCAGCCACTGAATGTCATCGATGAGGATGACGAGAGGCACAGCAGAACGACCGGGCAGTGGTTTTTTTGCCAGAACCGAAAGATCGTGAAGGATCGTTTCGGTCAGCTTGTCACGCTGTCTGTGAACCGTAGCATCCGGAGACGCATCGAAGGTTTCAAGTTCTTTCAGCTGTCGTGCGATACCATGCTGCTTGCGACTTTCATCGTAGACCGCCTTGCCGATATCGAGAAGCCCGAACGCTGCAGTATTCAGCATGCCTTCAAGAGCACCCTTACCGACATCGGCGATGATACCGATTGCGGTATCTTTTGCGCCTGAAATCCGCTGTTTTGAAAGGTCCTGCACCTTTTGGGCTGTGGCATAAGTCTCGAGATGAGATTTGAGGGTTGCCACGCCATGGCGAAGAGCATCCTCCAGGCTTTGGTTGCGCGATCCCGGATCTGCGACCCGCAGGCCCCACCACAGGAAAGGCATGTCCTTCCCATCACCGCCGCATTCGGCCAGGTCGGGGTTGACCTGAAGGTTGTTCTCACGCTGAAGTAGCTGGTCTGGCCAGTAGCCAGCACTGCCCAGGCCGTCATGTGCTGTCGAGAGCCATCCATAGAATTCTTGAGCCAACCGGGTCTTGCCGAACCCGCTTTCAGCAACAAGCGCTACAATGCGGGTTTTGCCAGTCCTGACTTCTTCATATGCGTTACGCAGGACATCAAGATCAGCTTCGCGGCCGACAAAAACTCTGTTCAAAATCATAGGTTACTATTCAATAAAATACAGTTGCGGCGAGATAAGATAGCTGTCCCGCGAATGTAAACCGGTCAACTATGATCCTTGTGAGCTTATCAGTATGTAGACTTGGGCAAAAACGACCGATTTTGGCAAGCAAGTTATGGCAGTGGGTTATTGTCCGGTCTGTAGACCGAAGCTGCTATTGATCGGGGTTAAGGGTTCTCAAATTTTAGACCGAAGCAGCCGACGCTTCGATGCCAGTTTAGCTCGTGTTTCCGTGGTTGACCCGCTCCCCACAAAAGGCGACGCTTTTTTGTCAGTAGTCGGTACGAGATGGGAGAGTATGAGTTTCAGTGACATGTCGGTGGCTGGTGCCATCAAAGCGATCAAGGCGGACTAGTATGTTTTACCAGCCATTCAGCGGGAGTTCGTTTGGCGCGAGGATCGCATCTGCCAACTCTTCGACAGCCTTATGCAGGGCTACCCGATTGGGCAGCTCCTGTTTTGGACCATTGAGCCGCAGAATGTTGGGAAATATCGCCTTTACCGTTTCATGCGTCACTACCACGCCCGCGACCGACAACTCTGTGAGGAATTCGACTCCGAAGACGTTACTCACCCTTTGACAGGCGTGCTAGACGGTCAGCAGCGCCTTACCGCACTCCATATCGGATTGCGCGGTTCGCTTGCGACGAAAAAACCATACGGTCGCAAGGATAATGACGACGCCTATCCAAAAAAAATCCTCTATCTCGATCTGATATCGTCCGAGGACGCGGCGGCGGACGGCGCGCTCTACGGCTTCCGCTTCTTCGATCCTGATGCTGACCTACCACATGAGGGCTGGTTCCCTGTTTGCGAGATTCTCGCCATGGAAGATACGTCCAGCCTGTCGGAATGGGTGATGGACCGCGAGTTCGACAAAGAAATCATGAAGCGCGCGAATAGGCGGCTTCATCGGCTTCACAGCGTCGTCCATGTCGAAAAGCCACTATCCTATTATACTGTTGAAGAGCAGGATCTCGACCGGGTTCTCCAGATATTCATCCGCGTGAACTCGAAGGGCATGGTACTAAGCTACTCCGACCTGCTCCTCTCGATTGCCTCGGCCCAGTGGACCAAGCGTGACGCACGCGAAGCGGTCAACGGAATCGTCGAAGACATGAATGCCATCGGTGGCGGTTACGATTTCTCCAAGGATTTCGTTCTCAAGGCGGGCCTTATGCTACTCGATATCAAGAGCGTAGGATTTCGCGTATCGAACTTCGACCGCCCCACCATGGCGAAGCTGGACGAAAATTGGGACGAGATCACTGGTGCCCTCGAACTCACCGTTAAACTCGCATCAGAACTAGGAATCGACGCTCGTGCCTTGCGCGCGGACAGCGCATTACTGCCAATTGCCTATTATCTCTATAAAAGAGGCGTTGGTGAAAAGTATCTTTCCAGCACGGCTGACGCCACCGACCGCAAAGCGATCCGCCTTTGGCTGATCAAGTCCTTGCTCAAGCAATCCGGCATCTGGGGAAGTGGTCTCGACGTGCTTTTGACCGCGCTTCGGACAGTGATCAAGAAGCAGGGCAAAGACGGTTTTCCAGCGGAAGCGCTGGAGCGTGAAATGGCCAGCAGAGGCCGCTCACTCATCTTTGCTGAAGAGGAGATCGAACGGCTTGTCGAACTTAAGTATGGGGACAAGCTGACCCGTCCACTGCTTGTTCTCCTTTACCCATTCATCGACACAAGCCATCTGTTGCATGTCGACCACGTCTATCCAAAGTCACACTTCACAAGGATCAAGCTAAGTCGCGCAGGCGTTGATGAAGGCGACATCGAACACCTAATGGACTGGTCGAACCGTTTACCGAACCTCCAGCTTCTCAAAGGCGTCCCAAACCAAGAAAAGAGCGCAACGTTTCCTGCTAAGTGGCTGAAGAGCGCTTTTGATGACAAGCAAATACGACGTAGCTACATGAAAGACCACGACCTACTACTGCCCGATGGTGAAGGTGGATGGGTCGAACCAGGCGACGACCCGCACAGCTTTGAGACATTTTATGAAAGCCGCGAAAACGCGCTCCGATCACGAATTATAAGTCTGATCGGCCAGAGCTAATGTGAGGAAATGGTTAGGTGCAGCGTAGAAATTTTATCTTTACAAAGTTGCTGAGAAAAAATTGGCGCTCGTCGCGTTTTCCTATGGCTTATTTGAGCTGAGGGCGTTCCTTTGGCGCAGCATAGAATGTGCCAAAACTTATACGTTTCTGGCACCGGCGATATCGACCGTTTTTGACACATAAGCGTTGGCAGAAGGCTATCGTCAAACTCTTTAGATCGACACTTTTGTGCAATATGCTAAAAGCTAAATGCACAAATCACATTACGCGACCCACCTTCTGAACGAGAGGGCTCTACAATAGCCAACAATCAAGTGATTACCAAAATTAAACGAGCAATCGACGACGCTCCACGCAACGCATATGTAGCTGAGCTGCACCTTCAGATCATAAAATATTCCGACGTCTTGCAGGATGTGACCGGCAAAGAGTTCTGCGAAGCTCTTGAAATTGGGCCGTCGTTTGGTACCGAATTCGCAAAGATGAAAAAGATTGCACCACGTCTAAAGAAGGCCGGTCTGGACGTGAATACTATCTAGCTCGAGCTTCGCCAACATACTCCACGAGCCAAGCTTGTGACAATTTGGATTTTTATCTTGATGAATGATATCGCACCAAGTGGCCTAGAAGCGCTCGACTACCTAATGTCGGCACCGAAACGAAAACTCGATGATATGCCGTCAGGTGTGGGGCTATATGGTCTAGGTGACCATAACGGGCGACTGCACTATTTCGGCATGACAGATAGCGACAGTTTCAAAGACCGTATCTGGAGCCGTCACATTTCGGGCTCTGAAGACCGAAGTCACAAGTTGGCCTGTAATTACTCTGTCGGACGCATGTGGCATGACCGGAAGCATCCTGATGCAATGGCACCGGATGGAAAAATTGCGCGAAAGGTGCGTCAGGCATTTGTGCGAAGCTACTGCATCTTCGTATGCATGCCACTAATAGTCCCAAAGAACGAACTGAAGCGTCTTGAGAACGAAGTTATTGACCTAGCTTGGCCACATATAGCCGACTGGAACAAGACTCGGAAACGGGTAGCAACGTTTGATGAACCACGAGAGCTTGTGGATATCATCCTCGATGATCTTGGTCTTGATGCAGCTGATAGAGAAGCCCTCGACCGGCAAGCCCGAATCTTTCGCAGTTTAAAAATAGCATAAAACGGATTATAGGTGAAAACTTCACATCGGGGGCACATTCTAAACTGATGGATTGGATGCCCCTCCTGTTGGTTCATTATAGAACCGTCCGAGCCATGGTGGTGCGGACGTCTTGCAGGAGGAACAAATGTCAGAAGCATTTATCATCGGTATCGAC
>Ga0207889_1000420_pt1 | contig 11502 bp, 13 predicted proteins | sample LinPmetageLP47_FD_184058 | JGI IMG/M metagenome (GOLD analysis project Ga0207889, IMG submission 184058) | Marine viral communities from the Pacific Ocean - LP-47 (SPAdes) | ecosystem: Environmental > Aquatic > Marine > Oceanic | place: Pacific Ocean | collected 2011-06-12
GGCGAAATCCTTGTGGTGATGGACCAGACCGTTCTGATGACTGCGGTAGAGTTGATGCTGGGCGGCAATGCCAAGAATATCGACTTCGACAACACTGATCCCTTCACAGCTATTGAACTGGGCTTTGGAGAGCGGCTCGCCTCTGCTGTCTTTGCCGAGCTGGAGCGATCACTGTCGGTTGTAGGGGCCGCGAACCTAGAGCTGGACCGCATCGACACAGAGGTCGAAGGCGCTGCAATTGCCAAGAATACCAGCCTTTGTGCGCGGCTACGTTTGTCTCTCACCTTGGCAGGCAACACAGGTAACCTTGATCTGGTCATTCCCTATGACGCCCTAGAACAGATTCTGCCTGATCTTGGCAAAGTCTATTTCGGTGACCGCATGGTGTCGCAAGACCAGTGGCGGTCCCTTATCGAAGCGCAGATCGAACGTGCCCATGTAGAATTGGATGTCGTGCTGTCCGAAAACGTCTTTCCCCTACAGAAGATCATGTCGTGGCGTCCAGGCGATACGATTGATTTTGGTATCGAAGAAGGGCGCGACGCGACAGTGACTTGCGCCGATACCCCGATGTTCAACGTATCTTTGGGGAAACGCAATAACGGCTACGTGGCTGTGCAAATTACCGAAAAGCTGGAAATTCTGGAGGACCACGAAGATGATAGCAACGATAATTGACAGTCTGATCGTCGTATTGCTGATCGGCAGCATCGGCTATGGGTATGTGGTCTCGATGAAGTTACGCAAGCTGACCGCGACGCTGAAGCAGCTTGAGCCGCTGGTTGAACAATTCTCATCGGCGGTCGATAAATCCGAGCAATCGGTGCATCACATGCGTGAAAGCATTGAAACCGCGCAGCGTGTGCCTGACCCCGTCGACGAACCACGCCCCGTAGAAGAAGCCGCCGCCTCTTTCGCAAGCCGCCGCGCCACCAAGCCCGTTCCGGCCGAACGCAATGGCGTCCGTGTGGTGCGGGATAAAAAGGAAATGGTGCGCGCATTTTTCGAAAATTCCTCTGCGGCGAAGGGCTGATAGATGTTTGGATCAGGTATGTTTAACGGCAAGATTATCATTGGGGGGCTGGCGCTTACGCTCTGTGCCAAAGCGGCCCTGTCCTTCCCAGAGCTGCCGATGTTCAAAGATAGCCCCCTTCCCGCGCAGCCAATGGTCGTGCTTGCGGCGGAAACCAAGGAAGAAACGGAGCTGCAGCCGGTTCAGGATGCGCCGCCCTTGGTCGCTAATCTGCCCGACCTGTCAAACGGCTGCGAAGCGCCGGAAGACGTGCTTATTTCTTTGACCAAAGAACGTGAACTGGTGCGTTTGCAACAGGTAGAGCTGGAAAACCAGCGGGCTGAATTTGCCCTGGCACGTGAACGGCTTAACATCGAAAAGGCGTCGCTAACGGAACTGAAGACGTCTATCGAGAGCCTGTTGGGCCGCGTTGACGCCGCACAGACCGATGACCTTGATCGATTGATCCAGCTTTATACAAATATGAAGCCTACGGATGCCGCGCGTATTATGGATGATCTGGATATCGAAACCACCATCATGATCCTCGGAACCATGAAGCCAAGAACTGCCGCGCCAATCCTTGCGAAAATTCCCGCAGTGCGTGCCCGCGCGGTTTCCAAGATTATTCTTGAACGCTCTCAATTGCCCGCAGACCAGGACCTAACGGGCATCAAACTGCGCTAATTCGGGTCGGTCCGCAGGATTGATCCCTGCGGTGCCGCGCGCTTCTTATTGTTGCGCAGATCAAAGACAAAGCTAATAATCTCCGCCACGATTTCCCAATGGGCGACGGGGATGACCTGATCGACTTCGATCTCGTCATACAGCATCCGCGTTAACGGCTTATTCTCGATCATTGGAATATTGTGTTCCGATGCCACCTCGCGGATACGCCGCGCCAGATGATCAGCGCCCTTGGCAATACAGACCGGGGCCATGTCCTGCGCAGGGTCATACTTCAGCGCAATCGAATAATGTGTGGGGTTGGTCAGGATCACATCCGCCAAAGGCACGGCGGTAATGGTCCGCTGCTGCGACAACTCGCGGCGACGGCGCGCCCGTTTCTGGCGGATTTCGGGGGAGCCTTCGGATTCTTTATGCTCGTCCTGGATGTCCTTCTGGCTCATCCGTTGCTTGCGCCGCCAGTCAAAACGCCGCCATAAGATGTCGGCAATCGCAATGGGCACCAGCAGAATTGCCGCTGCAATCAGCAGCTTCACCGCGGCGGCGGTCAGATAGCCGGGCAGGTGCTCTGGGATGAAACCAGCCGATGTCCAGATGCGCCGCACTGCTTCATTCGTAAACCACACGGCGAGCCCGCCAATCGCCAACACTTTGACGATACTTTTCACGAATTCGACCAGCGCATTGGCCGAAAAAAGACGCTTAAATCCCTCGAACGGGGATAATTTCGAAAGTTTGGGTTTGATACGCTCGGCGGCAACCACAGTTTCGCCTTGGATCACCGCGCCAATCGCGCCCCCTAGGAACAGCACACCAAAGATCGGAAGAACCGCCCAGACGATCATAAAGAAAAACTCGCTCATGATCTGCCCCAACCGAATGACACCCGGCTCCCCCGTGGCGACCAACAGGGTGGGAGCGTGGTCTAGGAGAACCGAAAGCGCGACCACAATTTGCGGGGCTTGATACGGCAAGATCAAGGCAGCGATCGCCAGCATCGCGACGACAACCACCATATTTCCCGTCTCTTTCGAAGATGGGACGTCGCCTTTCTTGCGCGCGTCCTTAAGCTTCTTCTCGGTCGGCTCTAGCGTCTTTTCTGTGCTATCGCTGTTCTCGGCCATGACTAGATCCTAAACCCCATGATCCATTCTTGGAACCGCGTCAAAAAGTAATCAAGCATGGTTGGCAGGGCGATGGCAAGGATCAGTAGCCCTGCCCCAATCAGCAGCGACGCCGCGACAAAGAACACGGGCAGCTGCGGCATCATCCGGTTTGCCAACCCCATACCTAGGTTCAAGATCACCCCCATCACGAAAAATGGGGCCGCGATCGCCGTGCCAATATAGAGGCTCGCACTTGCCACGCGCAGAATTTGATCCGCCAGATCTGCTAGGACGAACTGACCGGGCGGAAAAACTTGATAGCTGGCGAGCAACGCGCGGATGATCAGATGATGGGTATCTGTGACAAAAATCATGGTAGCCGCACTCATAAGCAAAAGACTGGCGACCATTGTGGCCCCTTCAAATGATCCGAACGAGGGTCCAAAGGCATTCGCCAAACCGGATACCTGCCCCACCTGAAATCCGGCAAACTGCAATGCTGACAAGAGGATACGTGCGCAAAGCCCGATCCATAACCCAATCAACACCTCAGCGCCGAACAGGAATACCGCGGTCACGATACTGTCGGGTAACGAGCTTGCGACCGGGGTCAGAGGCAGCAGCGACAGGCTGATCAGCATCGCGAGCGATAGACGCGGCCGTACCGGAATCTGAACCTCGCCAAAACCCGGCATGAACATCAGCGCTGTTCCAATGCGCGCAAACACAACGAAGAATGAGAAAAACAATGACGAAATGAAAGGTTCGATTGCCACGGGCCCTTACCCGACGGTGCCAACGGTACGCAACGACGCTTTGCGGTGGACTTCGTTATGCGAAATCACCTGGGTCATTGGGCTGACCCGTTCCAGTATCGACCGCACGTAGGGACGCGCTTGGGGGCTCACTAAAATGGCCGGCCATTCATCCGCACTCGAGAATTTTTGGATTTCTTTCCGCACAGCAAGAACGAACTCCTGCACGCGCGATGGAGACATCAAAAACGTCTCCTCTCCATTTGCCTTCGAAATAGAGGTCGCTAACTCGCGTTCCCAATCACTGCCCAGGTTAATCACCGGTACGTACCCTTGAGAATCCTTTAAGGACTGGCAGATTTGCTTGGCGAGTTTGCTCCGCGCATGTTCGATCACGGTCCGGATATTCTTGGACGTCGCACTGGCCTCGGCGACCGCCTCGATGATCATTGAAAGGTTCCGGATCGATACCCGTTCAGCTAGTAGCGCTTGTAGAACATGCTGCAACATGACGGCTGAGCTGCTGTCCGACCCATTTGAAAGCAGTTTTTGGTATTCCTTATCCTGCCCTTCAATCAGTTCCTGCGTCGCAGCGTAGGTGAGTATCTCGGGCATGTGCTCTTTGATCACCTCGGTCAGGTGGGTGGTAATCACACTTTCAGGATCGACAACCGTCATCCCCATTAGCTCTGCTTCGGAAGCACGCGTTTCGTCGACCCATATGGCCTCGAGCCCGAAGGTGGGCTCGCGTGTGCGCTTGCCGGGCAAATTGATCTCCTGCCCGGAGGGGTTAATGACCATCATCATCATCGGATCAACCTCACCGCGCGCCGCCTCTACGCCTTGCAGCGAGATGGTGTAGGTATAGGCGGGCAGTTCGGCATCGTCCTTAATCCGGACAAGAGGAAGGACAAAGCCAAAGTCCTTTATAAACAGAGACCTGAGGCTTTTTACCTTGCCTGGCAGGGCGGCATTCACTGATGTAATCATCGGGACAAGCCCGGAACCAAGGTCAAGCCGCACATCATCCACCCGAAGCATATCCGAAAGCTTGTCTTCGGTACTTTCAGCAGGGGCGGCCTGGCGCGCTGCCGCTAGTTCTTCGGCTTTATCCCGCTCTAGAAAAGACTTTTGCATGATATAGCCAAACCCCACCATGCCGGTCGACAACGCAAGAAAGATCATCAGCGGAAAGCCGGGCAGCCAACCGATGCAGAATGTCAGGCCGCCTGCGACATAGAGCGCCTTGGGGAAGTTGCTAAGCTGGCCTAAGACTGCTTCATTCGCGGCACCCAGCGTCCCGCCCTTTGTCACGAGCAAACCAGCGGCAAGGGAAACCACCAAAGCCGGGATTTGCGTAACCAGACCGTCCCCGATGGTCAGCACCGTATATCGGCTCATGGCATCGCCGACGCTTAGGCCGTGGCTGATCATCCCAATCATAATGCCGCCGAACACATTAATCAGCGTGATGATCAACCCGGCGACCGCATCGCCCCGGACAAATTTCGACGCACCATCCATGGCCCCGAAGAAAGAGCTTTCTTCCTCCACCGTTTTACGCCGTGTTTTCGCCTCCTCCTCTGTAATCGCGCCCGCCCCTAGGTCAGCGTCGATCGCCATTTGTTTGCCAGGCATCGCATCCAACGAGAATCGCGCTGCGACTTCTGCGATCCGAGTAGAGCCCTTAGTTATGACGATAAAGTTAATGATCACCAGAATTGTGAAAACGATGATCCCGATGATGAAATCGCCGCCCAGAATGAACTGCGAGAAACCTTCGATGACATTCCCTGCGGCACCTGGGCCATTGTGGCCTTCACTTAATATTAATCTGGTTGAGGATACGTTGAGGGCGAGACGCAGCATCGTGACGACCAGCAGCAGCGTCGGAAAGGAGTTAAATTCAAGAGGTGTACCGATCCACAACGCCACCATGAGAATCAGTACAGATAGCGCGAGCGAGATCGCAAGACCAAGATCGAGAAAGAAAGGAGGCAACGGAATAAACAGCATTGCCAGAATGAGAACCATCCCCACGGCAAACCCGATGTCGCGATTGGCACCACTCAGCTTTGCAAAGCTGAAGGGCACCGGATTTGTGTCGGGTGTCGCCACGTTCAGTTGACCTCCGCATAGTGGGGTAGGACCGGGGTCAACACCTGCGTCGAATAAATGGATAACGCACCGCGCGTTTTCCCGGAATTCGCGCCGCTTAGATCTGCGCTCCAATTAAAGTCGGGCATGTCGCGGGCAGCTGCAACCTGTTGCGGTGCGTTGTCGCCAGCGCTGACATCACTCGCAAAGCGGGTCAAGAATGCTTGGGCGATGCGCTGGTTCTGCTTCAACTTCTTTAGGTAAACCGCTTTATAGCTGGCGTTTGAGGAATGGTACCGGCCAGCCGCCTGCCACCAATCGCCCGTCTCGTGATAAAGCGATGTGAGAAAGCGCGCGGCATAGTCTACGTTATGCACCGGTGCCGTCGCCTCCTCGAGCGAGGCAAACTGGTCACCATGCCAACGCTGATTGATCTGCATACAACCGACATCTGTCGACCGAACGCCACGCGCCTGGGTCTCGCGGACATGCGCTTCGAGGGCCAGCTTGCTCCCGAAAAATGTGCCGGTGCCATTCGTATTTGCGGTCCAGGGCCACACCACCAACTTGTTGTTCACTTCGCGACCCGCTTCTTGAATACCTATGGCCAGCAGCAGGTTTCCCGGAATGTCATAGCGTTGTTCAGCTGCGAGAATTTCCTCAATGCAAATCCGCATCGGATTTTGGTTCGTGCTTAGCGCCGCAGGTTTTACCGCCGATACCGACGCGGTGTAAAACCCCGACCAGCCAGCTTTGTCCGCTTGTGCAGATATCGGCAGCAATACCGCCAGCAAAAATGCAGACAAGCGCACCCTAAAGCCCCCCATTGGCCACAAGGTCGAAAACCCGGTCAGACAGGCCTACGAGTGTCGAAAAGATAAAGGGTATACTGATCGCAAGCGTTACAAAGATTGCGGCAATTTTCGGCACAAAAGTCAGCGTCATTTCTTGAATTTGGGTCAAAGCCTGGAAAAAGGCGATGGCCAGTCCGACCCCAAGCGCCACGACCAGCACCGGCGCTGATCCGATCAGTGTCACGGTCAACGTCTGCCGGATGATCTCGTAGATAGTGACAGGATCCACAGTGGACCTCCGAAAAACATGGCGTACATTAACCTGATGTTAAACCGGCATGCGCATAACTTCTTGGTACGCTTCCACCAATTTGTCACGCAACGCCACCGACACCTGAACCGTCTGCTCCATCGCCATGGTGGCCTGAACAACTTCCTGAAGGCTGCCCTGCCCTGTCAGCCCCTTGATCGCCATCTGGTCGCCGCTGCGTACGGATTCCACCGCCTGCGACGCCGCATCGCCAACCATTTGCGAGAAATCTTTGGGAGCGGGGCCTGCAGCCTTCGGTCCGCGCGTTTCTCCCTGAACCGTCTTGGAATAGGCGGCTTCAACATAAGAGGAACGGATGGCGGAAAAATCTGTCATTCTGGCACCTTACTTCAACAGCTCGACCAGCTGACGGCGCATATCGCGCGCCTTGTCCAGCATCGAAAGGTTTGCTTCATAGCTGCGCGCGGCTTCGCGCATGTTGCTCATTTCGATCAACGGGTTAACGTTCGGCATCTTGATGTAGCCATTCTGATCGGCCGCTGGGTGCGATGGCTCGTACCGCAGGGTAAAGTCGGCAGCATCCCGCGTTACGCCCGCAGACTGCACAATCGCCGCGCCGGTGGCCGGATCGGTCCCGCTTTCGAAGGAAATGGCCTTGCGCTGATAGGGGTCACCCCCAGCCGTTTGCGCGGTCGAACTCGCGTTGGCAAGGTTTTCAGACACAATGCGCAACCGATCACCCTGCGCGCGCATCCCACTGGCTGCTGTTGTTGAAATTCTGGAAAGAGAATCCATCGCGCCCGCCTCCTATTACCGTCGACCTGCAACGGCATAAACCATCTCATGCGCCTTGCGGTACAAACTGGCTGCCATCTGAAACTGTCCCGAAGCACTATTCGCCTCGACCAACTGCTCTTCGAGATTCACGTTATTCCCGGTCATGGTCGCGCCAGAAAGAACCTTTGCCTCGACCACTTCGGCCTCTTGCAACCCCTGCGACCTGCCGGTGTCCTCAAGATAGCTTGCGAAGCTTTGAACGTCCTGCGCCCGGTAACCCGAGATATTTGCGTTGGCGATATTCTCGGACACGACGTTTTGCCGCGTGGCAAGCCACTGCAAACGCTTGGGGGCAAGACTGAACAAGGATGTAGGATCTGTATTCATACTAGACTCATAATTTATCCTTGATATATAGCAAGGATAGAATATTTTCGAAAGAGTATATTTTGACTTCTGCCTTCGCAAACCTGCAAAAGTCCATCTATTCATGCGCCAGCGCAAAGATCTCGGGCACCGTCAAATCAATCACCGGCATGACCTTGACGGTCGGCGGGCTGGAAGCAATGGCGGCCATCGGCAGCCAATGCAGAGTACACACCCCCGCAGGGCATATTGACGGTGAGGTCGTGAGCGCGCAGGGAAGCGACCTTTGTGTCTTGCCCTTTGGCACATGGGAAGGCGTGTCTGTCGGAAACGCGGTCGAATTGATCGAACATGACGATATGGTTTTCCCCGACGAGAGCTGGATCGGCACGGTGGTCGATGCGCTTGGCCGCCCGCTCACTCAATATGCACGCGCCCGACGCCCCCGACGAAAAACCCGTTTTCGCGCCAATCCGCCCGGCGCGTTCGATCGTAAAATGGTCGGCGAGAAGCTAGAGACCCAGATCAAATGCATCGACATCTTTACGCCCATTTGCCGCGGACAGCGGATGGGGGTTTTCGCGGGCTCCGGCGTTGGGAAATCCACGATGATGGCCATGCTCGCCCGCAATACGGATGCCGATGTCATCGTGATCGGGCTGATCGGCGAACGCGGACGCGAGGTACAACAGTTCATCCAAGAGGATTTGGGCGAGGAAGGCATGGCGCGCGCGGTGGTCGTTGTCTCTACCGGGGATGAGGCGCCGCTGCTGCGCAAGCAGGCCGCGCTCACCACGACTGCGATTGCCGAATACTTCAAATCGACGGGCAAACAGGTGCTGCTACTGCTCGACAGTGTCACGCGTTTTGCCATGGCGCAGCGTGAGATCGGCCTCGCCCGTGGCGAGCCACCGACCCTACGGGGCTATCCGCCGTCGGTCTTCAGCGAGCTTCCGCATTTACTAGAGCGCGCAGGCCCCGGCATGGCGGCCGAGGGCGACATAACAGGGCTTTATACCGTGTTGGTGGACGGGGATGACATGAACGAACCGATCGCGGATGCGGTGCGCGGCATCGTGGACGGGCATCTGGTTTTGGATCGGCGCATCGCGGAACAGGGGCGCTTTCCTGCGATCGACCTGCAAAAATCACTGTCACGGATGCTGCCGGGGTGCCACTCCCCCGAGGAGTATGAAATCACCAAAGTCGCGCGCAAGGCTTTGGGCCGCTATGCCGATATGGAGGATCTGATCCGCCTTGGGGCCTATAAATCAGGGTCCGATCCTGAAACTGATCAGGCCATTACCTTCTTTCAGGCAGCAAGCCCGTTTCTGTCACAAAGCCGTGGCGACAAAACGCCCGCCGCCGAGGGGTTTGCAGATACCTATCGGATGATCCTTGAATCCGGCATCGACGACCCGCTGCGGAGTTTTTTCGAGGAACGCGCCCGCGCCGAGGCTGGTCAGGCGCAATAAAAAACCGGCGGGACGCATGTCCGGGCCGGTGGTTTGTGTCCTCAGGGCCCCTCCCCACCAAAGGCGGAGAGGGTGTTTTCATAAAACGCCGAAAGCGAATTAACGGAACAAGCTCAGGATGTTCTGAGGGGCCTGGTTGGCAATCGACAAGGACTGCGTCGCCAGCTGCTGCTGAACCTGATAGGCCTGCAAACGTGCCGCTTCTTCTTCCATATCCGCATCAACCATCGAGCTCACGCCGGAATCCAGCGTGTCCGTCAGGCTGTCGATGAACTCCATCTGACCTTCCAGAGCGTTCTCGGTGATGCCGAGGGATGTGGCTGCAGTGATCGATGCTGCTAGCTGCTTTTCAGCAGCCGCCAGTTTAGTCCGTATGTTAGTTTCATCATTTGCACCGGCTGAAGTCTCTGCAGTATCCGCGGCGGATACATCGATCGCTTCGAAGGCTGTTTTGATGTCGTTTAGGTTAACACCTTCAAAGGAGAAAGTCGTTGTCCCAAAACCAGCCGAATCCCGCTTTACGCCGTTGACCAGAGTGACGGGTGTACCTGCCGTACGCCCGCCAGCGCCGTCATCGACCCCGAGGGTTGTCTTTGTACCGTCTACCAAATTATCGCCGTTAAAGGTGGCCTGCTCGATTGCAGTTCCCATGTTCTTAACAAGCGCAGCAATTTCGAGCTGAACATCATTACGATCCACGCCGTCGGTTTGGGCGAAGGCAACACGCTCAACAATCTGTTGTGCAATGTCGGCAACAGTTTCGGCACCAAGACGGGCTGTCGCGACGGAGTTCTTGGTTGCGGTCATGCCTTCGTTGATGGCTTTGAACATGCCGCTGTCGCCCTTCATCGTCTCGGAGACGGCGAAATAGGCAGCGTTGTCTTTACCAGATGCCACTTTCAGACCCGTGGAAACACGGTCCTGTGTTTGGTTCAGCCCGCGGTTCACGTCTTTCAACGTGGCCAGAGCGTTCATTGCGGAGCTATTGGTGAGAATGGACGACATTTAATGTTCTCCTTGCTTCTCGTATTGATCCAGTCTTCTGACTGATGCTGGCAGGGGGCCAGCTTTATTTATATTTTACTCAGTTGAAAGCGGGCTGGACGATTGTCAGTGCCAGCCCTCCCCCACCATAGATGGAGAGGGTATTGTCATAAAACGCCGAAGCCGAATTAACGGAACAAGCTCAGGATGTTCTGAGGCGCCTGGTTTGCAATCGACAACGACTGCGTCGCCAGCTGCTGCTGGACCTGATAGGCCTGCAAACGCGCCGCTTCTTCTTCCATATCCGCATCAACCATTGAGCTCACACCGGAATCCAGCGTGTCTGTCAGGCTGTCGATGAACTCCATCTGACCTTCCAGAGCGTTTTCGGTAATGCCGAGAGATGTCGCAGCAGTGATAGATGCTGCCAGTTGGGTTTCGGCAGCACTCAGTGCAGCGCTCATGTCGATATCATCCGGAGTTCCCGGAGTGGTTTCACTATAAACCTTCACGCTCTCAAATGCGGTTTTAATCGCGCCAAGGTTCACGCCTTCAAAATTGAATGTCGTGGTAGCGAAGGTGGATCCATCGCGTTTGACACCGTTGACCAGAGTTATGGAGTTATCGGTTGTCCCGTCATCCATTTTTGTCCCATCAACCAGGTTATCACCGTTGAAGGTCGCTTGTTCGATTGCGGTACCCATGTTCTTTACAAGCGCATCGATTTCCAACTGGACATCGGCACGGTCAACGCCATCGGTTTGAGCAAAAGCAACACGTTCAACGATCTGCTGCGCAATGTCAGAAACAGTTTCTGCACCCAGACGGGCTGTCGCGACGGAGTTCTTGGTCGCAGACATGCCTTCGTTAATGGCTTTGAACATGCCGCTGTCGCCCTTCATCGTCTCGGAGACGGCGAAATAGGCAGCGTTGTCTTTACCAGATGCCACTTTCAGACCCGTGGAAACACGGTCCTGTGTTTGGTTCAGCCCGCGGTTCACGTCTTTCAACGTGGCCAGAGCGTTCATTGCGGAGCTATTGGTGAGAATGGACGACATTTAATGTTCTCCTTGCTTCTCGTATTGATCCAGTCTTCTGACTGAGGTCAGCCGTAGAAAGGCTAACCTGAACTACTTAGCAGCTCAGGTTAAAGCAGGGTTAACAAAATGGGTAAATCG
>Ga0207889_1000422_pt1 | contig 11418 bp, 7 predicted proteins | sample LinPmetageLP47_FD_184058 | JGI IMG/M metagenome (GOLD analysis project Ga0207889, IMG submission 184058) | Marine viral communities from the Pacific Ocean - LP-47 (SPAdes) | ecosystem: Environmental > Aquatic > Marine > Oceanic | place: Pacific Ocean | collected 2011-06-12
CCCTCGTAGGGAATGCCCTGGCCACGATCAAGCTCGAGGATCCAGCCGGCGACGTTGTCCAGAAAGTAGCGATCATGGGTGACCGCGACGACCGTACCCGAGAAGTCCTTGAGAAAGCGTTCCAGCCAGGCGACCGATTCGGCGTCCAGATGGTTGGTCGGCTCGTCGAGCAGCAGCATGTCCGGCTTGGACAGCAGCAGACGGCACAGGGCCACGCGACGTCGCTCGCCGCCCGAAAGCTTGGCAACCTCTGCATCCCACGGCGGCAGATTCAGCGCTTCGCCAGCGCGATCCAGCGTGTTGTTGATCTCCCAGCCATCGGCCGCGTCAATCGCCTCCTGCAGCTCGGCCTGTTCGGCCAGCAGCGCTTCGAAGTCGGCATCGGGCTCGGCAAAGGCTTCGCTGATCGCATTGAAGCGGGCGAGGTTATCGGCGATATCGCCCAGGCCTTCCATCACGTTGCCGCGGACGTCCTTGGACTCGTCGAGCTGTGGCTCCTGCGGCAGATAACCGATATTGATACCGGGCATCGGGCGGGCCTCGCCTTCGATCTCCTTGTCGATGCCGGCCATGATGCGCAGCAGAGTGGACTTGCCCGAGCCGTTGTAGCCCAGCACGCCGATCTTGGCGCCGGGGTAGAACGACAGATAGATATCCTTGAGGATATGTTTCTTCGGCGGGACGACCTTGCCGACGCCATTCATCGTATAGATGTACTGAGCCATAGATGTGCGTGCCAGTGCTGGAAATAGGCGCCCAGTGTAAGCCAATCGGCGGATTGATCGTTATCGCGATGTGGCCTGTATTGCCAGCCAATCGAGCAGGACAAGGACGAGGCATAACCTCCAATTAATAAACATATGCTTGAAAAGTCTAACGCTCGCGCTTTAAAAGAACGGATTTGCACTTAGACTTCGCCATCTGGCCGCAGGCTCCTGTAGGAATCGCCCGGCCCATACGCACAAAAAACCGAGGACGAACCCTATGGAAGTTGATGTTGCGAAAGCCAACGCCGAACTGGCGGGCAAGCATCCTAAAGAGATTATCGAATGGGCGGCCAGTCTGGGCGGCAAGACCATCGTCACGACTAACTTCGGTCCCTTTGAAGCCGCTATTCTGCATCTGGCGACCCAGGTCAAGCCGGATATGGAAGTCGTCTGGATCGACTCGGGCTATGCCACGCGCAAGACCTATCTGTTCGCGGAGAAGCTGATTGCCGATCTGGGCCTGAATATCACGGTATACAACCCGCTGATGTCGGCCGCGCGTCGTGATGCGCTGATGGGCATTCCCGATGTGGATGATCCCCAGCACGAGGAGTTCACCAACCAGGTCAAGCTCGAGCCGTTCGGCCGTGCCATGCGCGAAACCGCCCCCGACGTCTGGCTGACCGCCGTACGTCGTGATCAGACCGAGTTCCGCAAAAACATGGAGATCGTCACCCAGGACAAGCCGGGTGCAGTGGTAAAGATAGCGCCCGTACTGGAATGGACCGAGGCCGATATGCAGGCTTATCTGGACGCGCAGGGCCTGCCCAACGAAACCAACTACTACGATCCGACCAAGGTGCTGGGCAACCGCGAATGCGGGCTGCACAATCGCTTTACCGCGTAGAGCGAACGAATCGCGCGCCTGGAGCGCGTCTGGAAAGGCGGCCTTCGCTATCGGAGGCCGTTTTTTTGTGTGCGTGGCATCTGAAAGCCAAGCCGGGGCGGCGCCCCGCAGAAAAACGCGAATCTACGCCACAGGCGGTGCACGACGCGGGATTACACGGGCGTCGGATTATGGGTTGTAGCCGTTGTGTGCATGCGCGTTCTGGGTTGGCCCCGGCGGTTTTGCGATAGTCCGTTGGGTGGGTGCATCAGAACGCCGGCGAGTCGATATCGATCTCGGTGCCTGGCGCTGTGTCGACGTCGGTGCCGCCCTCGGTCTGTTGTTCTGTCAATGCCTCCGGCTCGGCTGTCTCGTCGGTCGCGCTGTTCATCCAGACCAGAATGTCGTAATAGGCACGGATGTTGCCCACATAGGCCTGTGCTTCGAGCCCGCGAGCGTAGCCGTACCGGGTCTCGGACAGGTAACGATCCTGAGTGAGCCAGGGCAGCGCATCGCGTAGATTGATCCACAGATTCGGATCACGGCCGCGAGCGACCAGCAACCGGCGGGCGTCCAGAACATGGCCATAGCCAATGTTGTAGGCGGCCAGCGCAAACCAGGTACGGTCCGGTGGCTTGATGTCGTAGGGCAGGCGTTCGTACATCTGTACGAAGTACTGTGCGCCGCCGTCGATGCTCTGCTGTGGATCGCGCCGATTGCTTACATCCACTTCCGCGGCTGCGGCCCGGGTCAGCATCATGATGCCGCGTACGGTGGTGGGACTCACCGCGTCCTTGTCCCAGTGCGACTCCTGGTAGCCGATGGCGGCCAGCAGGCGCCAGTCGAGCCCGTACTCGCTGGCAGCCTTCTTGAAGTAGCCGCGCCAGCGTCCCAGGCGTTTGTTCACCTGGCGGGCGAACTCATGGCCCCCGACAAAACCCAGCCGCTCCACGTGGCCGAAATAGCGGTCGCGCAGGATGCGCATGCGACCATCGTGCTTGGCCTGCTCCAGAAAGGCGATCGCTTTGTTGTAGAGCCCATCGTCGGCCCCGACACGGCGCTTGGGGGTGAACGCCCAGGCCACGCGCTGACGCACGTGGGGCAGGTCGAAGCCTACCCGCAGGTTCGGGTAGTAGCGCTGATTCATGGCTACGATATCCGCGTTGGCCACCGTGGCCCCCAGCTTGCCCCTCGCCACGCGATCCATCAGTTCTTCGCTGTTGGCGTTAGCATCGACGGCGAACGAGATGCCCGGGTGCGACTGGCGCAGCCAGTCGGCGAGTGCCGTATCGGCCGGCAGGGTCATGCGGCCGGACAGATCCGCCAGCGTCCTGGGTTTGTCTTCGTGAACACGATAAACCGCTTCCAGCCTGGTGGCGGCATAGGGCGGGGTGAAACGCACCAGCTCGCGACGAGCGTCCGAGACGGCCAGACCAATCCCGATATGGGCCTGGCCGCTGGCAACCGCATCGAGCACGGCCTGGCGGTCGGGCAGGATACGGATATCGAGTTTCAGGCCGAGGTCATCGGCAAAGGCGCGCGACAGGTCGTACTCGAATCCGGTCGCGCCGTCGGCGTCCAGGTAGTAGGTCATCGCGGAATTGATCGTGGCAACGCGGAGCGTGCCGAGCGTCTGGACCTGCTCGAGCAGCCCCGGTTGCGGCGTGCAGGTGGTCATTACCAGCGCGAATCCAGCCACAGTCAGCAGGCGCAGCCCCGCGAAAATCATGCGCAGTGCGATCACGTTTTTCGCCCGAGCGCGCGTGCTACAAGGCTTGGCGTCGATGTATGAGTCAGGGCGTCGGACAATCTTGTATCCCGGTATTGGGAAAGCCGGCGTAATCCTTTAACATACGCGACTTCGCAATTGGCCGCCTGGCCGCAGCGCAACGCCAAGTCGTTGTTGCCGCAACGGGCGTACAGGCGAATTCAAGGAGAGGTACCGAAGCGGTCACAACGGCACCGATTCGAAATCGGTTGGGGGCGGAAGCTCCACGTGGGTTCGAATCCCACCCTCTCCGCCATCTTTTCATGACCCCGAACCGGCCTGCCCATGACCCCAGCAGACCCCAAGCAGCGTCTCTACCGCGTGGCGTTCATGAACCAGGGTCAGGTCTATGAAGTCTATGCGCGCTCGGTCAGCCAGGGTGCGCTGTTCGGCTTCATAGAGATCGAGCAGCTCGTGTTCGGCGAAAAAACCTCGGTGGTTATCGACCCGGCCGAGGAAAAGCTCGCGCACGAGTTCGCTGACGTCGAGCGCTCGTATATTCCGATGCATTCGGTTATCCGTATTGATCAGGTCAGTCGTCGCGGCACCGCGAAGATCAGTCCGGTCGACGGCGAGTCCAAGATCCGCCCGTTCCCGGTGTATACGCGTCCGGGCCAAGGTCCGGGTGGCCAGGGTGGCGGCTCCAACTCGTGAGCCGCCGATGACGGGTGCCGTACCGGCTATGCGTTTCGCGCTGCTGGGCAGTGGCAGCAAGGGCAACGCGCTGGTCGTGGAGTACGCCGATACGCGTATCCTCATCGACTGCGGCTTCTCTGCGAAAGAGACCGAGCGTCGACTCGCACGCCTCGGGGTGGATCCGGCCACACTCGATGGGCTGGTCATTACCCACGAGCACGACGACCACTGGAAAGGCGTATCGCGGTTTTCGCGACGCCACGATCTGACTGTATGGGTTACGCCCGGCACGCAGGCCGCCAAGCGCGACGATGCCCTGGCCGCGGTCGAGCTGTATTCGCCACACGAACCGTTTTCTATCGGCGATCTCGAGTTTTTCCCCTATCCAGTGCCGCACGATGCGCGTGAGCCAGCCCAGTTCGTGGTGGGCAACGGCGACAAGCGCCTCGGCGTGCTCTCGGATATCGGCCATGCCACGCCGCATGTGCGCTCGATGATCGACGCCTGCGACGCGCTCATTCTCGAATCCAACCATGATGTGGCCATGCTGGCTGCCGGGCCGTATCCAGCCTCGCTCAAGCGCCGGGTTGGCGGTGCCCTGGGGCATCTGAGCAACGATCAGGCGGCCGAGTTGATCGGGTCTATCGATGCGTCGGATCTGCAGCAGTTGGTGGTGGCCCATATGAGCGAATCCAACAATCGCCCGGAACTGGCCCAGGCCGCGCTCGCACAGGCGCTGTCAACCACCGCCGACTGGGTTCATGTCGCTCATCAACGCGAGGGTCTGTCTTGGCGCAGCCTGGTGAATCGGTAAAAGAGCCTAAATCATGAAAGATTCCTCTATTGCAGCCGTCGAGATCATTGCCGGCGGCCCGGCGCTCGCCGAGTTTGAACTCGAACGCTTACGCGGCGGTCTGGCCGGCGCGGGTATCGACGTGGCCAGCCTGGTCGCCCGCGAAGTCTTCGTCGCGGCGTTTTCGGTGGCGCCCAAGGCGGAAGATCTCACGCGGCTGCATGCACTGCTCGGCGTGGCCGATGACGACAACGACAACGTGCCCGAAGGCGTGATTGCCGTGCCGCGCCTGGGCACGGTGTCGCCGTGGTCGACCAAGGCCGAGGATATCGCCCACAACAGCGGCATGAGTGCGCTCAAGCGGCTGGAGCGGGGCGTGGTGTTCTCTTTCGGCAGTGCGCCGGATTTCGCCGCACTCGAGAACAGCGGTGTGCTCCACGACCCGATGACGCAGTCGCTGCTGCCCAACGCAGAACGCCTGTCGCGCCTGTTCGACACGCTTGCCCGTCGCGGGCTGCGTCGCGTACCGCTGGCCGCCGAAGGCGTGGCTGCACTTCAGGCCGCCAATCGCGACTGGGGCCTGGCACTGGCGGACGGTGAAATCGATTATCTGGCCGAGCAGTACGCACAGCTCGAGCGCGATCCAACCGACGTCGAACTGATGATGTTCGGCCAGATCAACTCCGAGCATTGCCGGCACAAGATATTCAACGCCGAGTTCACAATCGACGGCGAAACACGGGCCAAGTCCCTGTTCGACATGATCCGGGACTCGCATCGGGCGCGCCCGGAGGGCGTGCTCTCGGCCTATCGGGACAACGCCTCGGTGATCGAGGGCGCTGCCGCGACGCGCCAGATAGTCGCGCCTGATCGCGTGTATCGCACGGTCGGGGAGCCGGTGCATATCCTCATGAAGGTGGAGACCCACAACCACCCGACCGCGATCGCGCCCAATCCGGGTGCGGCCACCGGTGCCGGCGGCGAGATCCGCGACGAGGCGGCGACCGGCCGCGGTGGCAAGCCCAAGGCCGGCCTGAGCGGTTTTTCGGTATCGGATCTGCGCATGCCGGGCGATATGCAGCCCTGGGAGAAAGACGCCGAGCACCCGCCGCATATCGCCACCGCCTTCGATATCATGCGCGAAGGCCCGATCGGTGCGGCACGCTACAACAACGAGTTCGGCCGGCCGGCGCTTACCGGCTATTTCCGCAGCTTTCAGTACGAGTCCGAGGCCACCGGCCTGCGCGGCTATCACAAGCCGATCATGATCGCCGGCGGCATGGGTAATGTACGCCCTGGCCACGTCGACAAACACCCAGTGCCGGTCGACGCAAAACTGGTCGTGCTCGGTGGCCCGGCCATGCTCATCGGCCTGGGCGGAGGCGCGGCCTCGTCCATGGCCAGCGGCACATCGTCGGCCGAACTGGATTTCGCCTCGGTGCAGCGCGCCAATCCGGAAATGGAGCGCCGCTGTCAGGAAGTCGTCGAAGGCTGTATCGCACTGGGCGGCGCCAACCCGATTGCCTCGATCCATGATGTGGGCGCGGGCGGGCTGTCCAACGCGCTGCCCGAGATCATCGACGCCGACGACCGTGGTGGTCATATCCGCCTGCGCGACGTGGACGCGGCTGATGTAAGCCTGTCGCCGATGGAGATCTGGTGCAACGAATCGCAGGAGCGCTATGTGCTCGCGATCGGCGCTGATCAGCTCGCCGCATTCGAAGCGCTCTGCGAACGCGAGCGGTGTCCGTACGCCGTAGTCGGCACCGCCACAGCCGAACCGCGTCTGCTGCTCGACGACGGCGAAGCCGAGTCTGACGACACACGCCACCCGGTCGATATGCCCATGGGCGTGCTGCTGGGTCGTACGCCACAGATGCAGCGTGATGTGGCTCATCAAAGTGTGGATCTGCCGGCCTGGGATCATACGACGATCGATATTCAGGATGCCGTACACCGCGTACTGCGCGTGCCGAGTGTCGCCAGCAAGTCGTTTCTGATCACGATCGGCGATCGCAGCGTCGGCGGCATGACCGCCCGCGATCAGATGGTGGGGCCCTGGCAGGTGCCGGTGGCCGACGTGGCCGTCACCACCTCGGATTACCTCGGCGACACGGGCGAGGCCATGGCCATGGGCGAACGCGCGCCGATTGCGCTGCTCGACGCCCCGGCCTCGGGGCGTATGGCCGTGGCCGAAGCGGTGACCAATATCGCTGCGGCGCGTATCGACAAGCTCACCGATATCCGCCTGTCCGCCAACTGGATGGCAGCCTGCGGGGAGCCGGGCGAGGACGTGCGTCTCTACGACACGGTGCAGGCCGTGGGCGAGCAACTCTGCAGCGAACTGGGCCTGGCCATTCCGGTAGGCAAGGATTCGTTGTCCATGCGCAGCGTGTGGACGAATGATGACGGCGATACGCGGCGCATGAGCGCGCCGCTGTCGTTGATCGCCTCGGCGTTCGCACCGGTGATCGGAGCCCGCGCGACGCTTACCCCGCAGCTTGTCACCGGCGGACTGGCCACACGTCTCGTACTGGCCGATCTGGGCAACGGCCGCAATCGACTGGGTGGCTCTGCGCTGGCGCAGGCCTTCGGCGAACTCGGCGACACACCGCCGGACCTGGACAAGCCGAAACAGCTGCGTCAGTTCTTCGAGGTGATCCAGCGGCTGGCCGCCGAGCAGCGGATTCATGCCTATCACGATCGCAGCGACGGCGGCCTGCTCGCCTGTGTGGCCGAAATGGCGTTTGCCGGGCATGCCGGCGTAGAGGTAGCACTCGACGATCTCGGCGGCGACGCTATCGCCGCGCTGTTTGCCGAAGAGCTTGGCGCGGTGATTCAGGTCGGCGCCGACGATGCATCGGTCGTGGTGGGCGAACTGCGGGCGGCGGGGCTGACCGCCCACGATATCGGGTCGGTGACCGACGCTGCGCAGATCGCGTTCCGGCACGCCGGCGTGGACGTGTTCGCGGCCGAGCGGGTCGATCTGCATCGCCGCTGGGCGGCTACCAGCTTTCGTATGCAGGCCCTGCGCGACGATCCGGACTGTGCACAGTCTGAATACGACGCGCTGTTGGACGACAGCGATCCGGGACTGCCGGCCGCAACGGGCTTTGATATCACCGAGGATGTGGCCGCACCGTTCATCAATACGACTCGCCCGCGGGTGGCGATCCTGCGCGAGCAGGGCGTCAACGGCCACAACGAGATGGCATTCGCCTTTACGCGTGCTGGCTTCGAGGCCGTGGACGTGCACATGAGCGAGATCGTCGCCGGCGGACGTGATCTGAGTGACATGCAGGGCATCGCGGCCTGTGGCGGCTTTTCCTACGGCGATGTGCTCGGCGCCGGCCAGGGCTGGGCCAAGTCGATCCTGTTCAATGCTCAGACGCGGGCCGCGTTCGAGGCCTTCTTCAACCGTGACGACACTTTCACGTTGGGCGTCTGCAACGGCTGTCAGATGTTGGCCGCTCTCGCCGAGATCATTCCCGGCACCGATGGCTGGCCCACGTTTGTAGCCAACGCATCGCGCCAGTTCGAGGGGCGAACCAGTGCGGTGGAAGTCATGGACTCGAAAGCGGTGCTGCTCGACGGCATGGCCGGCACGCGCGTGCCGATTGCCGTGGCCCACGGCGAAGGGCGTGCTGTGTTCGCCGGCGCCGACGATCTAGCAACGCTCACTGCCAACGGCCAGCTCGGCATGCGCTATGTCGATAATCGCGGTGCGGCCACCACAACCTATCCGGCCAACCCGAACGGCTCACCCGACGGCGTAACCGGGCTTTGCAACGCCGATGGGCGCGTCCTTATCACCATGCCGCACCCGGAACGTGTCACGCGCAGCGTGAATCTGTCCTGGGCGCCGAAAAGCTGGGGTGAAGCCAGTCCCTGGGCTCGGTTGTTTGGCAATGCGAGGCGGTTTGTGAGTTAGACGCGCTCGTCTCTTCGGATGAGCGGTGTTGGCGCTGAGTGTCTGAGTCAGGGTATACACGAGTGCTTTGCGCAGAGAATTTTCGCAAATCGGTTTCTGACGGCATTAGCGGTATGTTGGCGTCGAACGGGGTTGGGGTTTCGCACTGCTGTGCGAGCTACTTATCTTGCTTGCCCGAGATAAGCAACCAACAGAAGGGCACCCCATCGTGCGTCGATGCTGTGCATCGATTCCTTGCGCTGCTGGCAGAAAGAGCGCCGACGGAACTCGCTATCGCGCAGACATCCGTCGGCTTTATCTCTTTCCGGCTCCGCTGCTCAGCGCGGCGCGAAGGGGGGGTAAATACAGAACTCGTCGCAGCAATTGCGCCGACTCGAAGGTGGATGCCTGTATTCGGCCCCGTGTGAAGCCACGAGAAGCACAGCGGCGATGGATGTCCGAGGCATCGCCTCGGGGCTCATGCCGAACGCCAGCGGTCGCATCCCAGCTACCCCGGGGAAAGCCCTGCTCATCGCCTCGTACGGCACCGGCGAAGCCGGCGCGTAACCCAGGCGTCTTTTCCTCTGCTTCCGTTCGTTTGGACGAGCAAACGAACGGGAGTCGCGCAGCAGCGCGAAAACCGTAGCTCGATAAAATTCAGTATGTTGATTGTCTACGCAAGCCCTGCTTAATCCCTTCGGTCTGAGTTTGCACAGTCGATTGCCGCCATATTGTTCAACAATACCGTTTGTGGTTGACTGGTCGCAGAATTCGACGTCCCGGCAATCACAGCACCATGACCACGATAGATCTCAACAGCGACGTCGGTGAATCCTTCGGCAACTGGCGTATGGGCGATGACGCGGCGATCTTCCGCTCGGTGTCCAGCGCCAATATCGCCTGCGGCTTCCATGCCGGCGACCCATCCACGATCGCCCAGACCTGTCGAGACGCGGTGGCGTCGGGCATCACTATCGGCGCCCATGTCGGCTATCGGGATCTGGCCGGTTTCGGCCGGCGTTTTGTCGATTGTTCGGCGACCGAGCTTGCCGATGATGTGCTCTATCAGATGGGCGCCCTGCAGGCGATCGCGCGCTCGGCGGGCGGTGAGATCCGCTACGTGAAGCCTCACGGTGCGCTCTATCACGCAATGATCGATCATGAGATTCACGCGCAGGCGGTGGTCGCTGCGCTCAAGGCGTTCGGTGGCGATCTGCCGCTGCTGCTGCTGCCCGGTTCGATCGCGCTGGAAAAAGCCGAGGCGGCCGGTCTGCGCGGCGTATCCGAAGCCTTTGCCGACCGCGCCTACAATGCGGACGGCTCATTAGTGTCGCGTCGAGAAAAGGGCGCGGTACTGCACGATAGCGCCACGGTCACAGCCAACATGGTGCGCCTGGCCCAGGACGGCACACTGGTCGCGCGCGACGGGCGCGTACTCGAAACCCGCGCTGAGAGCATCTGTCTGCATGGGGACAGTCCGGGCGCGGTCGAGATGGCAGCGGCAGTGCGCGGTGGCCTGGAGGACGCGGGCATCTCGATCCAGAGCTTCGCGTGAGCAGGGTCTCTATTCGTTGGGCCGGCACGCGGGCGCTGCTGGTGGAACTGGCGTCACTGGATACGGTGTTGGCCTACCACAGCGCCTTGCGCGCAGAGCCCTCGCGGGGCCAGATCGATGTGTTGGCCGCTGCCACCACGGTGTTAATAAAATACGACTCGCGTCGCAGTGCGCGCCAGGCGCATGAGCGCGTACGGCGGATGAAGCCAGCCGCGGTCGACTCGACCCAGGGCAAGACGGTCGAAATCCCGGTGATTTACGACGGCGACGATCTGGAAGCGGTCGGTGCGCTTACCGGGCTCGGCGCGGCCGGTGTGATCGAAGCCCATACAGGCCAGATCTGGCGTGGCGCCTTCGGTGGGTTTGCGCCGGGGTTTACTTATCTCGTTGGCGAAAACGACGCGCTCGAAGTGCCGCGGCGGGACTCGCCTCGTACCGCCGTACCTGCAGGATCGGTCGCGCTGGCCGGACACTTCTCGGCCATATACCCCGGCCAGTCGCCCGGCGGCTGGCAGCTGATCGGCCGTACCGACGCGCGGCTCTGGGATATCGAGCGCGAACAGCCCGCACTCGTGCGCCCCGGCGACAGAGTGCGCTATGTGGCGGTCGAGCAATTGGATGAGCAGCGGGCGTCGCTGTCGGCGTCCGGCGTCAACGCGACGCCGGACAGCGCGCCTCGGGCACTCGAAATCATGGCCCCCGGCCTGCAATCGCTGATCCAGGACCTGGGTCGCCCGGGGCTTGGCGATCTGGGCGTATCGGCCGCGGGTGCGGCTGATGTCTCTGCCGCCCGACAGGCCAATCGACTGGTCGGCAATCCACCCACCGACGCGGTAATCGAGACCGTGATGGGCGGCCTCAAGCTGCGTGCACGCACCGATATCGTGCTGGCCCTGAGCGGCGCGCGATCACCCGCGTCTATCGACGGCGACCACGGTCGTCGCCCCGCCCCCCTGCACGCACCGTTTCGGCTGCGTGACAGCGAGACCCTGGAACTGGCCAAGCCCACCTCAGGCCTGCGCAGCTATCTTGCGGTACGCGGCGGTATTGACGTGCCGAGCGTGCTGGGCAGCCGCTCCACGGACTCGATGTCGGGTATCGGCCCCGCGCCATTGGAATCCGGGCAAGTACTGGCCGTGGGCGAAGCCGGCAACGCGCATATC
>Ga0207889_1000425_pt1 | contig 11389 bp, 9 predicted proteins | sample LinPmetageLP47_FD_184058 | JGI IMG/M metagenome (GOLD analysis project Ga0207889, IMG submission 184058) | Marine viral communities from the Pacific Ocean - LP-47 (SPAdes) | ecosystem: Environmental > Aquatic > Marine > Oceanic | place: Pacific Ocean | collected 2011-06-12
GCTCGGCGAGATGACCCGCGCGCTGGGGCGGGATCACGTTGAGCACGTCGGCGGCGATCTCGTCGCCACCGGCGGTGACAACGCGTTTGGCGTCCACGTCGACCGCGACCGCGCGTGCGCCGTCGCGTCGTCCGCCGCGCCACTCGACCACGCCGGGGTAGAGCGTGTCCCAGCCGATCCGGAACAGCGGCTCCTTGGAGAAATGATCCTTGGCGTCGAGGATCAGCACCCGTGCCCTGGGCTTGTGTCTTGATGCGAACCAGGCGATGAGGCTGGCGCGCTCGTATGGCCCCGGCGGGCAGCGATACGGATTATCCGGCACCGTGATCACGACCTGGCCATCGTCGGGCATCGCCTGAAGCTGGGCGTGCAGCAGTGACAGCTGATTGGCCCCGCCCGGCCAGGCATGCGGCACGCGATCAACCGCGTCGGCGCCGTAGCCGTCGATGGCCTGCCAGTCGAAGCTGATGCCCGGGGCGATGACCAGGCGGTCACCGCCGATCTGGCGACCGTCGGCCAGACGCGCACTGCGCGCGCCCACATCCACGCCGTCGATCTCGGCGTGGATCACATTTACGCCGGCGTTCGCCAGGGCCTGGTGCGTGAGTGTGATCGCCGCGACAGGACTCATGCCCGAGACGACCGTATTGCAGAACGGGCCGGTCACGAATTCGCGCTGGCGGTCGATCAGCGTGACGTCTATCGCTGGAGCAAATCGGCGCAGGGCCATTGCACAGCTGGCGCCGCCAAAGCCGCCACCGGCGATCACGACACGCTTGCGCCGGGCCGCGAACACTGCGGGCGCCATGCCCGTTGTCGCCAGTGCGCCCATACCGGCCACGCCGCGCAGCAGCGCCCGGCGGCGACTATCGACTTGGCGTGTCATTGCCGGTTTTGCTGGCGGGCTTTGGCATGCTGGCGAAATAGCGGGCGAGTGCGGCGATCTCGTCGGCATCGTAGCCGGGGGCGATACGATTCATGATGGTCGGTGGCCTGATCTCGCCGTTATCGTTGTTGTACTGGTCGTTCTTGAAGTCGTTCATATGTTCGACGAATTCGTCCTCGTCGCTGCCGGCAAGATCCGGCACTTCGCCCTGGCTGTCGCCGTTGGTGCCATGACAGGCCGTACACGCCGACGCCAGCTGCGCGCCAGTCGACGGCGCAGCCAGCGCCGCGCCAGCCGGCCATGCGAGCGCAATACATAGCGCAGCAATTTGTAATGGACAACTATTCATCACCGATGAAGCTACCGCGGCCGAGCGCGCTCGGCAAGCCGTGGCTGGGAACTTTTCCCGGCCGGCCGGGGTTTGGCCGGAAATGCTGCATCGCAGAGATTGCTTTGTACATGCGGTCCAGTGGCTTTCGGGCTTGCGTGCAGACGCGCATAGCGTGCAATTTATTCGTCTGCACGCGGTCCAATCCGTATAAGTGTTCCGAACGTCCCGAACAATGTGGGCATAAGGAACCAACATATAATCAACAAGAAACAGGTCGGCGCATCGCCGCCGACACTGTGCGAACGTTGTAGCGGCCGGCGCCGGGCGCTACAGCGGGAAGGAGAGACAATGAACAGATCTGGCAGGTCCCGATGGGGACTGGCTTGCCTGCTGGCGGTTGCGGTGTTGCTGCTGCTGGGCTGCTCTGGCAATAGCGACACCTCCGCCACCACGCTGCGCGTGGGCGTGCTCAAGTTCGGCACGGTGAACTGGGAGATGGATACCATCGCCCGCAACAAGCTGGACGAGAAACACGGTATTCATATCGAAGTGGTGCCGTTTGCCTCGGAAAACGCCCTGGCGGTAGCGCTGCAGGGCGATCGCGTCGATCTGATCGTCTCCGACTGGTTATGGGTGGCCCATCAGCGCGGGCGGGACAAGGACTACCAGTTCGTGCCGTACTCGCTGGCGGTGGGCGCGGTGATGGTCAACCCGGCCTCGGGCGTGGACTCGCTCGACGATCTGTCGGCGCGCAAGCTTGGCATTGCCGGTGGGCCGGTCGACAAGACCTGGCTGCTCCTGCGCGCCTATGCGCAGAAAACGGCCAGCATCAATCTCGAAGAACAGGCCGAACCGGTGTTCGCGGCGCCGCCGATGACCAACCGTCTGCTGCTCGACGGCGACGTGCCTGCGGCGATCAATTTCTGGCACTACAACGCGCGCGTATCGGCACTCGGCATGAAACCGCTGATCACGGTCAAGCAGATGCTGACCGGCCTGGGGATCGATACGGTGCCGCCGCTGCTGGGCTGGGTTTTCTCGGAGGCCTGGGCCGACGGCCATCGTGAGGAGCTCACCGCGTTCTTTGAGGCCAGTATGGCCGCCAAGCAGATCCTGGCCGACTCCGACGAGGCCTGGGAGCCGCTGCGGGACTCGATCAAGCCGGAGAGCGACGCCGTATTCGCGGCAATCCGCGACGGCTATCGGGCCGGTATCATCCATCATTACGGCGCAGCCGAAATCGCCGCCGCCGGGCAGCTTTTCAATCTTCTGGCGCAGGAGAGCGACGGCGAGATCACCGGCGGCACGGAGCAACTCTCGGCCGACGTGTTCTGGGACGGGTTCCGCCTGCAATGAAGTCGCGCTGGCTGATACGTGCGGCTTCGATGGTGGGGCTGGTCGTGCTGTGGCAGATCGTGGCCTGGATCGCCGACAGCGACGTGCTGCCGACGCCCTGGGCGGTGTGTCTGAGCCTGATCGCCCATACGCTGTCCGGCGATCTGCCGTATCACCTGTCGATTACGCTCGCGCGCGTGGCCGTATCGTTCTTCCTGGCCATGGCGATCGGCACGGCTATCGGCATCATCATGGGCCGTTATCGCCAGCTTGATCTGGTCTTCGACGGCGCGCTGGTGCTGGGGCTCAATATTCCCGCGCTGGTCACCATCATCCTCTGCTATCTATGGTTTGGTCTGAACGACGTGGCTGCGATCGTGGCCGTAGCCGTCAACAAGATCCCCGTGGTCGTGGTGATGGTGCGCGAGGGCGCGCGCGCGGTGGATCCGAAGCTGCTCGCCGTGGCACAGGCCTATCGCGTGCCGCGCATGGTGACCTTGCGCCAGGTCTTCCTGCCGCAGCTTTACCCTTATCTCATGGGCGCGGCACGCAGCGGCCTGTCGCTGATCTGGAAGATCGTGCTGGTGGTGGAACTGCTGGGGCGCAGCAACGGCGTAGGCTTTCAGCTGCATCTGTTCTATCAGTTCTTCGATATCACCAGCATCCTGGCCTATACGCTGGCGTTTGCCGGCGTGGTGTTGCTGATCGAGTCGCTCGTCATGCGTCCGCTCGAAGAACGCCTGAGCCGGTGGCGGACATGAATCACGACACAGACGATACCGCGACCGATCGCCATCCGAGCGGGTTGCATATCGCTATTCACGAAAAGCGGTTCGCCGACACGCCGGTGATCGGTGGTATTGATTTCCGCGCCGAATCTGGCGACTTCGTGGCGCTTGTAGGCCCGTCGGGTGCGGGCAAGAGCACGCTGCTGAGCCTGGTCGCAGGGCTCGACAACGACTACGACGGCGAGATCACCTGGGACGGTGCGCCGCTGTCGGCGCCCGGCCATTCGCCGGCTCGTCTGGGCATGATGTTTCAGGAGCCCCGGCTCATGCCCTGGCTGACCGCGCTGGACAACGTCCGCCTGGTCGAGTCAGGCCGCGTCGCGAGCGAGCCGGGTTTCACCTCGCGTGCTGCCGAACTGCTCGACGAAGTCGGTTTAGGCCATGCCCACGACGTCTTCCCCAATCATCTGTCGGGCGGGATGCAGCGACGGGTCGCGCTGGCTCGGGCCTTTACCGTCGAGCCGCGGCTGCTGCTCATGGACGAGCCGTTCGTATCGCTCGATATGCCCACGGGCAATCGACTGCGCCAGTCGCTGCTGGCGCTGTGCGAGCGTCACCGGCCACTTGTGCTGTTTGTCACACATGATCTGCGCGAAGCGCTCGCCCTGGCGGACCGTATTCTGTTCATGGGCGATACGCCGGCGCGCGTGCTGCTCGATTACCGCGTCGATATCGAGCGTGGGCGCCATCTGGAAAGCGCGGCCGTGGCCGAGGCCCAGCAGGTCCTGCTGGCCCGGCATCCCGATCTGCTCTCGGGCATACTGGATCGCGCCGCCCTGGACGATAACAACAAGCCGAACGGCGAGGACAACCGATGAGTGACGCAGACAGCCGAGCGTCCGATATGGCGCTTTCGGTGGACAACGTGAGCAAGTCCTATGGCAGCGTGAAGGCCCTCGACAAGCTGTCGCTGTCCGTGCCGCGCGGCGAGTTCGTGGCATTGCTGGGCCCCAACGGTGCCGGCAAGAGCACGCTGTTCCAGCTGCTCACCGGCCTGTTCGTACCGGACTCCGGCGAGATCGAAGTCGCCGGTCACGATATGCGCGACGATGCCCGCGCGGCGCTGGCCAAGCTCGGCGTGGTGTTCCAGCAGCCGACGCTGGATCTGGATCTGTCCGTGGTCGCCAACCTGCGTTTTCATGCGCGCCTGCATGGCATGGGCCGCGTGGCAAAAAAACGGATCGACGAAGAGCTGACGCGTATCGGCCAGGCCGAGCGTGCCAAGGATCCGGCACGCGCATTGTCCGGTGGTAATCGCCGCAAGATCGAGCTTGCCCGGGCACTGCTTCATGAACCTGCGCTACTGCTCATGGACGAGCCCACCGTGGGCCTGGATCCCGGCTCGCGCGAGCTGCTGGTCGACTATGTGCACTCGCTGTGTCGCGATCGCGGCATGGGCGTGCTCTGGGCCACGCATCTGGTCGACGAGGCCGAGCGCGCGCACCGCGTGATCGTGGTGCACAAGGGCCAGCGCATTGCCGTGGATACCCCGCGTGCGCTGTGCGAAAAAACTCAAACGGCGTCGCTGGGCGAAGCATTTCTTGCGCTTACCGGCGAAACGCCACCAAAAAAAGAGGAGACCGTCTGATGCGATCCCACAAGACTAGATTCCTGTCGTCTGCCGCCTTGCTGCTGCTTGCTGCGAGTCCTGCCGTCATGGCGGCGGGCACCGGTAATCTGTTCGTCTCCAGTGAGGAGGACGATGTCGTGACCGTGTTCGACGGCAAGACGCTCGAGCAGGTCGGCCAGATCAAGACCGAGGAACGTCCGCGCTGGTTGGCGTTCTCGCCCGATCACAAGAAGATCTACGTGGCGGCGGGCGACGGTGACGCCATCGACGTGATCGACGTGGCCAAGATGGAGGTCACCGACCGCATCCCCGATATCGATGATCCGGAGATCTTCGCCATCGGCGCCCAGGGCAAGCGCCTGTATATCTCCAACGAGGACGATGCCAAGTTTACGGTCTACGATCTGGCGTCCAAGACAGTGGTGTCCCAGATCGATGTCGGCCAGGAGCCGGAGGGGGTATTGGCGACACCCGACGGCAAGACCGCCTATGTGACGTCGGAAGTGGCCAACATGGTCCACAGGATCAATCTCGAGTCGAATGAGATCGAGGCCAACATTGTGGTCGGCAATCGTCCGCGGCGGTTTGCGTTGGCCGAAGACGGCAAGCACTTATGGGTGACCAACGAGCTGTCGGGCTCGGTGAGCATCATCGATACCGACACCAACAAGGTCGCCGATACCATCAAGTTCGAGCCCAAGGGCTTCCGCGCCGAGGACGTGACCCCGGTCGGCATCACGCTGGCCCAGGACGGCAAGCATGCGTTCGTCACACTCGGCCGTGCCAACCACGTGGCATTCGTGAACACCGAAACACACGAAGTTGAAGACTATGTGCTGGTTGGCGCGCGCGCCTGGGGTGTGGCGGTTTCCAACGACGGTAGCCAGCTCTATGTGACCAACGGGCTGTCTGACGATATGTCGATCGTCGATATCGCTAAGAAGAAGCAGCTGCGCTCGATCCCGGCCGGCCGTCGTCCGCATAGCGTGGTGGTGGATACCGAGGCCGGCTCCTGATGACAGGCGAGTCTGCAATCAGGCGATCGCTGCGCTCGACGGCCTGGCTATGCTGGGTCGTTTGCGCGGCGGCTCTGCCGCTGACCGCCCTGGCGCAGGCCGATGCCGGCGGTTCGCCCGACAGCAATGCCGACACCGGCGCGACGACAGCGCCAGCAGACGACGGCCTGAAGAATTTCACCTTCGGCTATGTCGGCTGGGACAACGATCCACGTTATTCGGACGCACGCGTCGATCAGCAATTCCAGGGTGAGCCCTGGGGGCGGCCGCTGGCCGGTGCCCAGGTCGCGCTTGACGAATCGAAGTTTCCCGGCATCGCTGCCGGGGTGAAGTTCGCGCTCGAAGAACAGCTTGTTGCCAATACCGACGCTGCGCTCGCTGCCATCCGCGACATGCAGAGCCAGGGCGTGCATTTCGTGCTGCTGGATCTGCCCGCCGGTACGGTCGCGCGCGTATCGTCCGAGTTCGATTCGTCCGATATCACCTTCTTCAACGTGGCCGCCAGCGATGACCGCCTGCGCGGGGCCTACTGCAACGCCGATCTGTTGCACACGATTCCGAGCGACGCCATGCGCAACGATGCGCTGGCCCAATATCTGGTTTCACGCCAGTGGTCGAAGGTGCTGGTGCTGCGTGGCCCGCAATCGGCGGACGCCGAAATCACACGCTCCTTCGAGCGCTCTGCCAAGCGCTTTGGCCTGCAGATCGTGGCGACACGGGATTATATCCTCGGCAACAATCCGCGCGAACGCGAGAAGAACAATCCCAAGCTGCTCACCTCGGGGCTGGACTACGACGTGGTCTATGTCGCCGACAGCGAAGGCGAGTTTTCGCGCGCGGCCAACATGGCGGTCCAGCATCCGCGGCCGGTGGTGGGCGATGCCGGACTGGTGGCCGAGGCCTGGCACTGGTCCTGGAACAAGCACGGTGCGCGTCAGCTCAACAACCGGGTGGAGCGCAAGGCCGATCGCCATATGACCGGCTACGACTGGGCGGCCTGGGTGGCGGTCAAGGCGATCGTGGCCGGCGTGCAACGCACCGAGTCCACCGACTACGCCACGCTGCGTGATTATATTCTCAGCGACGAGATCGACCTGGATGGCTTCAAGGGTTTTCGTATGGCGTTCCGTGACTTCAACGGCCAGCTCGGCCAGCCGATGCTGCTGACCACGGGCAACTGGGTGGTCGCAGTCGCACCGCTCGAGGGTTTTCTTGATCCGCAGAACTACTTGAACACGCTGGGAAAGGACGCGCGTGAAAGCGCCTGCAAGGCCAGCTTTGGAGACGCGTCGTGACCGAGATTTCTAATGGCAAGCGCTAGTCATATCGGCCAGGCCCTGCTGGCAGTCTCCTCCAGAGAGACGATCAAGTTCTTCCATCAGCGCGGGCGTCTGGCCTCAGCCGTCGTGCGGCCCAGCCTGTGGCTGCTGATCTTTGCCGCGGGCTTCAAGAACGTTTTCGGCATTTCCGTGCTGCCGCCCTACAACAGCTATATCGAATACCAGGTGTATGTCGTGCCCGGCCTGCTGGGCATGGTGCTGCTGTTCAACGGCATGCAGTCGTCGCTGGCCATGGTCTACGATCGGGAAATGGGGCTGATGCGCCTGCTGCTCACCGCACCTCTGCCGCGCAGCGTGCTGCTGGCCTGCAAGCTGGCTGCCGGCATGTTCCTGTCCGTGTTGCAGGCCTATGCGTTTCTGGTGGTCTGTGCGCTGTTCGGCGTAGATCTGCCGTGGTGGCCGGGCCTGCTCACCGTGCTACCGGCGCTCATGCTGGTGGGGCTGATGCTAGGCGCGCTCGGGCTGCTGCTGTCGGTGTATATCAAGCAGCTGGAAAACTTCGCCGGCACCATGAACTTCGTCATCTTCCCCATGTTCTTCCTGTCGCCGGCGTTGTACCCGCTGTGGAAGCTCAAGGAATCCGGCGCCCAGGTCATCTACCAGGTCTCGCGCGTGAATCCGTTCACCCACGGCGTCGAACTGGTGCGCTTCGCTTTCTACGGCCAGATAAACTGGATTGCCCTGGCCGTGGTCGGCGGCGCACTGATCGTGTTCTTCTCGCTTGCCGTCTGGGGCTACGATCCGCAACGCGGGCTGGTTCGGCGCAAGGGCTGAGCCGTCTGCCAGGGTACGGCTCGGCGAGAGCCGGCCCCGTTGTTCTGCCGCGATCAGTCTGCGGGTCGCAGATCTGCTTCGGGCAGAGGCAAGAGGCCGGTCTCGTTTTTGCTCCTTTTCGAACCTCTGGCGACGATCAGTCGCCAGCCACTGTTTCGTCGACCCCGGTTTTAATGACAATTTCCGTGTCCGGGCCGATTTCCGCAAGCGTGTCGTTCATCAACGTATAGGGTGGCCAGTACAGAGTCGACGGATTTGGATCGCCGGTTTTGGCGAAATTTGTCCATAGGGTGGCCATGAGATCGCTGACGATCACGTCTTGTTCAGCGTACTCGAGTGAGGCATAGACATCCGCGGCGTCACCTTCGCTTCCGGAAATACCGTTGCCGTTGAGATCGCCGATCTCGGGCTGTTCGCCTGTGGGTGTCGATACCAGGCCGAGCTGGTAGTTCTGGACCAGGCCGGCCGGATAACTGAACAGATAGGGTAGTTCGCAGCCATGACAGCTTTTCAGGCCACGCTTGGCCCAGCCGTTCGGCACTCGGCTGAACTTGTAGATGTACTGGTCTGATTGATAGTTGTCGCTGCGTTGCTCTAGCCAGATCGGCAGGGCACCGCGCAGGCTGGGATAGTCGCCCGACGTCACGCCGGCCATGAGCGGTACATCGCTCGGCATGCCGTCGAGCACATTCTGGTAGTACGTCTTGGTCTGGTAGTAGTGATCCACGTTGGGGCGATAGGTCTGGCGCGGGATCTCGTTTGCCAGATCGGCCTGCACGAACGCCGTCCAGGGGAGCGCGCGCGCCTGCTCTACCGTATCGACGCCGACGCGATCGAACAACGACTCGCCGATCTGTTCGGATTCGTTGAGCGAATCGTCCGGCTGGCCTTCTTCGTCGAGCAGGGCGAACCCACTCATGACGATGGCTTTGGCGAACAGTCCGGTTGCCAGGGGGGAGTTCATGAGCGAATAGGTCTTGCCGCCCCCACCGGATTGTCCGAACAGTGTGACGTTGTCCGCATCACCGCCAAACGCCTCGATGTTGGTCTGGATCCATTCCAGAGCCATCACCAGATCCATCTGCCCATAGTTGCCGGAGCCGTTGTATTCGCTCTCCGCGGTGAGCTCCGGATGCGCGATATAGCCGAAGGGTCCAAGACGATGATTGACCGTGACGAGCACGACGCCGTCTGTCGTGAGGCTGTCCGGATTGTTGTACTGCCTCGAATTTGCGGAAAGAATCGAAAACGCACCACCGTGGAACCAGACCATGACCGGCAGCGCCTGGGCATTCTTCGGCGCGGTGATGTTCAGATAGAGCGAGTCCTCGCTCATGCCGCCTTCGTTGACGCTTTCCAGCGTCGGGTTCTGTGCCGACTGGTCCGCCCAGGCGACGGCCTCGCGTATGCCATCCCAGGGCGCGGGTGCGACGGGCGGGCGCCAGCGCAGATCACCCAGAGGGGGCTTGGCATAGGGCACGCCCAGGAACTGCCATGTATCGGCATTTGCCGCGAATCCGCGTAGATCGCCACCGGTCGTTGTGACGGTGATGCGTTCGGATGTCGAGCGGGTGAAATGCTCGGCGGCGTCCGTGGACGCACGCACGGCGCGCGGGCGTGGATCGGTATCCGAGAACGCGTCGCTGTCGTCCAGCGCGGCGAGCACCGGCTCGAGGCTTGATCGGAACAGCGCACTGGATTGCCCGAAATCGATCCCGCCCGCATGGCTCGAAATAGCCGTGCGCACGGGGCCGGAAATCTGGATGCCGTTGTTCAGATCGCCGTCGGCGTCGATTGACTGAAGCAGTACGAGCCGATTATTGACCTCTGTATCGTCGGCGTCCGTGGCGTTCTCGGCGATCGTCAGCGGGGTCATCCGCTCGGCGCCGGCTGCCGAGCCCAGCACAAGATCGCCAATAGAGAAGGTGATCGTCTCGCCGGGGCGATACTTGAACTGGCCGTTGGCGTCCGTGACGCTGGCTGGCGTCTGCGTACCCGCGTAATCGAGCCCGGCGACCGCGCTGTCGGTAAACGTACCGGTGGATACGTCTGCGTCGGATACATCGTCAACCGAGTTATCGCTGCTGCAGCCGCCTAAAGGCAGGACGAGTGCAATTGCGGCGGCCGGCACCCATAGTCGTCGCCCGCGCAGGCTTGGGTCATGGCGTTTCATTTGTGTCTCCTCGATTTGTATTTTTTGTGTGGCCTGTTTTGCGCCCATCAGTCGTTGACCGCATCGGCGATGCCGCTTTTCACCTGGGCCTCGGCGCCGATGTCCACGTATTGCTGTACCTGGCCGTCGTAAACCGGGTAGTCGATCTCACCGGGGATGCTTGGGTTGCCGGTCTTGGCGAAATTGGTCCAGATCGTGAGCATGCGTTCGGTCACCACGGCATCGGTCTCGTCGAAGCCGGCGGAGACGAAGATGTCTGCCGGATCGCCCTGTGAGCCGGTCACCCCGTTGCCGTTGAGATCGCCGATTTCCAGTGATTCGCCGGTGGCGGGATCGATCACGAGGCCCAGCAGATAATGGGTGATCACGCTCTCCGGCATGTTGAAGACATAGGCCAGTTCAGACCCGTGATACGCCTCGACGCCCCGTGCTTTCCAGCCGGACGGCTGGTGGCTGAACAGCGTTGCGTAATGGTTGGCAGAGCACAGCGGTTCCATCCAGGGAAAGACGTTGATGACGGTATTCGTGGGATCGGGGGTGTCGTTCGTATTCACGCTGAACATGAATGGCACGTCATTCTGATTGCCCGACTCGAAGGCAACGCGCTCGGTATAGGGCAGATAGTGATTGTCGACGTTGGTATAGGGCACGAGCGTTTGCGCTGCGGTCACGATCTCGGTCCAGCTGCGCTGTCGCATCTCGTCCAGCGAGGCTGCATCGAGATTGGTTTGCAGTTCGGAGCCGATGGCCTCGGCGTCGACCAGGCTGCGGGTATCCGGATACAGCGTGCCGCTCTGGCTGATCGCCTGGTGAAACAGGCCGGCCGCTTCGGGCGAAGCCATCAGGGAGAGCGTCTTACGGCCACCGCCGGACTCGCCGAAGATCGTGACGTTGTCCGGGTTGCCACCGAACGTTTCGATATTGTCCTGCACCCATTCTAGAGCGGCGATCAGATCCATCTGTCCGTAATTACCCGAACCGTTGTAGCCGCTTTCGGCGCTGAGATCGGGATGGGCAATGTAGCCGAATGGGCCGAGCCGGTGGTTGACGGATACCTGCACCACGCCCTTGCTGGCCATGGCGGCCGGGTTGTTGAACGGCTTGGTGTTACTCGTGAGCGAGGTGAAACCACCGCCGTGAAACCACACCATCACCGGTAAGTTCTCGGCAGCCTTG
>Ga0207889_1000435_pt1 | contig 11234 bp, 12 predicted proteins | sample LinPmetageLP47_FD_184058 | JGI IMG/M metagenome (GOLD analysis project Ga0207889, IMG submission 184058) | Marine viral communities from the Pacific Ocean - LP-47 (SPAdes) | ecosystem: Environmental > Aquatic > Marine > Oceanic | place: Pacific Ocean | collected 2011-06-12
ATTTCAGTTTTGACTTGTTCAATGAGTGTATTCATGACTTACCTCCAAGTTATGGGATAACCCCAAGGTAAGTGTGGCTCAAATGATAAGAATAGGATCTCCGCGTAGCGGCTTAGTTCAACAATTTAATAGTGCGCTCATCGCGCATATTTCTGCCGACGCTACGCTCATTTTTCTACATTATATAGTTTTAACAAATAACCTAAGGTATTACTATCACTAAGTTTTCTAAAACTTTAAAGAAAAGTTAAATAGAACAATATGCGCTCGGCGCTCATTTTCATGAATATATGCGCAAAGAGCAGTTTAACCAATCTATTAACGACGATATTTAGCCAGTATCAATGACCGATTATCGCTCAAAGCCGACCTATAGAGTAATTACGTTAACACGTCTTGGGGCAAAACCAATTTGCAAAATATGCAATTTGCTAACTCGAAAAGGGGCAGAAATGAGTTTGGCAACATCGCCTCTGTTAGATTCCAATCAGCACAGAAAGTACTACCTCTATAAGAACTATGCTTTAGTTCAGTTCACCCTTACAACCGCAGATATTAACCATTAAAGGAGATGTTACACTTTTAAGTATGCATAACATTAAAGTATGAAACTCGACAATAAATACCGAAACCATGGCAATAAAGTTTGAAACTTTTCGATGCTATTTATCGCAGTCTGCCTTTTGTTCTAACAAACTTTTGCCCCAAAACGTGTTAAAGCAATTATTCTATAGGTCGGCTTTGAGCGATAACCGGACACTGAAAAAGTTAAATTTATTCCTGTGTTTTAAGTAGAAATCTAATTTTGTCCAATAACATTATTAAACGCCGTTTTGGGGCAAAATAACATGCTTAATTCCTAGCTGTTTTAATTACTTGTTTACAAAGGTAATTATTGGTGAAATTATCAGGGTATGTAATATACGCCGTTTCGGTGTGTTATAAACCACCAAAATGGTGTTCAATAAGCTGTTTTGCTATGTTCTAGGCTTTTTTCAAATAAAAACATCGACTTTCTTTTTGTCGGTTAACAATAAAGCAGCCTTTTCTTGATATAAATCAAAAGTATCGTCTGATATAAATTTATCAAACGTATTAATTATTTCTTTCATGTAAGAGGCTCTTACTTGATAAGTCTGACGTTCAGGATATTCTTTAGCAAGTCCATCTAATTTCTCTGAACTATTAGAAAAATACTCCATAACATTAATTTTTTTATCAGGATCTACATCCCCTCCACCATAAGAAAGGATCCTAAGTTTAGACTCTAAACTATTCATATCTTCTCTTTTTTTGGATATTATGGGGTTTCCTGACTTACCTAATCTAACTGGTTCATCACTATCGTATTTTTGTGTGTATTCTCGTTCCATTTCATTCACATTTTTAACAATACTATGAAGTTCTTTTATACTCATATTAGAAAAGTTGAGCTCTTCTTTTTTAAATACTTTTTCATATGCACTTCCCTCAATTAATGATGAATCAAAAGCATTATTGTCTTTTTTTTCTTTAACTTTAGGATCAAGGTGAGTTGTGTTTATATTAATTTTTAAGCCACTTTCGCTTGTTTTAGTAGAAAAGCTTTTTATTTTTTCATCATCACTGTTTGTAAAAATAGATATTTTACTTTCAAATAGAGTAGGTAGTAGATTGGTGCTGATTTTCATAAAAATCCTTTTTCATATGTCGTTTTCTTTTATCGACATAATTTTATAAAACTTAAGCTTTTATTTTAGATTGTTTTCTATTAACGACTCATAGGGCTGAGTCGTTAATAGAAAGTTTAACTAGCCACCAGATCTTACTTCATAAGTAATTCCACCATAAGTAGATCCAGTTGTTGTTTTATTTTCAACTTCCCAATAATAAGTGCCTGCATTAAAGATAGAAGTGGAAACTGCTACGCTATATCCGCCAGCAACTCTATCTCCATTGCTATCAACCAAAGTCACTTTGAAATCATGTCCGTCATAGTTTCTTAAAATTGCAAAACCGTATCTACGGCAATTACCACCATCATAAGTAAAGCTTGCAATAGTTCGAGTCTGCTCCAATTTAAGACTAGTGTATCTAGTGTAAATTGTAGGGCTACAACGTTCATATTCACTGGTTGTTTGCTCATTTTTAGCTGCTTCTTCAAAATCAAGAATAGAATTCAATGATGCAACTTGATCATGTTGCTCTTGTACTTGAATCGAAGATGACTCTGTAACCGAAGTATCAGCACTGATTGCATTGAAAGAAAAACTTGCAGCAGCAACAACAAACATTGTTGCAGGGAGTAAATGTGAATATTTCATAACTTAAAATCCTTTATTGAGTTAGTTTACAAAAAGCTATACTTTATGATAACTATATTTGACTATTATCAAAAGTACTCTCATAATGTTTTTATCAAAACATCTTAAAGTATACGATAAAAAAATGTCAAAAATTGGATACGCGAGAGTAAGCTCAACAGGTCAAAGTTTAGAAGTGCAACTTGATAAGTTAAATCAAGTTGGCTGCGATAAAATTTATCATGAAAAGCAAAGTGGTAAAACAGCGGCTCGACCAGAGTTTCAAAAGTGCATGAATTATCTTCGGGAAGGGGACACTTTTGTTATCACCAGATTAGACCGTCTTGCGCGTTCCGTTATTCACTTATCACAAGTTGCGGAGCGCTTTCAGGCAGAAAATATTGATCTAGTAGTAATTGACCAAGCAATTGATACATCTACTCCCACTGGAAGGTTAATGTTTAACATGTTAGCAGCCATTGCCGAATTTGAAACTGATTTACGCTCTGAGCGGCAACTAGAGGGTATTGCTAAAGCTAAAGAGCACGGCGTTAAATTTGGTCGACCAACAAAAAGAACCGATGAAATAGATTTAGAAATTTATAATAAAAGGAAAGAAGGTGTACCCATTGGTCAATTGGCAAAAGATTATGACTTGGGTTCGGCTACGATTTATAGAATATTGAATGATGTATTTGAAAAAGTATCAACTGAAGCAACAAAATTATCGCTAGGCTAGATCTCATTCATTCGAGATTTAAATGAATACTTAATTATCCCCTTATTTAATCGGCAATAGTTTGCCGTTATTAAACCATACTATTTCCCATTTGCCGCTTCTGTTGGCTAAAATCACTGACATTTCTACCTCGATGTGTACTTTCGTGCTTATACCACTTTCATTAATTAAGTGATCTATTTTAGGCGGAGGAAAATCATTAAACACAAGGCTTTTTTACATAACTAGCTGTTCTAATAATTAAATAAATAACGCAGTAGTTAGTGGTTTTAACCCATATAAATGATCACTTAGTTTGTGAGATTAGTATTAATACTTCTAAAAAACCTGTTGCAAATAACAGGTTTCGATTTGTTGGCCTGCTACTTGCTCTGATATAAGCATTGTCGTTGCAATATTTAATAAGGGAGCAAATATGCAAATTACTAATACACCGTATGTTAATCATGCTGAGTCAGCCCAACATAGCGCGTTAAGCACAAGAATAAATGATGGACAGGCTACTAACACAACCAAGAAAACCGAAACAGACACCGTTTCAATCAGCTCTGCCGGTCGCAATGCTGAAGCTAAATGGCAAGAAATTGCAAATAAATACGATATGACCAATATTTCTGGAAATGAAGTAATGGGAATGGCTAAAGAGCTTTATGACAATAAGTTAATTTCTAGCGGTCAAATGCTTGATATGTATACACCACCAAGTATTGATTTTAATTTAGATGAAAAAGTTAATTATGTAGCTCACGTGACTAAGGAATTGGAAAGCCTAAAATTACATAGTGACGGGTCAGCTCAAATGAGAAATGCAATTGAAGCTAAGTCTAGAGTGTTTGATATTGTAAAACTTATTGGTTAAATACCCATGTTCGTGTGTCATTGTGAACATGGGTTGTGCTCTAATTCTTGTGTGTTAATTATTGAACGAAAACAGAATCACTCCAAAAACCAAATGGTGATGCTATCGAATTTGCTGAAACATTAACAGTACCACTTATATTTGATGCGCCAAAAAAATCGAATTGATGGAGGAATCCAGTAACTGTTTGGCCTGCACTACAAGTACTTAGGTTTGCTCCACATCTAGGAGTGCTAGATGTGGCAGATACACTAGAACCTGCAAACGTTGCGTTGTTTGTATTACCGTAACCGAACTGAAATACATAAACTCTAACTTGGCCACCGCCATGATTTTGAGTGGTTGAGAACTGATTAGCTGATACAGGGTCTATATTAGGATAGGAAACCGATTGTACGGCTCCAATTTCGAAATAAGTAATTCCTTGTGCGGCAGCTCTTGTACTGACACTTGTGGCTAGCTTTGGAGCTTCAACTTCAATGCCTTGCAAATCTGAAGGTGAAAAATATAGTGTATCATTCTGTATTAAAGCAGAGTGGTCTACAACATTTTTCACAACACCTGCTTCAATATCAGCAGCCAGTAAATTTACTGAAAAAGCACTAGAAAGCAAAGCAAGAGCTAATAACGTTTTATTCATTTTCATAACAAACATCCTTTTATCCATGTTAAATTATTCCCTTAAATATTTAAGGGAAAGTATCTTGAGATATGAGGTTAATATCTCAATTTTTATTAAAGCAGAAAAACCTTTTCACTTGAACTGTTATTTTGGTTAATCATATTAACTATAAATTCAAAAATTGGTTGAAAAACAGGCTTAAGGTTCATTTCGAGGGGATGGGCACAAAACCCCAAATAAAGCGGAATGGCAACCTTATGTTTCTAAAGGGATAGAGCTTATTAAGGCAGAAAGAGCAGAAACAATAAAAATTAAACGACCTTTACCCGTAGCTCCCAAGCTGAATGTTTCATTTAAAGATGACACTAAAGGCGTAATGCTATATGCGCATACCCCAACAATCATATTTGGAGATGCACCCGCAGCGATATCACCATTGAAACAGTACATCAACAAGAGCTGTAAGGTTAATTTAAATAACTACTTAATAAAAAGGCTTTACGTTCTTAATTCATTTGATTAGTTTTTTCACTCACCGCTGGTGGTTATATTGATAGCCATAAATAAAAGTTACCACTATTCTTGGCTATCAATTTAAAAAATACAGAGAGCACAAGGGTTATATCTACAACTTTTTGCTATAATTTCCCACTTCCCTTATAAACTTGATAGCTGTAAAGCTATTGTCATCATAACTTGATCCAAGCTTTAGCTTTTTTCCGTTACTTAACTCAATATATCTACTAGTTGAAGAAAAATGATCATGCCTCTCACAAATATCTGCTTTTGCTACCCTTTTGCATACATCTTCATACGCCATAAAACTTCTTACGCCATAAGTGGTTTTATCTTTGTCACTGTCTGTGTACTTACCAATAAAAGCCCTTGCCGGAGATACGCCTGGCTGTCCTGAGCTATGCGCTGAATGACCTAAACCAATCAAATGAAATAACTCATGCATAGCGTAGTATTCGTTCGCATAAGTGTTAAAACCCCAGCTGGCTACAGCAAAAGCCAAGTGTTTATTATTTCTATCACCCGACCTAACTGGCTTATAGGCTTTTCCGGCGACCCCACTTACTGAATCAAAGAAAGGGTGAATAAATAGCACTACGTCTGCTTTCCATGCCTTACGCATCTCTCTTAGCTTTTGACTATTGGCCATTTTAGACAATAACTGAGAAAAATTCCTACTGCATCTACCTTGTGGACAAACATCCTCCGGCGGTAAACTATACGCGTACCGCTCAGTACCGAATTTAGTATTTTCATGAGCTGTATAGTACCTCATTCCACTGATATTACCTTCTCCATCTATAATATCAGTTATGCCTCTCAAAACAGGGACAGGCATATACTGTCTGAATTTATATTCTTTCATTCTTTTAGCTATGTTTGGATGTATTAACCACAAGACGCCAGGACCTATTGTGTTTTCTAGAGATGTTTTTGGATCTAACGGCATTTTTACAGCCCAGCCATTAATAGACTTTGATGCATAAGAATTAACAGGAGCAGCAACTAAGTTGTCTTTAATTAACCCATCACTTACTTCTATTGTGTGATCACCCGATTGGGAGGGCTTTTGCAGTCGCTTTGTCTCTGTAGCACTAATAACTTCCCAATCCGCTGAAAACCTTATGAATTTTTCACTTTCATTAGTGCTAACAATTAACTCATAATAAAGCTCAGATGGCTCAGCACTTTCATTACTCTCCTCGAATGAATACAGCCTAGCTTTTATTTTTTTGTTTTGTGATTTGAACTCAACACTTCTTAACTTTAAATCTCTGCCATACGTTAGATTAGTTGGCTTTAAAGAGATGTTAGGTGAAGCTATTCCCTCAAATTTCAAATTCATGTTTAGCATTTCAACACCCGAATAAGAAACTTTTCGACTTAAATCTCCGAATGTGTCTTTAAGTCCATCTTCACTTTCAGCATCAATTCGTTTATCTGAATTAGCATTCTGTATAATATCTTCCAGCGTGCTTCTTTGTAAGATGTTTAACTCAAACGATTCCATATTCTTAGTTTGAGAGTATTTATTATTCATAGGCTCTACATCTAGAGCTTGAGTCTGAAAGCTAGCTCCAAATAGTAAAATCAAAGGGAGAAATATTTTTTTCATATGATATGTCCTTATAGTTAATTTTATTTCCTAAACCACCATATTCTCACATGATTAATATGCAAACCTATTTTAGGTACTAAACATACTTTTTTGTCTAGAAATAAATACAAAAATGTAAAAATCTACTAAAATGCACACTAAAATGCATAAGTCTTAGTTTCATCTTTCAGATTCGATTAACAGGGCTCAATTAAATCTGACAGTCAAAGATTGGCACATGCCAGATCTTAACTTAGATTCAAATTAAGCTTCGATCTGTTCTGAGAGGTCTAACGCATCATCAACTTCTATTACTAAGTACCTGACAGTTCTTTCTAGTTTTCTATGGCCAAGTAGAAGCTGAAAGGCTTTTTAGTTTTTTATAAATTAGTGATGTTTTGGTACGTCTCATTGAATGAGTACCATATTGGGTCTTATCTACATGTTTGAGCTTCTTGTAAAGCTAGATAGCTTCTATTTCATGAAAATCGATTCCAGTAAGGTTATTCTCTTTTATTAAAGAGTAAAAACTATTTTCTGCATCTGTAGTTATGTAACTCAATCCCGTTTCTTTTGTGCGAAATAAAGCTGTATTTTCTACTTTTGACTTATCTATTACTAAGCGCTTGAACGGCTTTATCATTTTTATTTCACCACGTTTATTATAATTGTGCTCAGTAAGGTCGTGGTTTAGAGCATCTTCAAAACCAACTAGGTTTAGCGCATACCAAGTTTCACCTTGCAAATCACATTTAAGATATTCAACATTGTGTCCTAAATTAGGTTCCATTATTGCTTTAACTTCTTTTGATAAAACATAAGAAGTAGCTCCTAGTCCTGCAATATCTGGTATTTGAAGCCCAGCGTTTACATCATGCTCATCAATGAGCCAGTTAACTCCAAGAGTGCGCCAGTTATCTGTCATTGAATGGCCATCAAAAAGTAAAATTTGGCCTTCTGTTAATTGCATCGTTTGCTCGAAACCTGTTTCATTGAGGTAAAGGTATAAATCAGGGTTTATATTAAAACCATATACTTTATTAAAACTTTTCATATTATTAAACCTGAGTTCCACTTAGTTTTGTATGGATTGGGAATTCACCATCTTCAAGGCCATCTGAAATTTGACGTAATGCTTCAATTATCCCTCTGTGTCCTAATCCCTTGTTGATTGACTGGTCAAGAAGAAACTCTACATTCAAATAATATTTTTTCGTATGGATGGTTGCGTGTGCATAAGCGTCAGGCATTGACTCCAGAGGAACGTGAGCTTTATGTAATGGTAAATATACGCCATTAGCTTCATGATCAATGTCAATACCAAATGCCGCTAACCGCATACGAGAACGTGCTGCTCGCATGGCATTCCAAGAGACAATATGATGTGCGGCTGTATTTTTAGGAAGCTTTCCTCTACCAACTTTAGCCATATTTTCAGCTAACTTCTTGGAGTGGCTTTTCATGTGTTGCAATTGTAATATTTTATGTTTACTTTATAGACTCTAAAACAATCAAATAAGGACGTTAATGTGAATAAAATCAAACTCCCACTCTCATGTTTATCACTTTTAATCTCATCTCAAGTATTAGCCGTTGAACACGACTTAGATAATGCAGGTTAAGTAAATAAATTTGTAACAACAGATGTATTTCCTCAAAAAGCATTAATAAAAAAGCAAAGTGCTGTTAAGTTAAATGAGGAGTTAGCTGTAGAAAGTACAATCACACCAATTTGTCCTACGCTAGCGACAGAAAACCTGTATACGCTTAGTAATTCTCAGCCTGGCGAAAGTATTTGTTACCATTTTGAAATTACTGAACGAAGCAAAACGACAGCTTTGCTCGTAGGCCAATCGACTGAGACGGATGTTAACTTAAGTGTACTAAGACATAATCCTGATGATACTTTTACTGCAATTGGTACATCTGCTAATACAGGTAACCTAGATGAGGTGGTATTAGCTTTGACTGAACCAGGTCACTATTACTGGTTTATGGAAGTTATTGACTCTGATGGTTCACCATTTAATTTTGGTGCAGCAGTCGCAACAAATTTAGATGCCTATGAATTTAATGATACAGAAACGCTTGCAACCATTTTACCTGATAAACAAAACACTATAACTGGCAATATGGATAGTATAAATGATATTGATTACTATCAGTTTACAGTCGTTAGAGGGCAAGATATATCTATACGCTTATTAGATGAAACTCTTAGTGACGAGTTTATCTTTGAGATAAATAACAATGGCTGGACTCCTTTAGTAGCAAATAATAATTATTTATTATCAAACCTTCAGGCAAACCAGTCGATTAGTTTAAGAGTTAGAGCTAATACCGCTCTACCAGCTGATCCCAGTAACAATTACACGTTGACAACATCATCAATAGTGACTTCATTTACTAATGATGTTATTTCTGGTGAAAGTAATGTAAATAGAATACCCTTAATAGCATACAGTCAACCTTATCTAACTACACAAGCATACAACAGATTGAATTGGTCACTGGTATTACGTGATTCAACAGGGGCGCCAATTGAAGGAGCTATTGCTTATTTTAATTTCATTAAAGATGTTGAAGATCAAGCAAATACTTCAACCTCATATCAAGCGTTATCAAATACTAACGGAAAGATATCAGATCAAATAAATTTAAACTCTTGCACTCCGAATGTTAAGGGTATTTTACATACGGAATATAGCTTGGGGTATAAAAATGTTTGGGAATCAGATGTCGAAGTTGGTGCTTGGCAAATTGTAATACCAACAAATAGAGGCCTTGATGAAAATGGAGAAATAGACACTATTGGGATAGGTGGCGATAATGTGCCATATGTATATTTTGGTCATATTTGCGATCAGGATTTAATTTCTAGCGAACCTTCATAATTTAAAAGGGCCTCTAAATGAGGCCCTTTCGCAATAAATTACTCTCGTTCTGCATTTCTTCTAAGTTGAGATGAGATATTATCGTTTAACTCAAGCCAACTAAAGTCCTTATTCCAAGCCTGTTTAAAGCTTTCTCCTCCTTGTGAATTATCCAGAATTTCTTTTAAATCAAATATTTTTGAGAAATTATCTTCGTTTACGTCGTAACTTGACCACCCCCTAACTCCCAAGTCAATGTGCTCTAGAAAGCTCGATTTAAACTCGTTAGCTGCGGCCACAAAATCCCCGTTGTCATTTAATTTTTCAGATATCAGACTTTTCTCTTTATCATTAATAGAACCTGTAACTTCTAGCTCACCTGATTGACTGATTGATATCCCCCAGTCTTTATTCGCTAATGATGGTTGTTCGGCCGCTATTTCAGCCACAATATTGTCATACTGAGTAAACATTTTTTCAACAGAGTTGGAAACTTCACCACCCGGCATATAAAGATTCACAGTAGCGATTCGAATATTATTTAACGCTTTTTCTTCTGCTTCCCTTGTTGATACAACATTATTTGTTGATATATTCATTGGCTTATCATAGGTCGCTTTAGGCTCTTTAGGCTGATCATTATGATATATGTCCTTAGCTAGTCGCTCCATTTCACTATTTATTTGTTCTTTACCATTTACAGGTTTATTAATTTTCACTTCTGAACCGTTCGATATAAACTGCGATGCTAGATTAGTATCATTTGAATTAACTTTCATATCATTTTCCTTGTTCGTTATTTATTACTAGTTATCGGCAGGTTATTATCTTACTTTAGTTGTTTCTAATAAGAAAAATTAACTTAATATACATAGATAATAAGCATTACTTAAATCTTAGACTCGGCATATCTTTGTAGAGGTAATGTGGGCGTAGTTTTTTATACTTAATGGCTTCATTTATCTTCCTTGGGTATTTTTCGATTAACCACCATGCGAGCTCTAAAATATAATGCCGCTCAGATAAAGAGCGCTGCTCAAATGCTATTTTTACATCACTTATATGTTGATACGGCATATTTGTTTTGTCACATAAGTATTGTTGTAAATCGGGAGCCAATGAGTGTGAGGCAATAATTCTACAAAGCTGATGCAGTAAATTAAGCCTCTGAGTTTTTACTTGACCTGAATTAACAAAACCACGGTCTAATACCGCTAACTTCCATTTCCACCTTCGATGTACGTTCTGGTGCCAAATATTAACAGGAATAGGAGTGAAATCAGTTAAACTTACCCCGCATTTCCAACACACCGCTAGATCTGGAGCATCTAACTGGTGATATTTTCCAAGCTCTATTCGGTGAAAAGCAACTGCCATTCCACAATGTCTACACCTATCTTCCATGAGTATTAAGTGTTTTGGGCAAAAAGTATAAAAAGCCACTCGCCAAGCAATTCGATAATAAGCGTCTGTACTTTCAGCTAAGCATAGGGGTGAATCGCCCCGAGTTCATCGGAGACCAGTTTGTTTAAGTCAGGCCACTTTACCTGACTCGTTTAAATTATCATAGTAGTCTGTTTCATATTGAGCTGGTGAAATATACCCAATTGAAGATAATAGGCGTTGATTATTAAACCAATTAACCCACTCTAACGTTGCGTATTCAACAGCATCAACATTCTTCCACGGGCCATTTCTGCGAATAATCTCTGTTTTAAATAATCCATTTATTGTTTCAGCCAATGC
>Ga0207889_1000436_pt1 | contig 11224 bp, 11 predicted proteins | sample LinPmetageLP47_FD_184058 | JGI IMG/M metagenome (GOLD analysis project Ga0207889, IMG submission 184058) | Marine viral communities from the Pacific Ocean - LP-47 (SPAdes) | ecosystem: Environmental > Aquatic > Marine > Oceanic | place: Pacific Ocean | collected 2011-06-12
CAGTTCTTCTTCAATCGCGAATCGGCGACCGTCGTGATGGAGGCCTGCGGCACAGCCCATTTTTGGGGACGTTGGCTGACGAACCTGGGTTTTACAGTTCGGTTGATTCCCGCGCATTACGCGCGACCGTATCGACGGCGCAACAAGAACGATGCCGCTGACGCGGCCGCTGTGGTCGAGGCGGCACTGAGCGCCGGGATTATCGATGTGCCGGTGAAGACAACGGAGCAGCAGGCGATCCAAGGCTTGCATCGGATTCGATCCCAGTGGATGACGACACGTACGGCCCGGATCAATAACCTGCGTGGCTTGATGCGAGAGCAAGGCATCAATTTCCCGGTGGGTGCGGCGACCGCCGTTTCGGCAGCGCCCGGACTGATCGACAGCGACGAGGTGCCCGAGGCACTACGTGCTGCTTTGCAAGAGATCGTGTCCGAGATTCGCTCGCTCGAAGAGCGAATGAAGACGGTCGAGCGTCAGCTCAAGCAGTACGCGGCCACGTCTCGTGATGTGCAGAGCCTCCAACAAGTGCCGGGCATTGGTCTGCTCACAGCGACGGCACTGGTCGCAGCGGTGGGCACACCAGATAACTTCAGAGAGGGGCGTCATCTGGCGGCCTGGATGGGGCTCACACCTCGACATGTCGGCAGTGGCCATCGCATGCATCTGGGCGGTATATCCAAGCGCGGTGATCGGTATCTACGGATGCTGCTCATCCATGGGGCGAGATCGGTGATGATCCGGGCTCAGATGAACGCGAGAGCCGGACAGCCGCTCAATCGATTACAGCAGTGGGCCATGGATTTGAAGCGGCGCTCTAATCACAACAAGGCGACCTGCGCACTGGCAAACAAGCTGGCACGCATCGCCTGGGCCGTGTGGGCCCATGACCGCACATTTGATGGCAATCACAGCCTGGGCCTGGCGGCCTAGGTCAAACGAGTAGTTTCCCACCCCCGGTTGCGTAGAGACGACAGCAGTTATGGCAGACGAGGTCGGACCCGCGTTGAGCGAGGCCGATAACGAGCTCGGCTATCAAAGCCGTTGCAGCGATAGGCCCTTGGCGTGCGGATTCCTTAAAGGCTCGGGCAGAAAGTGCCCAATCAGAAGCCGGATATACGACCGCAACCGTTCTTCGGGCTGCCAGGACATTAACCGTCGAATCTACGGCTTGCGGGAGGCGTCCATATGCGATTCGTTAGGTTTCACGAATACTTCCAATTACAGTGCGCAGAACGTTTTTTAACGAAGCCATCGCAGCGCACATAGCAATCATTGCGCCGACAAACTTATTCTCTTGCCAAATTTCGAATTCGGACCCGAAGCTTTCCGGCTCGCCACCGTTCTCCCGCACGTAGTTAACAAAGTCTGAAACCCTATCTTCGAGACTTTGGGAAGTTAGATTGTGAGCCAGATCGTTTCGAAGAGTATTAAGTTTCTTTGCCGCGACCCATACCCAAGGCATACCTTGGCTATGTGGGGTAATAGCTTCGACTAGGCAAATGAGTTGGTGGCACTCAATCTTCGCGCCCTTAGGACCAGTTAGCGCGTTTGGGTAGCAAAGCTGCAGGTGCAATATATCTTGCAGCCACTCCTCAACGAGCAGATGACCCTTGAGAATTTGCAGGTCGCGATCGCCGTTCGCTGGGAAATGATCGAGAAACTTCTCCAAATCCTGCTTATCCGTGAACTTCAATTCTTCACCCATATTTTACCTAACGCCTGAGCTCAGTTGACGCCGGAGCGGCCGAAGGCCGCGGAGGGAACCCGAAACGCGGCAGCGTTTTGGGCGGTCAACTGCAGCGACTTGTTGGGTTTAGCCTTTATCTATCTCTCAACGACGCTTCCGACATTGTATCTTTTTATATTCCCAGTTGAGCTAACCAATGCGTCCCCATCGAATGTGAGTAGGCCGTCTCTTTTCATATTGCTTTCGTGTAATGACCAAGTTATTAGCGACCGGTCACGTTGGCCAATACGCTGATCCAAAACAAATGAGACGGAGCGGCCTTCTATGTGATCGTAGAAACGTCCCCAACCGGTATTCGTATTGTATCTAGTGACGTTCCCAACTATGTCATGAGGCGGCTCTACTGTTCTGGGAAGCAATTGTGCAGCAGTATCTGCGTCGAAATGAGCCAAGACCTCGCCCCGCGGACGAGTGACATAAAGCTCGATATCTAGATCTTTACGTATCGGGCGGTGAACATCATCGAGTGGCGATTCGAGCACGGCACCTAGCTCCCCTAGCGTAGGTTCAATTCTCTCGTCTAACGCTTTCCGTCGCTTCTCGCTTTGGTCGAAGTTTCCAAGCGCTTCAGAAAAAGCGTACTTAACGAAGTCGTAAAAAAGGCCGCCACTAATAGTGCCGCTAGTCCAAATTACCGCCTCATAAACAAAACTTCCGCGGCGCGGAGCTCTTACATAAAACTCGGCGCCATGAGCAGCCTCTCCTCTAGTACGAATTTCCCCGTTGAGGTACGCGTGAGTAATTATAGAAGTTGTTCTAGCTATCCCCTCAAGTGCCTTTGATCCGTCGTACAAATTGAGCCAGCCATCGTCGGCCGCACCGCCTTGGTATCGGAATTTTATTCGTTTTTCTGGCACCCTTTTACCCCTTGATTATTCATACCCAACGCCGAAGCTCAGTTGCCGCCGGAGCAGCCGAAGGCTGCGGAGGGTACCCGAAGCGCGGCAGCGCTTCGGGCGGTCAACTGCAGCGTTTTGTTAGAGAAATATCTGGTGGGCAAAAAGCACCTATCCATCTTTTTCGGCCTTCTCTTTGAGAATTGCATCTTCAAATATCTGGACGCGGACATACCACAAGTAGAAGCCGGCTACCATAACTAGCCCGCCGATAGCAGAAATTACTAGCAGAATCCGCTGCCAACGACGGCGCTGGGCTTCTGCGCTTTGGTATTTAGCTTCAACGGATTCGTCGATGCTCGCTAACCGCTTCCGCGCACGTTCGACGGTCTCGTTCCGTGCAAGGTTTTTCAACTGGCTGTTGCCCGATGTCTCCGCCGCTGAATCCCACTCTGCAACTGCCAGATGGCGTTTAGCTTGAAGTAGTTCAGCGTAATTCCAAAACCTTTCGGTTTCGTTATTTATTAGCAGTGCGCAAGAAATAAGCGGCGCGATCACTAAAATAAGCCCAGCTATTGCAATGAACTTGTATAAGTTATCGGATGGTGGCAGTTGAATCGGCATGCGATAAGTTACTGGTTGCTTTCTCTAACGCCGAAGCTCAGTTGTGGCCGCGCCAGCGGGCATCAACTGCAGCGCCTCGTTGTACGTGAACTGCATCAGTTGATGCTCCCCCGAGCTGGCCTGCGGACCATAAAGCCCGACGCGCCAAAAGACAGAATTTCCCCAAACCTGAACTTACCGCGAACGGCGGCTGACGGGAAGACTTCCCGGCAGATCGGAGGCGGCTGAGTTTTGAATTGCCGGGTAGCGCGAAAGACGGACCAATTCTCAGCTAATGGCTGCGGTTTGGTAGCCGACTTTGCAGCCTCACCGAAACACCAACTGACCGCCGTACAACGCCTGAGCTCAGTTGACGCCGGAGCGCGAAGCGCGGAGGGAACCCGAAACGCGGCAGCGTTTTGGGCGGTCAACTGCAGCGACCTGTTGGGCAGGCAAACTACTCACAAGTCGGGGAGATCCGAAAAAGTGAGCCGGCTTAGCTGCGCTCCGGAAGCGTGTTCTCCTAGACGACTTATGAGGAGACGCACCGCCTTTTCCAACCAATGTCTTTCCGTTGACGAGAGATCATGGTACTGGTTTAGAGCACCAGCTTTTCGAGCAGTGAGCCCGTCACCCTTTGTTGAGCTTAATTCTCCAATCTTTCGGAGAACATCAGAATCGATTTCGTACAATACTGCCGCTGCGCTTCGCCCACTAGCGGAGTTTTCTGCGACAGTCAGCACGAAGTAGGACATCGCTTGCAGGGGTTCTTTTCCCGAATGAAACCGCAGCCATCTTCTGTAGGCGTGCGTCACTTCAGGTGTAGCGTTAAATGCGGCAGGCGGCTCAGGATACTTTGAGCAAGTCAGATGCAACGAAAAGTTGCTGGTGGCGTGCACGTGGGAGATGCTGCCAACATGCAAAACTTGGGGTGAGCCCGGCGGGGAAGGATCCCTGTCAATTACGTCTATTTTTTCAAATTTGAAACGAAGCATGCCAATATTACGCGTCAGGTCTGCGTTGATTTCCCATGCTTTTAAGAACGGCTCAAGCGCTTCCCTAGCGTCCGTCCCACTAGCGAAGTGTTCAGTGGGCATAACCTGAAGGCGGTTCTCTGAAGCATAGAAGCTACCGAGATGATTCGAGAATTCCAACGCTTCAGGGTCACGATAGGAAATCCCTTCTCCAGACATTATTTCGTAATATACGGCCTTCACGTGCGGGTCACGCACTGTTGCTCTCCTTCACTGCCCAACGCCGAAGCTCAGTCGCGCGGCTCTGCCGCGTCGACTGCAGCGAACTGTTGGGTGCGCTGCATGAAATCCTGAACTTGCGAATCTAAGCCATCAAAAAATTCAATTAAACGCTGGATCGAATAATCAATAAATTCAGGATCTAACCTGACGTATCCTCCTGGTTCACCCCGAAGCCCTTGAGCGGCGCTTACGAGCTTGTTGACTTTATCTTCGACGTTATCAGGTAGCTGGCCATCCGCGTGCACCAATACATTACGTAACCGATTGAACCCATATATGAATGCCAGCTGGGGCAATTCCCTGAAATCGAAACAAGCAACTTTCTTAAGAAATAGTAACGATCTCTCGACGCCTCGCCCGGTCATATCACGTAAGACGACCTTCGTGCCGAGGCTTTCCGAAATAGTTTCACATAATCCGTTTAGTTGCTGCTCTAGAAAAATATAAAGCGATATGACGAGCGAATTTCTATGGATTTCGGGATATTTAGATTGATGCAGATGTAAATCCCATGCATAGCTTTCGACAATATCTGCTTCCTTTGCGTCGGGATGCTGCTTTATTAAATTATCAATCCGATCTTGGATTTTCGAATCAGCATCCCTCCACGCTTCCTCCGTTTTACCGTGGAATTCTTGATGTTCTCGCAGCTCGTTTTTGGCCAGATGACAGTAAAAACATAATCCGGTTTCAAAGAAGTCAAGATTCATGATTATCTATTATACCCAACGCCTAAGCTCAGTTGCCGCCGGAGCGGCCGAAGGCTGCGGAGGGAACCCAAAGCGCGGCAGCGCTTTGGGCGGTCAACTGCAGCGACCTGTTGGGCAGCAATTCTTTCATTTAGACGGGAACGTATTCGTTAAGAAAACCGTAGAACAGCGCATTGAGCTTACCTCCACATCGAACAAAGCTGTCCGCTGCGTTTGCCAGATCGACAATTTCTATGATCGAACTACCGCTGAGTCTTTGTTCGCCGGTAGGCGCGGTACACGGCTTGCCGTGAACGATTTCGTTTCTTTTACCGACCAAACTTGCGAACTCTTCAGCTGACTCGGCAAGATCGGCCTTTGCCTCAGACTTCGGCATATTTCTCACCAAATTAGCGAAGTGTTTAGCAATTGCTCCTGCCGTCATTTCCTCGGAAGTGATTTTTCGCAGGGCGCCTGGATTAATCTTCTCCGAGCACCAGACCACTTGCCATTCAAGTCTCGCGAAGGCATATACAGCTAGCCCAAGAGCTTTTACGTACTCGTTGTCGATAGGTATGCGTTCTCGGTCATCAGTCATTTTGCGGCCCAACGCCGAAGCTCAGTTGCCGACCAAAGCGCGACAGCGCTTTGGGCGGTCAACTGCAGCGAACTGTTGGGCATATCTATTACGCCAGGTCTGGAAGTTGTTGTTTGGACAGGCAAAGCGTGATGGAGCGGCCACGGCCTCGAACGCGGGTAATGAATCCGCGACGCTCTAGCGTAACAAGCATTTGATGTACGGAGGGCGGCGTAACTTCAAAATAGCGCTGTATATCTGCCTCCGCTGGCGCGCGGCCATTGACCTTTACGTAATAGTAGATAAACGCAAGATACTGCCCTTGCTTTTCCGTGAAAGGAGGGAGTGATTGCTCTTGTTTCACGTGGTCAAGTCACTCCTCCGACATGCAGCTAAACCTATGCTTCTTTTTAGGCCCAACGCCGAAGCTCAGTTGCCGCCGGAGCGGCCGCAGGCCGCGGAGGGAACCCGAAGCGCGGCAGCGCTTCGGGCGGTCAACTGCAGCGACTAGTTAGAATTTATTAGCCCGAGACGTTCCAACTGCTCCCCGAACAGTTCAAGCATTGTTTCCTCGGAAAGAGGAACATCCGCGGAGGGATCGATATTCTCGCAGGAACAACTACGATAGCTTAGTATGGCATCGAGCAGATGATACGCCGGATAAAACCGAAGCACTTCTGAACCTCCAGAAAGAGCTATCCCAGCTAACCGAATGTCGTTGATATCGGGCTGAACATTGTAAATTGCTCCACCGCTCATACCCGTCAAATATTCACTAGTGATATCAGCATCAGTGATTTCGTACGATAGAAACATTTCTCCTGCTAGACCGAGTACTAAAACGCCAGGAACAGAATGCCTTTGAACGTTTGTTGAGTGCGTAAAACCCTCAGCAATATTTTCGAAGTTAAAGTAGTTTAGATGAAAAGGAAAACCTGAAGTGACTAAGAACTGACCGTGAAAAAGCTCTGTCCGATTCAGCACGATTGATTCATTTCGCGATATGTCGATAAAGGCATCAGGGTAATTAGTTGGCGAAGGCGAAAACATTTCCACGAGACATATATCGTTCGAATCTATCGAAGGTGTATCGCACTCAATCAGCTCAGCTATATCCCACACTTTTTTCGGGAATAAGAAATCTAAAAGGGATTCCCAGCGAGCTCTAGCGTGTACCGAGACCCAAAACGGTGATTCGTTCTGGAGGTCTCCCCGCATGTTGTTCACTAGTACATGCTTCGCCGTGAGAAGGAAAAATATACCTTGGAACCTTATTAGCACTCCGCTACCAGAGCCGTACATTTGATCCACATGGAAATGACCGCGGTCAGCGGTTGACTCGAATAAGTGGTTGAAAAACAAACGGCGAGTTGATTGCGCTACGTTCGATGTAGCCGAGGCTTCGATAAATCGGCTCATATCTTCGTTCGAGACTGAAAACGAGTCTGCCATAAGTTCTAACGCCAATTCGACGAGTTTTTAGGTATAGGACGCATAGCGCGGTCGATCTATCAACGGTTAGGTCCACGGCATTTCAGTCTGTTGCGTTCTTATGGCGTGCTATATAGACACTATTCGTGGCGTCAAAAACCCCATGGCGTACCATTCTCGAGTGCACGTAGCAATGGATTGGCTTCGATTCTGTGGATGTCGCTCGGCACATTTGTTTGGATCGACCGTAGCGCGGTTTTCTTTACCCTCTGGCGCTCGAAATCGATGCTCAAATACCGCGCATAAAAAAGCCCCGCCGGAGCGGGGCTTCTTATCTTGCAGGCTAGGACTCTGTCTTAGGCAGCCTTGGCTAACTGACGCAGCACGTAGTGCAGGATGCCACCGTTCTGGTAGTAGTCCCATTCCTTCGGGGTATCGATACGCACACGCGCTTCGAACTCCGAGGTGCTGCCGTCTTCCTTGGTGGCCTTGACCGTTACCGCCTTGGCGCCTGACGTGAGGCCTTCGATATCGAAGGTCTCGCTGCCGTCGAGGCCCAGCGAATCGGCTGAGTCGCCGTCGTTGAACTGCAGCGGCAGAACGCCCATACCGACCAGGTTTGAGCGATGGATACGCTCGAACGACTGGGCGATGACCGTCTTTACGCCGAGCAGCAGGGTGCCCTTGGCGGCCCAGTCACGCGAGGAGCCGGTGCCGTATTCCTTGCCGGCCAGAACGACGAGCGGGGTGCCTTCGTCCTTGTACTGCATGGCGGCGTCGTAGATGAACATTTCATCGCCCGACGGCTGATGACGTGTCCAGCCGCCCTCGGTGCCGGGGGCCAGCAGGTTACGCAGGCGCACGTTGGCGAAGGTGCCACGCATCATCACTTCGTGGTTGCCGCGACGCGAGCCGTAGCTGTTGAAGTCGCTCGGCTTGACGCCCTGTTCCTGCAGGTACTGGCCTGCCGGGCTGTCCTTGGTGATCGAACCAGCCGGGGAGATATGATCGGTAGTGATCGAATCACCCAGCAGCGCCAGGCAGCGGGCCTTGGCGATGGTCGGAATCTCGGCCACGTCGATCGTCATGCCTTCGAAGTAGGGCGGGTTCTGTACATAGGTGGAATCCTTGTCCCACTTGTAGATCTCGCCTTCCGGCACGTCCAGGCCCTGCCAGCGGGAATCGCCGGCGAATACGTCGCCGTAGCTTTCCAGGAACATCTCCGACGACAGCGAGCTGCCGATGGTGTCGTAGATTTCCTTCTGCGACGGCCACAGATCCTTAAGATAGACATCGTTGCCGTCGCTGTCCTGGCCGACCGGATTGTTGGTCAGGTCGGTATCGATGGTGCCGGCCAGGGCATAGGCCACGACCAGCGGCGGGCTGGCCAGGAAGTTCATGCGCACGTCGCCGTGCACACGGCCTTCGAAGTTGCGGTTGCCCGAGAGCACCGAGGCCACGTTGAGGTTGTGATCACGCACGGCGTTGCCGATCGGCTCCGGCAGCGGGCCGGAGTTGCCGATACAGGTGGTGCAGCCGTAGCCGACCAGTTGGAAGCCCAGCTTATCGAGATCGACGTTCAGGCCGGCTTTTTCCAGATACTCGGTGACCACCTTGGAGCCCGGCGCGAGTGACGTCTTGACCCACGGCTTGACCTGCATGCCGCGGGCTACGGCGTTACGCGCGACAAGCCCGGCGGCCAGCATTACCGCCGGATTGGAGGTATTGGTGCAGGACGTGATCGCCGCGATAACCACGGAACCGTCTTGCAGGTTGAACTCGGCGTCCCTGTACTTGACGGGCGCACTGCCGCCGACACTCTTGCTCGGGGTGCCGCCTTCGCCTTCCTCGCGGGCCTCGGCCATGGACTTGTCGTCCTTGTCCTGACGATCCTTGACGAAGGACTTGACCTCACGCTGATAGGTCTTCTGCATGTCGGAGAGCAGCACGCGGTCCTGCGGGCGCTTGGGGCCGGCGAGCGACGGCTGAACCGTCGACATGTCCAGCTCCATGACGTCGCTGTACTGCGCATCCGGCTGGCCGTCTTCACGCCACATGCCCTGAGCCTTGGCATAGGCCTCGACCAGCTGGCACTGTTCTTTCGGGCGAGCGGTAAGCTCCATATAACGGATGGTCTCGCCGTCGACCGGGAAGATGCCGCAGGTGGCGCCGTATTCCGGCGCCATGTTGGCGATCGTTGCACGATCGGCCAGCGGCAGATCGGCCAGGCCGTCGCCGAAGAACTCCACGAACTTGCCGACCACGCCCTTGTTACGCAGCATTTCGGTAACCGTAAGCACCAGATCTGTTGCGGTGCAGCCCTCGGCCAGCTTGCCCGACAGTTTGAAGCCCACGACCTGCGGGATGAGCATGGTGATGGGCTGGCCCAGCATCGCGGCTTCTGCCTCGATACCGCCAACACCCCAACCCAGCACGCCCACGCCGTTGATCATGGTGGTGTGCGAATCGGTGCCGACCAGCGTGTCCGGGTAGGCCAGGTTGGTCTGTTCGTTGCCGAAAACCACGCGGGCCAGGAACTCCAGGTTGACCTGATGCACGATGCCGGTGTCCGGCGGCACAACCTTGAAGTTGTCGAACGCACCCTGACCCCAGCGCAGGAACGCATAGCGCTCCTTGTTGCGGTTGAACTCGAGCTTGGCGTTCAGATCGAAAGCGCCGGAGGAGCCGTACTCGTCGACCATTACCGAATGGTCAATGACCAGCTCGGCGGGCGAGAGCGGATTGATCTTGTCCGGGCTGCCACCGAGGTTGGCCATGGCGTCGCGCATGGCGGCCAGATCGACCACGGCCGGCACGCCGGTGAAATCCTGCAGGACGACACGGGCGGGAGTGAAGGCGATTTCGGTGTCCGGCTCGGCCTTGGCGTCCCAGTTGGCGAGCGCTTCGATATCGGACTTGCTGACATTGCTGCCATCTTCGTGACGCAGCAGATTCTCCAGCAGGATCTTCTGTGCGTAGGGCAGCGTGGCGACGCTGGGATGCTGTTCTTCGAGCGCCTTGAGGCTGAAGAAATCAAAGCTGCGATCGCCTGCGGTGAACTGCTTTCTGGTATTGAAACTGTCCGACATAGATTTGCTCTCCGAGAAAAACCCAGTGAAACGGACCGATGCATTGCCGGCCGTTATGGCTACCATAAATCGGCGCACAGTATAGCCATTCGCGCGCGACACTGCAGACGCGATCCATTCTCAAGACGCCAGTTGGGTTGATCGACGACGTTGGCACCAAGTACGCCGCAGGACGGCGCGTGTTTCAGCGCACGGACGCAGTGGGCCCGATATTCTCGAGCGATTTGAGCAGCGCCTTGCGACGAAAGAACAGGGTGATGAACCCGCCGCCGCACTGACGCCACAGGATTGCGCAGCGCACCGCCGCCAGCAGCTGTGTGCGGGCACGGGCCTGGATCGCGGCGTTGCCGAGATAGGTGGGATGCCCGTGCAGCATGATCTGCGGCTTGATCGGGCTCACGCTCTTGCGATACGCGTCGTCAAGAATGCCGGGCACGTCGCCTGCCTCTGCGAGTCGGGCTCGGTCGATCGCGCCGCGGATCTGTGACAGCGCCGCGTCGTTATTGAGCAGATTGCCGGACAGCCGTAACAGCTGGCCGATATAGCGTGCCACCACCGCGGCTTTGGCATCCGGTCGTTTGCCGGCGAGCTGGCCTTTCAGGAAAGCAATGCCGTCGCCCACATCGGACAGGTCGCCGTAGACATCGACCACGCTGTCCGGATCGGTGCAGAAGATTGCGTGGCGGGCGGCGTTGATGCGCTCGGCGTCGTCACGGCCATCGGCGCCGAGCTCGTGTGCGTAGAGCGCAAACTGCGCCACGCCGGCCAGGGCCAGCGCCTGATCGCGCAGGGTGTGGGGGATTTGATCGCTCATACAGAGGTTGTCGCGGGCTCTCTGGCTGTCGTGGGCTGGAATGCGGCGTATGGCGTATCGTCTGCCGCGCCAGCGCAGCGTATTTCGGCGCTGCCCAGGCAATGATCGCCGTCATAGAACACGGCATATTGTCCGGGTGCGATGGCACGCGGCGGCGTGTCGAACAGGACCGCCAGACA
>Ga0207889_1000441_pt1 | contig 11129 bp, 10 predicted proteins | sample LinPmetageLP47_FD_184058 | JGI IMG/M metagenome (GOLD analysis project Ga0207889, IMG submission 184058) | Marine viral communities from the Pacific Ocean - LP-47 (SPAdes) | ecosystem: Environmental > Aquatic > Marine > Oceanic | place: Pacific Ocean | collected 2011-06-12
CGGATGCCGACGCGGGCCTGAACCGCATGTCCACCGACATCTGCAAAGCGATCTTTCGCAAGCTGGCAGCGGATGGCACGGTGTTCACGCCCAACGTGTTCCGCACTCTAAAAGCGACCTACTACCGCTGCGCGCTCGACCTGCTGGATGCCTATTACAATGATGCCAAGATGAACGGCCTCAGCATCGACCGCCACAAGGAAGAGCGCGCGATCGAGCTCTTTACCGAGAATATCATGCGGGCGGGACACTTCTTTCTCGATAACCCGCACGAGACCCCCTTTATCCCCACCTGGAACCGCGTTCATTCCGCCGCGCCTGAATTTCTCGCCAAACTACGCGAGGCCGCGGCAGCGGATGACGCCGAATACAACTAGCTGAGGGCCGCGCAGGCGGCGGGGTCAGAACCGGTTGGTGATCCACATGCATTGATAGGGGGCCAGCGTGATGTGATCCGCGCTGGCGTCGATCAAATCATCGCTGATCAGGTCCAGCCACGGTTGATCCTCGATCAGGTTCAGCGCCGCCGCCGAAATCGCGACAGAGGCGTCGCTGACGTTGTGCAGCGCAAAGATCGACTGTTTGCGGTCCAGACTTTGCCGCCACACGCCGAACACACGGTCATCTTGCAGGTTCACGGTGAATTGCGTCGCATTGGGGTGAAATGCCTTTTGTTTCTGCCGCACCTTTAGCCGCGCCGACAGATCGCCCAATACCTGCGACTGCGCGCTGGATGCATCGGCCAGCCGGTCGCGCAAGCTCGGATAATCCCATCGGTGTCGGTTGATCGCGCGGCTCATCCCGCGATGTTCGACCTGCGCGTGATCATTGGGTGTCGCCAGCATGGCGTGAATATAAAAGGCGGGTATCCCCTCCAGCGACATGACGATGGTCTGCGAGCAGATGAACCGTGCATGATGATGGTCGTCCTCGCCCTTAAAGGTCCGAGACAGCGCGTCGTAGAAGGTCGTGTTCAGCTCGTACGGGCTTTGCCCGCCGTCAGGCAGGCTGCGCATCGACACCAACCCGCCGACCTGTAGCACCGTATCAATGACCTGTTGCTTTTCATCCTCGGGCAACAACCCTTCGGCGGGGCGCATGCCGATGCCGTCGTGACTGGCGGTAAAATTCAGATACGCGCAGCCCATCGGCGCGGGCGGCATGGTGCGCTGCCAGCGCCGCAGATGCGCCCCGTTTCCCGACATCATCGCATGCAAAATCAGCGGCGGCAGCGGGAAATTATAGATTGCATGCGCCTCGTCCCCCGCGCCGAAGTAGCTTAGGTTTTCGGCCTTGGGTACATTGGTTTCCGTCAGCAAAATGATCTTTTCGGGCGCATAATCACACAGCAACCGCATCAGCCGGACAATCGCATGGGTCTGCGGCAGATGGATCGACGGCGTGCCGATCTGCTTCCATAGAAACGCCACCGCATCCAGCCGAATGATCTGCACGCCATTGTCCACATGCAGGCGAATGATCCGCAAAAACTCCAGCAGCACCTCGGGGTTGCGGAAATCGAGGTCGACCTGATCGTGGCTAAAGGTGCACCACACGTGACGCGGCCCATTGGGGGTCTCTACCTCTTGTAGCAGCGGCGTTGTGCGCGGGCGCACCACATCGCGCAGATCATCCTGCGGCGAGGCTTCGAAAAAGAACGTGTCAAAAGGGGACTGACCCTGACGGTACGCATTGAACCAATTACCCTGACTTGAGACGTGGTTCAGCACCAGATCCGACATCAGAGTAAAATCGGCGGCGATGCGATTAATATCAGGCCAGTCACCCAGCTGTGGGTTCACCGCGCGGAAATCGGACACCGCAAAGCCGTCGTCAGACGTATAGGGAAAGAACGGCAGAATATGCACGCTATTCAAAATTCCGCGTAGATATCGGTGCAGGAAATCGTTCAGTAGATCCAGCGGTTTATGCGCACCATCCACAATCGAATTGCCGTATGTAATCAACAGCGCATCCTGTTCCGACCACAGCGTATTGCCCGCCACACGGCCCCTCTTGCGCCGGGTTGTGTCCTCGGGCCAAAAGGCGTCCAATACCATGCTGGCCAAAATGTCGACATCCAGTTCGGGGTAGATTTCGCCCAGCAATGCACGAAGCCGATAGCCGAGAGAACGCGCGCTGTCCGTCATGATCTATTGCCTTGTATAAGAGCCATTTCCAGAACCCTAGCGCAGACAACTGCGCGCGACGAGCCAGCATGCCGCGGCCCCCGCCCTGAGGGCACTAAACCCAGAAGGTCGGGAAAACCCGTCTGATTAAGAGGCGCAACGCCCAATCGACGGGCATTTGACGGACCCCGAAGGCGGGATCAGCCTGCAACGGGCCAGATAGTTCAGAACGGTTGGAGAATGCGGTCTGGTCCTCACAGCTTGCCCACTTGCTAATACAGCGTCTTGGGTAGCGAAGAAGATCGACAGGCGGCTTTCGCCCTCGACGTCAAAGCGGTTCGCCGCAAGATTGAAATCCCCTCTCGCCCAGCGCGACATTTGGTATTTTCAGTTTGGATTTCCGACTTAAAAGCGGCTCTAGCGGGTTAAGACACCTTTTGTCAGCGAGGGTAGCTTTGGCACTTTAGCCTTCCGGTCCCGCAATCTTCTATACTGGGGATGCCTTCTATTCTGGGCCTGCGTCGCCCTATCTAGCTGGTATATATCTCGCATGCTATTTTGCCGCGATAGCTCGCCCATCTCTTTCCTCTCCCCCTTCCACTAAGGTTTCGTTGCATTGTCGCTTTGCGCTTAGATGTGCAGCGTATGTTGCGCACGGCCAGCGTGCTTGGAGCGGTAGAGCGCCGCATCAGCGTCCGACAAGACATCCTCCGCGACGGCATCCTGCCCCTTGTCGACCCAAATGCTGCCAATGCTGGCCGAAATCCTGCAGGCCGCACCGTCAAAATCAATTGGCCGCTCTAGCCGTGCTATGATCCGATTGCCAACCTCAGTGAGATGGGCACCGTCTGTGATACCGGGTAGAAGGACCGTAAATTCGTCACCGCCGACGCGGGCAATGGTATCGATCTCTCGGGTGGTGTCGATCATCACACGCGCGGCAGCCTGTAGCACATGATCGCCCGCCGCATGCCCCATGCTGTCATTGACCACCTTAAAGTAATCAAGATCGATCTGCATCACCGCGAACCCCTTTTTCCCCGCAATAAGACGTGCAAGCACATGGTCCATCGCACGGCGGTTCTTGAGACCCGTCAGCGTGTCAGTAAAGGCCTGCTCTTCCGCGGCGATCTTGGCGACCTCTAGCTTCTGGTTCAACGCACGCGAAGCCGCCATCGCCGCCGATTTCGCCTCTATGAGATATAGCATTTCAACCGCTAGATCCGTTGGCGCAAAATCTGCATTGCTTAGCCGATACGCGCGTACCCCGTTCAGGATTGAGATCCCGAAGGACAGGTTGATGACGCAATCGTCTTCCGCGGTTTCTGCATCCTGCCCCCCACTGCGATCCGGCAGTGGGACCAATACCCCCTTCAATATCAATTCCGGCCTTTCACGTAGCGCTAAATGCAGCTTGCGCCCTGCCAAGGGGCGGATCTGCGCGATGCTGCAAGCCATATTGGGACGCCGTATGACGAACTGATCAAAGAAGTTTCTGCCAACCCATGTACCGCGATGGCACAGCTTCTGAACTGTGGGCCCCACATGGCGAATACGTCCACAAGGCCGCACGATAAGATGCATCGGGCAAAGCATATCCAGCGCCGCCTCATAGGCAGCAGCGGTGATCATTCGCTTGCGCCCAACTCAAAGCTGCGTCCCTGTGCAAAGTCCCGGTCAATGATGGTGACGATAATGATCTCCTCCCCCGCAGTGAACCCTTTGCAGTCCAATAGCGCCAATGTGCCATAATCATCCGCGATCACCCGCATAATGCCCATCATCACATACCCAAAGCCCGATACCGGCCCGCGACACGTCAGCGCGAAACGCCAGTCGTCCAGCTGCGTGACCTCCATGGCGGGCAGACGAAGTTCCTCTATCGCGAGGGTGGCACGTTCAGGAAGATCATTGAGAGAATGGAGAAACTCTTCGAAATCGACGCCGCCGAACCGCAGCAGACGGCGCACCCCGTCACGTGCGGGGTTAGACACCAGCCAAGCGCCTAAATCCTCAAGCAGGTCCGGTATCGGGCGGTCCACCACCGCAGACAGGCGCGCAACGACCCGTGGCGTGATGGCGTCATCATAGGTCAGCATCGGCTCAAAGTCGCTCGAGCCCATTGCGCCACATAGATCGGCGCGCAGGGCGACTTGCGTCCATACCGCCCCCCCAAAACTGTCCAGCACGAACCGTTGGATCGTATGGTTGATCAGCCCGTGCATCGCACCCCTCTCTGCCGCTTTCAGGGGGGAAGGTGACTAAAGACCGTTAATAAACACCCAACGGAAACAGCCCCCGAGGGGCGAAAGCCGATCAAATTTATATCAATTCAAAGGCAAACGTCCGACAACGCGTCTATTGCGACCGACTGTCAAGCCACGCAGGCAGGTGGCCAATGTCAGGCAGCACCACATCCGCTGCGGCCTCAAGATCCTGCCGTGTAGCCATTCCAGTCAGCACCGCAACACATGCCATACCCGCTGCACGGCCCGCTGCCATATCATGCAGACTGTCGCCGATCATTGCCACTTCTGACGGGGCCAATCCAACGGCCTTGGCAAAAGCCAGCAATTGCCCCGATGTGGGTTTTGCACCGTAGCCACTGTCGAAACCCGCGATAAAATCAAAATATCCGGTCACCCCGGCTTCTCCCAGATGCGCCCGCGCGGGGGCTTCGGCGTCATTCGTCGCAACACCAAGCGTCAACCCGCGCGTCTTAAACACTTCGAGCAAAGCAATCAGCGGCACGGCCTCTGCCTGCGGGGCGTTTTCTGCCTCGTAATTCAACAGCTGCAATAATTCCGCCTTTGTCATCTCGCTGACCTGAGGGGCAAGCGCCTCCACGATCTCCCCCGGGGTGCCGGCAATGGCAATACTGTCAGCACAGAACGTTTGCGTCCGCACGTCAAACCCGATTTGTTGCCCCAGCAGGGCGGTCCGATCCGCATCCCCCTTGCCAAGCCGCGTGAGGAAGGAATGGGCCCATGCCTCCCATGTGGCGGCGAAATCGAACAGGGTTCCGTCTTTGTCGAACAGCAGGGCTTTGATCATTCTCAAGTCCAATTCATCTGCGCGCCGCCCGGCAAAGACTGCCGCGCCTGCATGATACGGTCGTAGGGCACATTAATCGTGTCGCATAGCCCCGTCACCCATGCGTCATCCATCATGATAAAATCAAGCACAGCGCCAAGAAACACCGGGTCACCCGCTTGCGTGCGCAGGTCTTCGGCCGAGGCACCGGTTGCCCCCATGAATGTCGGCATGAGGTCTTCGTTGGCAGCCAGCCAACCCAGCGCCTGCAAGGCGACTGTTTCAGCGGCATCTTGCTTCATCATATTAAATTCCCTCGCGGCTTCATAATCGAAACACTTTGTTAACCATTCACGGCAACAAAGAGCATTCAAGCCAATTACACGCGAGCGGAGATTGAAGACAAGTGCCGGGTAAAGTCCTTATCGTCGATACTGTTGCCACCAACCGCATCGCACTGAAAACCAAACTCACGACGGCCTCTTACGAGGTACGCGAGGCGACAGCGGTATCGCAGGCCGTTGAAATAGCGCAGCAATACGCGCCAGACATCATTATCGCGACGCACCACCCGGGGGGCCAAGATGCCACGCAACTGTGCCGTGCGCTTGCAGCGTCCCCCCTAACATCACGCATGCCGGTTTTTGCGCTTGCTGACGGGGGGGATCCGGCGATCTGTATCCATTTATTAACCCATGGCGCACAGGAGGCGATGGTAAAGCCGGTAAGCGACTCTCTTTTTCTAGGGCGGGTGCGCAGCATCATACGCGCACGAAATACGCCTGCCCCGTTTTATATGCACGAATCTCTCTGCCCCGCGCCCGGTCTAGCGGAACCGGCCGGTGGCTTTGCGCTTCCGGGAAATTTCCAGATTGTCAGCAGTGGCCAGCCGCGGACATCGGCCTGCCTGTCGCAGCTGCGCAAACGACTGGGCGGCATGGTGACACAAACGACGCCCCGCGATGCGCTTGCCTGTCTCAGGCAAAAGACCCTGCCCGACGTGTTTATCTTGACCCTGACCGGCGCGGACGAGACGGATGAAGAGCAGCTGCGGGTGATCTCTACCCTGCGGGCGAATGCAACCGCGCGCCACTGCGGTATCCTTGTCCTGCAGACGCAGCCCCACCCCGTTGCCGCGGCACATGCGCTGGATCTGGGGGCAGATGACCTGATGCAGCACGGCTTTAACGCCGAAGAATTGGTGCTACGGCTTGAAGGCTTGTTGCAGCGCAAACAACAGGGGGACACGATCCGGCGCGACGTGGATGCCCGCCTGCGCGAGGCGGTGTTTGATCCGCTTACCGGTATGTACAACCGCCGCCATGCCCTCTCGGAAGTGGCACGTCTTGCGGTGCGCATGCGCCAAAAAGGGTTACCGCTGGCGGTGATGCTGGTGGATATAGACCACTTCAAACGGGTGAACGATGCCTTCGGCCATGCCTCCGGCGACGCGGTGCTGGTCGAAACAGCGCGCCGGCTGAAATCATGTCTGCGCCCGCTGGATGTCGCTGGCCGCATCGGAGGCGAGGAGTTCTTGCTTGTGCTGCCCGGAATAACCGAGGACGAAGCGGCGCAGATGGCCAAGCGAATTTGCCGCGCCTATCGCACCACGCCGTTTACCATCCCCGCAAGCGTGCAGCCGATCCATACCACCATCAGCATCGGGCTGTGCATCGCGCAGCCGGAAGACAGCCCGCCTTTGGGCACATCGCAAAGCGCACAGGATCTCGTCGCCCGTTTGATCGACCGTGCGGATCAAGCCCTGTACAGCGCGAAACACGGCGGGCGCGACCGAGTGGGGCTGATCCGGTCGGCCGCATGACGGTGCCACGCGGGATATTTGCAATGCGGCGAAAAACACGCCACTCTCGTGCTTGCGCGTTTAGCAATAGCCCGGACGCGTATCCCAGCCCTACAACAAAGGCCTCGCCATGCTGCCCGATAAACCGATGACCGGTATTGCCATGATGCTTGGCTTTTGCATCATCGCCCCTGTGGGGGATGCGATCGCCAAACTGCTCGGGGCATCGGTGCCGCTGGGTCAGGTGGTCTTCCTCCGCTTCGCTGTCCAGCTGCTGATATTGCTGCCGATTGTGATTTTGACCGGTCGGCCCCTGATCCTGCGGGGCAAAACGCTGTGGCTGACGTTTGTGCGCACGCTGCTGCATGTCATCGGGATCGCGATGATGTTCTCCGCGCTGAAGTACCTGCCGCTTGCCGATGCGGTGGCGATTATCTTTGTCATGCCCTTCTTCATGCTGTTGCTCGGCAAATATGTCCTGAAGGAAGAGGTCGGCCCCCGTCGGCTAATCGCGTGCATCGTCGGCTTTTGCGGCACGCTGCTGGTGGTGCAACCCAGCTTTGCCGAGGTCGGCTGGCCCGCCTTGTTGCCCGTTGGCGTTGCGCTGAACTTTGCCCTGTTCATGCTGGTGACGCGTCAGATTGCGAAACACACCGACCCGATCAGCCTGCAAACGGTCAGCGGGTTTATGGCCTTGGTGATTATGCTGCCGTTCCTGGCCCTTGGTCAGGGCATGGCGCTGCCCGCCTTGGGATGGATCGCGCCTGACACAACAGATTGGTCGCTGCTAATCGCCATGGGCGTACTGGGAAGCATCGCGCATCTGCTGATGACATGGTCCCTGCGCTACGCCCCCTCGGCAACGCTGGCCCCGATGCAATATCTCGAAATTCCCGTGGCGACGCTGGTCGGGTTGATCGTTTTTGGCGATTTCCCCAATGCGCTGGCGGCGCTCGGCATGGGGATCACTATGGCCGCGGGGCTTTATATTATTCTGCGAGAGCAGGCCACCCAGCGGCGTCTGGCCGCAGCAACGCTTGTGCAACCTGCTGCATGAGGTCCCGTGGCACCATCAGCAGCGCGGCGGGGCGGTCCATCGAAAGCGTCAGGGCACCTGTGGCACGGTTCGATGTGCCCAAGCGCCCAAGCGGCGATAGCTCCAGCCCGTCAAGCGGCCACTCCAACCCGCGGCTTTGGCCCCGCACTGCGGCCAGCGGATATACCGACACCACATCGCCTGCCCGCGTCGGCAGGGTTATGTTTGGCGGTGCGAGAAAGATAAGCTGCGTGCCAGCGATCAGCAGGCAGCGTTGGTGCGGGTGGCGCGCCAGACTGCTCAGGGCCGCAAGCTGATGGTCCACGCGCCCGCCCGAAAATCCGACCGCCACGATCAAGGGGGCAGCCACCGACCGCAGCGCTTTGTCAAAGTCCGTCGTCTCTTGCTCTGCCAGTTTGAACTGACGCGCAGACGGGATGCGGGACAGGGTTTCGGACGATACGGAATCAAAGTCGCCGACCAGCGCCGCGACCTCTGCCCCTTGGGCAACGGCCAGATTGGCCCCACCGTCGACCGCTACGCACATCGGCGCAAGCTGCAGCGCGTCTTTCAGGTCATCCGGACCCACCTGCCCGCCCCCAACGACCGTTATAGGGCTGTTGCTTGCAACAAACGTTGTTTTCACGGCGATTTACCTCAAATTGGAAACAATGCCGCAATTTTGACATTAAATGATACGTTGCAGGGCACAGATTCGAGCCGAATTGGTCTTGAACCTTATGGTAAACAGTAAGCTGCAAATAGGCAGAGGACGACCATCCGATGATGAATAACAACAAAATTCTGACGGTCTCATACGGCACTTTCTCGTGCACGTTGGAAGGCTTTGACGATTCATTCGGCACCATGAAGGCCATCGCGGAGTATTTTCGCGATTTGTCGTCGGAGGATCGGTATTTCGGTGCAGAACCCGCACAGCCCGATGCGGAGATGCTGGCACATATCGCCCAAAAAGAGATTTCGCGCCGTGTCGAGGCGCGTCAGCAAGACGGACAGATTGTCCTGAGCGCACAAACGCCCGAAAAAGCCGCAGCGCAAGCGCAGCAAAGCCCTACCCCTGTAGCTGCACCTGCCAGCCCGTCGGTTGTGTCGACCTCCTTTGCGCCCCGCGGGCCTCAGGAAATTTCCGCCTATTACGACGCCTACAGCGTCAACGCCTTGAAAGCCGACACAGCTAAAACCGCCCCTGCAGCTCAGGCAGAAACCGCCCCTCAGCGCGTTGATGCGGTCAGCCGCGCCGTCGAGACACCGCAGCCTGCCTACGACGCCCCTGCGCCGCAGGCCGAAACCCCCAAAGCGCCACCCGCCGAGGTGGATATCGTACCCGGCCAGCCCGACGAAGACGTCGAGGCGTTCTTCGCCGATAGCCCACGCACCACTGTGACCCTCGACGACCAGGACGCCGAAATCCAACCGGTCGCGGCACCCGCCGTCGACAGCATCGCGGCCAAACTGCAGCGCATCCGCGCCGTGGTTGCCAATCAGGATGCGCCCGCTGCGCAACATCCCCAGATCTCTGGGGATGACACTGCAGACAAAAACGAGGCAAAAACCGATGATGTGATCGCCAGTGCCATTCACGACATCGAGGATGCCTTGAATGCGGATGATACTGTCGAAGATATTGCCCACGCACGTGAAGCCGATGCGCAGGTTGAAGAAGCCGCAGCGCCGGCCGAAACTGCGCCCCAAGACGACGACGCCTTAGAACAGCAGCCTGACGCAACGGCGCAAGACGACGCGTCCGACGAAGATGATGCGCAGAACGACGACACAGCTGATAGCGCAGAGCTTGAAGCCGTCGAAGACACCGCGCCGCGTGGTCGCGTGCTCAAGGTGAAACGCGCCGACATCGACCGCGCCATCGCCGCGGGCGAGCTGGAAGAAGTCAAAGAAGACGCCCCCGCTGTGCTGGAAGAGACCGATAGGCCCGCCGCGCGCCTCCCGCGTGATCCAGAATCGACGCTCTCGGACGAGGACGAAGAAGACTTGGCACGCGAGCTGGCCGAGCTAGAGGCGACATTGCCCTCTGCCTCCGCCGACACGCTGGCCGACGCGCCCGACGAGGATGCCGACACTGCGGTGGAAGACGAGATCACTTTGGAAGGCGAAACCAGCGCGGAGGACGTATCAGAAGATACAGATGCCGAAATGTCGGAAGACGACACTGAAACGGCGGCAGAGCCCGAAGCCGAAGCGCCCAAAGATGCCGCGCAACGTCGCAGCCTGCCAACGCTCGACGCGGATACCGGACCGGACATGAACCGTCTGCTCGCCGAAACCGACAACCAGATGGACGAACCCGAAGCCGCCACCCGCCGCGACGCGATCACCCATCTGCGTGCAGCCGTGGCCGCGAAAAAGGCCGACATCGCCCTTGGCGCGCCCGCCACGACAGAGCAGAAGAACAACGCCTACCGCAGCGATCTGGCTGAAGCGGTGAAACCGCGCCGTCCCGCGACGACCACCGCCCGCACCGAGCGTCCGGCAGAACCACGCCCTGCACCGCTCAAGCTGGTGGCAGCACAGCGGATCGACACCCACCAGCCGCGCAACGTTACCCCTGTACGCCCCCGCCGCGTGGCCGCAGTCGCGCCAGCTCCCGCGCCTGTTCCACAGGCCGGTGGGTTCGCTGAGTTCGCCGAAGAGATGGGAGCGACTAAACTGCCCGACCTGCTGGAAGCCGCAGCGGCCTATATGGCCTTTGTCGAAGGGATGGACGAATTTTCGCGCCCGCAGTTGATGAACACAGTGCGCCAAGGCGGTGCCGATGACTTTAGCCGCGAGGAAGGCCTGCGGTCGTTTGGCCTACTGCTGCGCACCGGCAAGCTTCAAAAGCTGGACGGTGGCCGGTTCAAAGCGTCAGAGCAAATCGGCTTTCAGCCAGATGAGCGCGCCGCCGGATAAGCTGGACAAACAGAAAGTCCGAAACGCAAAACGGCCCCCTCGGGGGCCGTTTTTTATTGTGATGTATGGTCGTGTATCCGCAAGCCAGGCCGGCCAAAGCGGTTCTATTCAGCGTCGTCGCGCGCGTTCGGGTCGGCCTGACCGATGCCCTTGAACACGAACTTGAGCGGGATCGCCCAAACCACGCCAAGCGCAATATAGA
>Ga0207889_1000445_pt1 | contig 10931 bp, 8 predicted proteins | sample LinPmetageLP47_FD_184058 | JGI IMG/M metagenome (GOLD analysis project Ga0207889, IMG submission 184058) | Marine viral communities from the Pacific Ocean - LP-47 (SPAdes) | ecosystem: Environmental > Aquatic > Marine > Oceanic | place: Pacific Ocean | collected 2011-06-12
AGTATCTGATGGCATCTATCGAGGAATATGTGCCGCTTTCTGAGAAGTAATGCTCCTCTACAGGCTAGGAATGACAGGGCCTACAGAGCGAATTGCAATCTATGGCGGGAAAATCCCCAGAACCCCAGTCTGCTCGGTGACCTCAACTACGGCTACGACGCACTAGCAGCCTGTTGAAATTCGCCTACGGTCTGTCTGACTTTGCCGTGTAAGGTTTACGATATCGGCTCCAATCTGCCGGGAACCCCGATTTCCATGCGTGGCGCCGATATCACTCAGGAATCCTTGTTCACTGTCGCCAAGCTCGATGACTTCGTGCCAGCGACTCACCCCCTGCGCGCCATCCGCAAGCTGGCAGACACCGCTCTGCAGCGGATGAGCGCCCTGTTTGACACCTTGTATGCCGACACCGGTCGCGCCTCGATCGCCCCCGAGAAGCTGATGCGGGCACAGTTGCTGCAGTTGTTCTACTCGCTGCGCAGCGAGCGGATGCTCATGGAGCAACTGGGCTACAACCTGCTGTTCCGCTGGTTCGTCGGCTTGGCCATCGATGATCCGGTGTGGGATCACTCGGTCTTCTCGAAGAACCGTGACCGTCTCAATGCCCAGGCCGTGGCCACCGAATTTCTGAGCGAGGTGGTGCGCCTGGCAGAGAAGCAGGGGCTGATCTCGGATGAGCATTTCTCGGTCGACGGCACATTGCTGCAAGCCTGGGCCTCTCAGAAGAGTTTCCGGTCCAAGGACGACTCTCCAGACGATCAAGGCCCCGGACCACGCAATGCCCCGCCGGACTTCAAGGGGCACAAGCGCAGCAACGACACCCACGCCTCGACCAGCGATCCGGATGCCCGGCTGTACCGAAAGAGCCACAACACCGGCGCGCAGCTGAGTTACATGGGGCATGTGCTGATGGAACACCGCAGTGGCCTGGTGCGCAGTGCTCATGTGACTCTGGCCGGTGGCCGTGGCGAACGCGAAGCCGCGCTGGCGATGCTGAGCAAGCTGGGTGGTCGCCGTCGCCGCACCTTGGCTGCGGACAAGGCCTACGACACGGCAGACTTCGTGGCCGCCTGTCGTGCCCTCGGCGTGACACCGCATGTGGCGCAGAACACCAGTGGCCGGCGTAGCGCCATCGACGGCCGTACCACGCGCCATGCTGGCTATGGACTGAGCCTGAAGATTCGCGCCTGGATCGAAACCCACTTCGGCTGGCTCAAGGCGGCGGCAGGCCTGCGCCAGGTGAAGCAGCGCGGACTTGAGCGTGTCGACGCGCTGTTCCAGCTGGCCATGGCGGCAAGCAACCTGGTGCGCCTGCCGAAGCTGCTGGCTACAGGCTCAATGGCATGAGCGCGTTGACGGGGAAGGTGCGCCTGGAGCACGCCAAATCGGGCTATTTCCATCGATTGGCGCCCTAAACGGGAAGTAAACGAGCGCGACCGCTGCTGCCAGAAGCAGTGGACGTAATCATCGCGGCGAATTTCAACAGGCTGTTAGTGGCGACAGCCGCTAGCCGCAAGCCGCAACAGAAGCAGAAGCAAAAAGCCGGCAGCGGTGGCTGGCAGCAGGAGCAGTGCGGTGGAGTGGAGGCGATCAGCTTGCCGCTTGAAACTTGCGGCTTGCAGCTCCGAGAGGAGCCCCCTGTCGCCCGGAGCAGCGGAAACGACAGGGGGAGAGGGTGGATATCAGCGGATACCCGAGGCGCGCAGTGCGTTGGGAGTGAAGTCGGCAGACGACGCCTTGAAGCTGAAGTCGTAGGGCTTGCGTTCTTCGTTGGTCATGCCCAGCGCCATGTAGCGTCCGTTCTGCAGGTCGTACAGCGTTTCCAGAGCGTATCCGGGGATTTTCAGATCGAAGCGTTGCAGAGCCATCGCTTCCGCTACGCGCCACAATCCCCCGCGGCCATCGTAGTGGTCGATAGCACCAGCTAGCCAGTTATCCTCGTCGATAAAGAAGTGGCGCTTGGCGTAGACGTGACGCTGGCCTTCCTTGAGGGTGGCTTCCACTTCCCAGACGCGGTGCACTTCGTAGCGCACCAGATCCTGGTTGATATGGCCCGCCTGGATGATGTCATCGTACTTCAACTCGCGTGAGGCAAGAGCGAAGTTGTTGTACGGGATCAGCAGTTCACGCTTGCCAACCAGTTTCCAGTCGTAACGGTCGGGCGAGCCGTTATACAGGTCGTAATTATCGGAGACCCGGGTGCCGTCCGCACCGAACGCCGGTCCGTCATAGGCCACCTGGGGTGCGCGACGCACGCGGCGTTGGCCGGCGTTGTAGATCCAGGCGGCGCGCGGCTCCTCGACCTGGTTGATATTCTCGTGCACCAGCAGTACGTCACCGGCCAGGCGTGAGGGCGACAGGATACGCTGGGTGAAGTAGAACATCAGGTTATCGGAGATCTTCGGGCCGTAATCGGTCAGTGCGGTAGCAAAGCTGTACGCATCCTGCAGAATCACCATGGTGTTCGAACCATTGGCCTGCGGGGTTGCCTGCGCGATAACGCGGGTAAAGCTGCCACCGCGATAGCGGGTGATGTGGTTCCAGATAACCTCCACACCGTTTTGCGGAATCGGGAAAGGATAGGCCGTGTCGAAGTTTTCTAGGCCGTTTCCGCCCTCGGCCAGTTGTGTATTGACGGCGTTGCGGGCGACCGCGTCAAACACCTCTTGCGGCACGGTAGCGCTGCGGTTGGTTTGGAAGACCCGCATGCGATAGGTATCAGGGTAGCGTCTGAGCATGGCCTTCTGGCCTTCGGTCAGCATGTCCGCATACTGATCCATGTTCGCCGCAGTGATGGTGTATTGCGGCTGCTCGCCGGCGAAGGGGTCGCCAAAAAAGCCGTCGGCGTCGACCGGCGCCGCATCGGTTGCCATGCCGCCGGTCCAGGCGGGAATGGTGCCACTGGCGTTGCCGGCACGTTCCGCGCCCATCGGGGTCAGTGTGGTTTGCAGCTTGGCCGCCTCTTCCGGAGAGACGGCTGCGCTGACCGACAGCGCAAGGGCGCTGAGCATGGCGCCACCGAGAATCTGCAGGGATCGTTTGTGAATCGGTTTCATCGCTTGCTCCGTTTCTTATTAGAAGTTAACGCCGACGCTGACAGCAACGAAGTCGCGGTCAGTGTTGGGGTTGTAGTCGCCACCGAAGAAGTTGGTGTAGTTGATGCTGGCGTTGTACTTGTTGTTGTACACCCCGGTCAGGCCGACGCTGGCGGCCATGGAGCCTTCAACAAAGTTCGGACCGGTGCCGTCAACATCGTGTGAGAACGCGAAGCTGGGCTTGAGCGCCACGCCCGCGAAGCCCTCGTATTCCATGTTGACCAGGGCGCGGTAACCCCAGGAGCTGCTGGTGTAGAAGCCGTCATAGGTGCAGTCCGACGGGTTGGCGGTGTTAAGTACGCCCTCGCACGCTCCAAACGGCAATGGCCCGGAGCCATACAGTGAGTCACGCCCGTAGCGCAGTTCATCCAGGCCTTTCTTGATGCCGCTGACGTGGTTGTAACCGACTTCGCCGATGACGGTCATGCTGCGCGCGCCGAGGATATTGTCAAAGATGCGGACAGCCGTAACCTGCGCCTGGGTGACCGGCAAACGCTTATAGCCCTGAATGATGGTGCCGGGGGGAATGGCTACGCCGAAAACAGCTCCGGGCACGTGGCCACTGGTGTTCAGCGGCGTAACGGCGTTACCGAGGGCTGCACCGGTCAGATCGTTGGAGCTGATCTGGACTGGCTGGTTTGGTCGGTAGCTGAGCTCGCCGGACAGCGCAGTACCGCCAACGTTGGTCTGGAAGCTGACACCGTAGATCCGGATGTCCTCCGGGTAGGCGAGGAAATAATTACCCAACAGGGCCACGTCAACTTGCCCGGTCTGGGAATTGGGCTCTGCACCAATGACCGTCTGGCCGCCAGCTGCGATAGTGTTATAGGTTGGCAGGCGACTGTGGATGTTCATGAAGTACAGGCCGAACTCGGTCTGATTCAACTCCTCGGCATAGTAGCGGAACGATACGCCGAACTGGCCGTCGTCTCTGGCGTCGCGATCAGCGCCGCGCGGCAGGTAAACGAAGGTTGGATCACCGTTGGCACCGTTTTGGCTGCCGCCGATACCGACCTGGTAGCAACCGTCAGCCAGGTTATCGCTCGGCGCGAAGAAGGTACCGCAGTTGTCGATGACCGTCTGATCCCACTCCAACTGGTAGAAGGCTTCCATCCCGAGATTTTCAGTCAGGCTCTGGGACAGGTAGAGCATGTTGACCGGAATAAGGCCTTCCTTGATCTCCGCGCCTGGTCGACGGAAGGCGGCCGCGTCGATCGGGTTGATGCTGTTGATGCCATTCTGAATGAAGGTACTTTCACCCCAGCTCACCACCTGCCTGCCGATGCGGACCGAGCCCGGCATGTCGCCAATGGCATAATTGTGGTAGAGGAACGCATCGAGCAGCTGCACGCCGGAGGCCTGGGCCGCGGTCTTGCGATTGTCATCGTCGATGTCGTACAGATCCTGGTGCCCGTCCTTAAGCTCGAAGTCGTACCAGTATTTTCCGCGCAGGAAGACGCCGGTATTACCGTATTGCAATGACAGGTCGTGGATGCCTTTGAAAATGGTCGAGAAGGCATCGCCCTTGTCGAAGTTCAGGCGATTGTCGTCGGTGTTGGCGGCGTTGGCGTTGCCACCGTTGTTGGCCCAGATCAGGTCCTTGTCCGGGCTGGCGGTCGCCCAGCTGGAGCCGATGGAAATGCTGGAGTCGAATTGGCCTTCGATTTCACCGATGTCGAATCGCACCGCATGCGCAGGCAGTGCGGAAGCCATTGCGATGGCGACAACCATGGGTTTGAGGCTGCAGGTCAGAAACGTTCTTGTTGTTATGTTCTTCATGTTGTCCTCGCGCCGGGCGCTTGTTGTTATTGAGGATCCCAGGCTCGCAGCAGTGACGGGACGCCGTTCTGCCGCAGGATCTCAATGTAGTCCGATAGGTTTCGTGTTTATACCCCCCTAATGGGGGGGGATGGGGCGTGGGGCGAGGTGCGGTCGGCCTGCAACGGGTAGGTCAGCTTGCGTCGCTGGCGACCTGGTTCATAATGCCTGCGGGGCGTCCGTCCCGGTTACCAGGAGAGAGGCTGATGACTATTTCCCCGCTGCTGATAGGTGGCAATCAGGCTGGCGGCGTGGCGATTGAGCCGCGCATGGCCAATCGTCACGGGTTGATTGCGGGCGCGACCGGCACCGGTAAGACCATTACGCTGCAGGTGTTGGCGCAGGCCTTTTCGCAACTGGGTGTCCCGGTGCTGGTGCCCGATATCAAGGGTGACTTCTCGGGCATCGCGAAACCGGGTGTGGTATCGGAAAAGCTACAGCAGCGCGCCCTGCGTGTAGGTATTGACGCTCTGGAGCCAAAGGGCGCGCCGGTGGTGTTTTGGGATGTGTATGGCGAGAAGGGGCATCCGCTGCGCCTGACCATTTCCGAGCTTGGCCCGCAACTGCTGTCGCGGTTGTTGGGGCTGAATGAAACCCAGAGCGGCATCATCGATATTCTGTTCCGGGTCGCTGATGATCAGGGCTGGCTGCTGCTCGACATGAAAGACCTGCGGGCGATGCTCAATCATGTCCACGAGCACCGTGCCGAGCTGGGGCCGCGTTACGGCAATATCTCACCGGCCAGCGTCGGCGCTATCCAGCGCTCGTTGCTGCGTCTGGAACAGCAGGGCGGCGAGCCGTTGTTTGGCGAGCCTGCCGTCTCGCTGGATGACTTTCTCCAGGTCGACGAGCACGGTCAGGGCGTGGTCAATATCCTGCATGCCGAGCGCCTGTATCGGGAGAGCCCGCTCGGCTATGCCTGTGTCCTTCTATGGCTGCTGTCCGAGCTGTTTGAGCAGCTGCCGGAGGTTGGTGATGCCGACAAGCCCCGGTTTGTGCTGTTCTTTGATGAGGCGCACCTGCTGTTCAATGACACCCCCAAGGCGCTGCTGGATCGGATTGAACAGGTCGTGCGGCTGATCCGATCCAAGGGTGTGGGCGTGTACTTCGTGACTCAAAGCCCGCTCGACCTGCCGGATGCCGTGCTGGCGCAGCTAGGCAACCGGGTGCAGCACGCGCTGCGCGCGTTTACTCCGCGGGACCAGAAAGCAGTCCGTGCTGCGGCCCAGACTTTCCGCACCAACCCGGATCTGGATACCGAAGCCGTGATCACTGCTCTGGGCGTGGGTGAGGCGCTGGTCTCGGTGCTGGATGAAAAAGGCTCGCCGTCCATCGTGCAGCAGATCTGGGTGCGACCGCCGGACAGTCAGATGGGGCCGATTACGGACGCCGAGCGCGCTGCCATGCTCGCCGCTTCACCGCTCAAGGGAGTGTACGACGAGCCGGTTGATCGCGAGTCTGCCTATGAATTGCTGCAACAGCAGGCCGCGCGTTCGATGTCGGAAGAAAAACCGGAAACGCGCAAGCAGGGTACCACGCGCAGCCGGCGTGAAAAGAGCATGGCCGATGAAGTGACGGACATGATCACGTCGTTTGGCCGCAGCGCCATGCGTTCCATCGGCACTCAGCTTGGTCGACAGATTGTGCGCGGGCTGCTGGGGTCGCTGCGCAGCCGCTAAGGCGGTTACATTCCAGTGCGCGCGCAGGGATAATGGCGGCAGTTAAAGGAGAATTGCATGCCCGCGCTTGATCTGACTCTGTTGTTACCTGTGCTTTCCCTCGCATTGCTGGCTGGCTGGGGGCTCACTGCCTGGCTGTTGATGCGCCGCAGCAGCGCGCTGCAGGAGCAGCTTGCCGAGGTGCAGGCGCAGCTCGGGGAGGCGCAGATTACCGCGCAGCAGGCCCAGCTGGAGCTGCATCAGCAGGGCAGTGAGCGCGGCGCGCAGCTGACTCGCATTGAGCATCTTCAGGAGTCCCTGGCCGAGCTGCGTGAGCAGCAAAAGTTGCTGCAATCAAGGCTCAGCGAACAGCAGGCCCAGCAGCAGCACTGGCAACTTCAGGCCGAGCGCGCACAGACGCTGGGGGCAGAGCAGGGGCGTCAGCTGGATGAGCTGCGCAGCGAGCGTCAGCGTCTGCAGGGCCGTTTGGATGCAGTGCAGAGTGAGTATGAAGACCTCAAGGTTCGTCACTCGACTCTCGAAAGCTCCCTCGAGCAGCGCCAGCAGCACTTTGCCGAGCAACAGCAACTGCTCAAGGACAGCCGTGAGCAGCTGAAGATGGAGTTCGAACAGCTGGCGGGCAAGATCTTCGAAGCCAAGGGGCAGGCCTTTTCCCAGACCAGTCAGCAGTCGCTGGATGCGCTGCTGAAACCCTTCCGTGAGCAGATCGACCAGTTCCGCGCCAAGGTCGAGGATATCCACCACAAGGACACCCAGCAGCAGGCCACCCTGGCGGCAGAGCTCAATCATCTCAAGGAGCTGAACCGTCAGATTACTCAGGAAGCGCATGATCTCAGCACCGCGCTGCGCGGCCAGAAAAAGACTCAGGGTAATTGGGGGGAGCTGATTCTGGAGAACGTGCTCGAACGCTCTGGGCTGCGCGCCGGCAAGGACTTCCAGCGCGAGGTCAGCATCAACAACGCCGAAGGCAAACGCCAGCGCCCCGACGTGCTGGTCTATCTGCCGCAGGACAAACACCTGATCATCGACGCCAAGGTGTCGCTCAACGCCTACACCCGCTATATCAACAGCGAGGACGAGGCCGAGCGGCGCATTGCCCTGGGTGAGCACGTGCAGTCGGTCAGTGATCGTATTCGTGAGCTGTCGGATCGCAACTACTTTGAGCTGCCGGGGCTGAATGCGCCGGAGATGGTGTTTATGTTCATCCCCATCGAATCGGCCTTTGTTGAGGCGCTGAAGGCGGATGAGAGCCTGTTCCAGAAGGCGATTGAACAGAATGTGCTGGTGGCGACTCCAACCACGTTGCTGACCAGTCTGAATATCGTGCGCCAGCTGTGGCGCTTTGAAGACCAGAACCGGCACACCGCGGAGCTGGCCGACCGCGCCGGCAAGATTCACGACAAGCTGCGCACCTTTCTGTCCAGCATGGACGGCATTGAAAGCAGTCTGGACAAGGCCTCGCAGGCCTATCGCAAGGCGCGGGACCAGCTGGTCGACGGACGCGGCAACCTGGTCAAGCAGGTCAACGAGTTCAAGGAACTGGGCGTCTCGGTCAAGGCGGAACTCAGTGAAGAGTGGACCGATCGTGCTGCGCTCGAGTTGTCCCATGAACGCAGCGAAGAAATGCCCTGATACGGTGCATTGCCCCGGTCAGGGGCAATCACTCAGAGGTGGAAGTCACCGTTGGCTTCCGGCTGATAGAGCACATCAATGATCTTCAGGCGCAGGGGGCGGCCGGCCGGACCCTGCCAGTTGATGCTCTGGCCGATCTTCAGGCCGAGCAGCGCCATGCCAACCGGTGCCAGCACGGAAATGGTGCCGGGACGGCCCGCCTGATCCGGGTAGACCAGGGTCAGCACAAACTCCCGATCGCTGGCCTCGTCAATGAAACGCACCGTCGAGTTCATCGTAACCACGTCCTTGGGGATCTGCTTGTGGCTGATGACGCGTGCGCGCAGCAGTTCGTCCTCAAGCGCTTCGAGCATTTCCAGCGGGGCCGGTATATCGGCCATTACCTTTTCCAGGCGTTGAACATCCAGACGGGTCAGGACGATTGCAGGGGATTTGTTCATGGCGAACGGCACTACTCCTTGATCAGAGTTGGGTAAAAATGAGGTAAGGGAAAACGTCGACAGGACGCCGACCCGTTGACCCTACCAGATTGGCGCGCAGTTGCAAGGCGGTGAGTGTTTCTAATTGTGCTTCATCATGGTGCATGTAAAAGCTGTCCAAATGGTCGGTGATCCATATTGGTGCACTGATGGCTGCGCTGTCCTCGTGCGTCCCCCGGAACCCGGGACTCCTTATGTGGCATGGCACTTGCTCTGTAAATCGGGATTATTGATTGGGAATGAGCACGCATGACACACGCCTGGCACCTGGAGCAGCATGACAGCGCTTTGAACTGGCAGGCCGGTTTGCGGCTGGGCTTTGTGCGTTCCGGTGCGCGTACACAACTTGCCCATACCAGTCATCGAGGCCCGCTGCGCGTGCAGCGTCCGTTTACCCCGGAAGGGTTGGACTGCCCGCATCTGTATATTCTGCATCCGCCGGGTGGGCTGGTCAGTGGTGACAATCTGCGTCTGCAGGCTGACATGCAGGAGAACGCTTGTGCTGTCCTGACTACGCCCTCCTCCGGCAAGTTCTACCGTGCCCGTGATAACGGCACCCTGCAGGTGCAGCACAACCGCTTTACCTTGCTAGACCGCCTGACAGCTGAGCAGCGCGCAGATCGTCAGCAAACCTATACATACGATGCTGTGGGCAACCGAACGGGGAAAACCATCACTCCTTTAGTCGATGGAGAAGCTCAAGCCAGTATCCAGAAAAGCTACCAGTACGCCAGCAACAGCAACCGCATAACTGAGATCGATGCACAGGCAATCACAGCTGACGCTGTTGGTAACCTAACCCAAGACCGCGCCAACCGCGAGCTCGTGTACGACGCCCAAAGCCGCCTCACTAGCGTCAAAATTGCCGGCTCCCCTGTAGCCGAGTTCCGCTACAACGCCTTGGGGCAGCGCACCCAGAAACGCAATTCCCAAGGCATTACAACATTCCTCTATGGGCCGGATGGCCAGCTATTGGGGGAGCAACAGTTCGACAGCCAGGGCAGCAAGCTCAGCGGACAGTATTACATCTGGCTCGAAAGGATGCCGGTCGGTGGCGTCAGCATCACTTTTGACTCTCAAGGTGCTATTGCTACCAGCGAGCCGTTTTACCTGCACAGCGATCACCTTAATACCCCACGCATGGCTACTGACCAGGCTCACCAGAATGTTTGGCAATGGCAGTCGGATGCTTTCGGTGTGGGTCAGGCCACTGGTAGCCTGGTGGTAAATCTGCGTTTCCCCGGTCAGTATTTCGATCAGGAAAGCGGACTGCACTACAACTACTTCCGCGATTACGACCCGGAGACGGGGCGGTACGTCGAAAGTGATCCGATTGGATTGAATGGTGGGCTCAATACCTACGGATATGTTCTTGCTAATCCACTGTTGTATACAGATAGAAACGGCCTTGCAGTAGATAAAGTGCTAGGCGGGGCTGCGTTAGGCGCATACTTTTGTTTGAAAAACAAAAAATGCCAAGAGTTAGTCGTCGAGCAATGTAAGAAGGTATTCTCTCGTAAAGGGCCGAGCCCCAACGACGGTAATGCAAAGCCCCATGGGAATAATAATCATAATGACGCCATCGATAATAGAATCGATGATCTGAAAAAGGATCCTTCCGTTACAGATATAAGAAAAAATCAGCAGCAGGTTGACGTTGATGGTAATAAAGTAGGTACGAATAGGCCAGACGTTCAATACAATAAGGATGGATGCCACCATTGCGTGGAGTATGATAACGTCCCGAAAAATAGCACCCGGCGATTTTCAAGGTAGTTGTCGCGTGAGCGTGTCACGCTGCCTTTGATGTTTGCTGCAGTACCGCTTCCCGCTCCGGGTTCAGGCACACGATTGGTGCCAGCACCCAGTTCCTGATGTTGCCGCTCCAGCGCTCCGGGTGCCGTGCACGCGCCGCCTCGTACAGCTCGATACGCTTGCGCAGCAACTCTTCCGCCTGGCCAGTATGTCGCTGCGCCGGGGTCACGAACTTCAGGGCGCTGTGGCGATGTTCATGGTTGTACCAGGCCACGAAGCTGTTCACCCAGTTCCTGGCCTGCTCCAGCGTGTCGAAGGGCCGCTCCGGCCACAGCGGGCAGTACTTGGGGTTCTGGGGATTTTCCCGCCATAGATTGCAATTCGCTCTGTAGGCCGCGTCATTCCTGGCCTGTAGAAGCTCATTAGTTTTAATTTGCCTCGATTAACGGTATCCTTCTTGGCTTTTTAGGTCA
>Ga0207889_1000449_pt1 | contig 10817 bp, 10 predicted proteins | sample LinPmetageLP47_FD_184058 | JGI IMG/M metagenome (GOLD analysis project Ga0207889, IMG submission 184058) | Marine viral communities from the Pacific Ocean - LP-47 (SPAdes) | ecosystem: Environmental > Aquatic > Marine > Oceanic | place: Pacific Ocean | collected 2011-06-12
CAGAAAGTCTGCACGATCCGGACACGCCGTGGTGCCGAAGTGCTCGAAATTCCGATCCCCTGCACCAACTGATGCGCTCTTGAACAGGGCCTTCCAAAATTATGTCCGCGCCGCGCAGCCCTCTGTGCGGCGTTTGGCATTGCGCGGGCATGTTGCCACGAATCCACAGGTAACTGCGGCCTGACGTCATTGATTCTTGCAAAAAAGCGAAAAGAACCGCAGAGTGTCGCAAACGGCGGGCGCAAAGACCCTATTTTGAGGCGTGATCACAAAGGCAGGTCACATGAAAATTGATAAATTTATCAAAGCAGTCCTATTGGGACTGACGATTGGCGCGATGCCGATTGCATTGACCGCCCCGCTTGACGCTCAGGCAAACACGCTGCGCGTGGTCAAAAAAGGCACCAACCGCGTGTTGGAAGTCCCGATGAACCGCGCCGTGGTGGTTGAAAGCGACATTCCCTTTGCCGAGCTGAGCATTGCCAACCCCGGTATCGCAGATATTTCGTCGCTCTCGGATCGCACGATTTATGTTCTGGGCAAATCCCCCGGACTTACAACGCTGACGCTGCTTGATGCCGCGGGGCAACTGATCACGAACGTTGATGTGCGCGTCGCAGCGGATGTCTCCGAGTTCAAGGAACGCCTGCGCCAGATCCTGCCCGGTGAAAAGATCGAAGTCCGCACGGCGAACGACGGTATCGTGCTGTCGGGCATCGTGTCCTCGACCCAACGCTTGCAGCGGGCCCTTGATCTGGCCGAACGCTACGCCCCTGAACGCGTGTCCAACCTGATGAGCGTCGGTGGCATCCAGCAGGTGATGTTGAAAGTCCGTTTTGCCGAGATGAGCCGATCCGTCTCTAAGTCGCTAAGCGCATCACTGGCGCTAAACGGCCTTGTGGGCAGCGATCTGGCATTGAATGGCGGCACCAATTCGACGAACACATCCGGCGCAATCGCCAATTCGCTTGGCGGGTCGACCCCGGCATCGAATGGCAACGCAGGGGCCGTTTTGTTTGGCTTCAACGCCGGATCGACGCAGGTCGGTCTGCTGCTTGAGGCGCTGGAGCAAAAAGGCGCGGTGCGGTTTCTGGCTGAGCCGAACCTCGTGGCGCTGTCGGGGCAAGAAGCGACCTTCCTCGCGGGGGGCGAATATCCTGTTCCCGTGGCGCAAACCGGCGACCAGATTTCGGTTCAGTATAAACCTTTCGGCGTAGAGATGAGCTTTATTCCCCGCGTCGTGGACAAAGACCTGATCAACCTCGAACTCAAAGCGGCCGTATCGGCGATTGATGCCAGCAACAGCGTGTCCTTGGGCAACGGATTTGATATTTCCGCATTTACCCGCCGCGAGACATCGACCACGGTTGAAATGCGCGACGGCGAAAGCTTTGCGATCGCTGGTCTGCTGACCGATGATTTCACCGACACTTCCACACAATTGCCCTGGATCGGCGACGTGCCTGTATTGGGCGCGTTGTTCCGCAGCGCAAACTACCAGCGCAGCCAAACCGAGCTGGTGATTATTATTACCGCACACCTTGTGACCCCGACCCGTGGCGAGGCCTTGGCCCTGCCGACCGACCGGATCAAGCCGCCCACTGAAAGCGAATTGTTCCTGTCTGGGCGTACGTCCAAAGGCAGCACAGCCCCCACCAAAGGGGCCGCTGGCGAAGTTGCCAAGCAGGACTTTAGCGGGTCGTATGGCTATGTATTGGATTGATCAGATGACTTCAGCGATCGCTTCGACAGGCAAAATCACCGGGTTGTGCGTCGCCTTGGCCATGACTGTTACAGGCTGTGTCAGCAGCCCTGATCCGGTCTTTACCCAGTTCCACCGCGAAGCAGGGTCGCTGACCGATTTGGGCACCTTTGGAAACGCTACCCTGAACAACCGCTTGGTGATGACCGGTGAGCGCCAGTATACATTCGATCTGGCCAACCGCTTTGCCGGCGAAGTCGAATCGACCGTCACCTTTGCTTTCAACTCTTCACAGTTGGACGGGGTCGCGCAGTCGGTTCTGCGACGTCAGGCCGGATGGATCCGCCAGTTCCCCGAAGTCCGCTTTCGCGTCTATGGCCATACAGATGCCGTCGGATCGAACAGCTATAACAAAACACTGGGCCTGCGCCGCGCGCAATCCGTTGTGGCCTTCTTGTCCACACAAGGTATCAGCCGCAGCCGCCTAGAAGCCGTTGTTTCCTTTGGCGAAACACAGCCCCTGATCGTGACCCAAGGTCGCGCACGTGCAAACCGCCGGACTGTGACCGAAGTTAGCGGTTTTGTCGGGCGTCATCCGACTGTGCTGGACGGGAAATATGCCCAGATTATCTATCGCGACTATGTCGCCAGCGCCGTGCCGCCGACCCTACTGACAGGCGGTGCCGCACCCACCGGTGCTGTGGGAGAATAACCGCTTTTTAAACTTTTCGAGTGGGCCTGATCGTCGCTGACGGTCGGGCCCTTTTCGTTTCAATCCGCCTAAACGGTGCGGATCGTTTCAAAAGACCAAACAATAGAAACTATTTGGCCCCAATCTTGCCCCAGTTAGCAGGGATATTCACTGCAATAGGACAGTTGCGTCCGGCCATTGTGGTCTGGATGCAGGGGACCGCAGGGCAACAAAGGGTAACACCCGATCAGCCCTAGCCAGCGCCCGCATAGAAGAAGGGGAAGTTTAGGTATGAGCAGCCATATACCACAGATTGACGCGCCACAGATCGTTGCGTGCACCGTCAGCCGGGATGTGCAGAACTTTGACCTGCTGATCGAAGATATGGAATCGGCTTTGGGCGAAGCCTGGGGCGACCTGGGCTTTTCTGAAAGTCTTGCATTTTTCAGCCAACCCGAGGCGGCGACGCTTGAACTTATCGCGCTGGCGCTCGATTCCGAAGATGAAGACAACCTGCCAATGATGACCGAGATCATCGCGCAGGCAAAAGCACGTCATATCAAAGTGATCTTGATCGCCGAAGACATGTCCCCCGCCTCGCTCCATTCGTTGTTGCGTCAGGGCGCGAATGAATTTGTCCCCTACCCTCTGCCCGAAGGTGAACTGGCCTCGACCATAATCCGTCTGCGCGCCTCACCCGAACCAATAGTGGCACCCGCAGAGACAGGCCCCAAGCTGAAACCCGGCACCCAGAAGGATGGTGCTGTGATCGTGGTGCACGGACTGGCCGGCGGCACCGGTGCCACCAGCCTTGCGGTGAATTTGGCATGGGAACTGGCGACCTCTGACAAAAAGAACCCGCCCAAAGTGTGCTTGCTTGATCTTGACCTGCAGTTCGGGGCCGTGGCGACCTATCTGGACCTGCCCCGTCGCGAAGTGGTCTATGATATGCTGATCGAGACCGATGCGATGGACGAGGAAAGCTTTGGCCAGGCTCTGCTGACCTACGAAGAGAAGCTCCAGGTTCTGACCGCCCCTGCCGACATGCTGCCACTTGATTTGATCACCTCGGAAGATGTGACACGGATCCTGGATATGGCGCGCAATCAGTTCGATTATGTGGTCGTCGACATGCCTTCGACACTGGTGCAATGGACCGAAACCGTGCTGACCAACGCACATGTCTATTTTGCCATGCTCGAACTGGATATGCGCTGCGCCCAAAATGCCCTGCGTTTCAAACGCGCCCTGCAATCCGAAGATCTTCCTATCGAAAAGCTGCGCTATGTCATGAACCGCGCGCCGAAGTTCACCGATCTGAACGGCAAAGCGCGGGTCAAACGGATGGCAGAGAGCCTCGGGATTTCGATCGATGTGCAACTGCCCGATGGCGGCAAACAGGTAACCCAAGCCAACGACCACGGTCTGCCGCTGGCCAACACCGCCGCGAAAAACCCGCTGCGTCGCGAGATCGCCAAGCTCGCTAGTTCGATCCACAACCTCAAGGCTGACGAAGCCAAAGCCGCCTGATCCGGCCCAAGCGCCAGATAATTTAGAAAGAGTAATCAGATGTTCTCGAAGTATAAAAAGCCAGGTGACGTTGCCGCAGCCACAGCCGTTCCCATGTCGAAGGCCCCCGCGCCCCAGCACCAGCCAGAGGCCGCAGTCGCCCCCAAGCCCGTCAGCATGCGCCGCGTGGCACAAGCCGCAGCGGTCGCGCCACAGGACCGCGACGTAAAGCGCAAACAACGCATGAGCGAGATCAAGCTTGAACTGCACCGCGCTCTGCTTGAGAACCTGAACCTCGCGGCTCTTGAACATGCGTCTGAACAGGATCTACGCAGCGAGATCAACGAAATCTCGGCTGAAATTCTAGCCGAGAAATCCATCGTCCTGAACCGTGAAGACCGGATTCAGTTGAACTCCGAACTCTATGACGAGGTGACTGGCCTTGGCCCACTGGAAACGCTGCTGAAAGACGATAGCATCAACGATATTCTGGTGAACGGGCCTCAACAGATCTTCGTTGAACGCGACGGCAAACTGCAGCTGACGGACGTGACCTTTAAGGATGAAAAGCACCTGCTGCGCATCATCGATAAAATCGTATCGGCCGTGGGCCGTCGGGTCGACGAAAGCAATCCTTACGTCGATGCGCGCTTGAAAGACGGCTCGCGTTTCAACGCTATGGTGCCGCCGATTGCCGTCGACGGCAGCCTGGTGTCTATTCGTAAGTTCAAAAAAGATAAGCTGGGCATCGATGATCTGGTGAGCTTTGGGGCCTTCTCGGAAGAGATGGCCGCCTATCTTCAAGCCGCCGTGGCCACCCGCCTGAACATCATCGTATCGGGTGGTACAGGGTCCGGCAAAACGACCACGCTGAACGCGCTGTCCTCTTTCATTGCGAACGACGAACGCATCCTGACCATCGAAGACACCGCCGAACTTCAACTGCAACAGACCCACGTGGGCCGCATGGAAAGCCGCCCGCCCAATGTCGAAGGCAAAGGCGAAGTATCGCCGCGCGATTGTCTCAAGAACGCTCTGCGGATGCGCCCGGACCGGATCATCGTCGGCGAGACACGTGGCGAGGAAGTCATCGACATGCTGCAGGCCATGAACACCGGCCACGACGGGTCGATGACCACGATCCACGCCAACTCTGCCCGCGACGGTGTGAGCCGTCTGGAAAACATGATTGCAATGGCCGGGATCGAAATGCCGTTGAAAGCGGTGCGCAGCCAGATTTCATCGGCTGTAAACCTGATTGTTCAAGCGTCGCGCTTGCAAGACGGCTCGCGTCGTATGACGTCGATCACCGAAATTACGGGCATGGAAGGTGATGTCATCTCGATGCAGGAAATCTTTCGGTACCAACGCGTCGGCCTGACACCCGAGAACAAGATCATCGGCCATTTCACCGGCACCGGCGTGCGCAGCCACTTCTCTGAACGCTTCAAAATGTGGGGCTATGACCTGCCGTCGTCCATCTACGAACCCGTTGTGGTCAAGTAAGGATTATCAATCATGAGCGCAGAACCCATTATTTATGGCCTGATCTTTATCGGTGTCCTCGTGCTGGTCGAAGGGCTGTACCTGGTCGCCTTCGGTAAATCCATCAGCCTCAACAGCAAGGTCAACCGCCGGCTGGAAATGTTGGAAAAAGGAGCCGGCCGCGAAGAGGTTCTGGACAAGCTGCGCAAGGAAATGCAGCAGCATATGGATAACAAATCCATTCCCATCTATTCGATGCTCGCCGCGAAAGCGCAGAAAGCCGCGATTGCCTTTGCGCCGAAACAGCTGATCATGATTATGGCCGGGCTGTCCGTTGTCGCCTTTCTGGGCCTGACCATCGGGACCAGCACCGAAGTTCCCGTGCGTATCCTGATCTCTGTGGGGATCGGGGTCGGGGCGGTCTATTTCTGGATCTCGTCCAAAGCTAAAAAACGCATGGACCTGATCGAAGAACAATTGCCTGATGCGGTCGAACTGATGGTGCGGTCGCTGCGTGTCGGCCACCCGTTCACAAGTGCCATCTCTATTGTCTCCAAGGAAATCCAGGACCCGCTTGCGTCGGAGTTCGGGGTGATCGCGGATGAAACCGCCTATGGCCGCGACATTGGAGAGGCGCTCAAGGATATGGCCGAACGACTTGATATGCAGGATTTGCGCTTCCTTGCGGTTGCGGTGACCATCCAACAGCAATCCGGTGGTAACCTCGCCGAAATTCTTGCGGGGCTGGCCAAGGTGATCCGCGCCCGTTTCCGCCTGTTCCGCCGCGTGCGTGCCATCACAGCCGAAGCGAAATGGTCGGGCAAGTTCCTGTCGGCCTTCCCCGTTGTTGCGCTGATCGTGATCAAACTTGGTGACCCGCATTACTATGACGAAGTCATGACCCACCCGCTGTTCATCCCCGGCTGCATTGCCGTGGTCGTGTTCCTGTCGCTTAACCTCATCGTCATGCGCAAGCTGACCGATATCAAAGTCTAAGGGGGCTTCATTGTGAATTTCCTGACCACTCTCGACACCACACTTGGTCCCATCGGCTGGATCGCCATTCTAGGTGCACTTGGCCTGACCATGGTCGGTGCCACGCTTATCATGATCCTGCGCCAGCCCGAGGATCCGCTGGCCAAGCTGAAACGCAGCCAATCCGAATCCTTCGACGGAGGCAAACAGCAGCGCTTGCGCCAGTCAGACCGCAACGAACAGCTGCAAAAATTCGCCAAGTTCCTTGAACCCGAAAACATGGAAGAGCTCAGTGCCAAGGCACTTCTTCTCCGGCAGGCCGGCTATGGCTCGCGCGATGCGGTGCGGTTTTTCCACTTTGCGCAAATGGCTCTTGGTATTGCAGGTTTGGTAATCGGCACCGTTTACGTCAACTTTCTTGGCGGTGGCGAAGGCCTGAGCACCAATAAGATGATGCTCTATACCGTCGGCCCCGGTGCGATCGGGTATTTCCTGCCCCGCTATTGGGTGACCCGACGCGTCGAGGAACGCAAAGAAGAAATCACCCGTGGTTTCCCCGATGCGCTGGATATGATGCTGGTTTGCGTCGAGGCAGGACAATCGCTGGACCAATGCATCGTCCGTGTCGCTGCCGAATTGCGCGCCTCTTATCCTGCTTTGGCTGAAGAATTCGAAATCGTCGCCCAAGAGATGAAGGCCGGCAAGGACAAGGTCAGCGTATTGAACGCCATGGGCGAACGCTGCGGCGTGCAAGACGTATCGTCGTTTGTCACGGTGCTGGTGCAATCGGCGGCCTTCGGGACATCCATCGCCGACGCCCTGCGGGTCTATGCCGACGAGATGCGCGACAAACGTGTTATGCGCGCCGAAGAGGCCGCAAACAAGTTGCCAACCAAGATGACACTTGCCACAATGATGCTGACCGTTCCACCGCTGCTTATCATTCTGGTCGCACCCTCGGTGATGAACATTACCAAACTAGGTCAGTAAGGCCCCGCATGTTCCACAGCTTCAAGCGCGCGTACCCCGCTAAGCTCGCGCTTTGTATGACCCTGATCGCCGGATTGGCCGCTTGCTCTGCAGGCGGTCTTTCCGCGTTGGGGGGCAAACGCACCACATCTGACAGCCCCTTTGCCCCCGGCGTAAACACCCGCAAAGACGCCGAAGACGGGGTAGAGGTCGCCCACCGTTTGATGCACGCCGGGGAATACGAACTCGCCATCCGCGCCTTTAACCGTGCCGCGTTGGCTTCTGAACTCAACGCCGAAATCCTGTCGGGTCTGGGCAGCGCCAATCTGGGACTGGGGCGTTTGGGCCAGGCCGAAAGCCTGCTGCGCGATGCCGTCAAAAAGGATGAAACCCACCCCGAGGTCTGGAATAATCTTGGCGTTGTGCTGATGGAAAGCGGCAAACTCGCCGAAGCCCAACTGACCTTCCGCAAGGCCTATGCGCTCGACAATGGCGAAAGTGACGCAATCCGTGACAATTTACGCTTAGCACTCGCAAAATCGGAAAATTCTGTTACGATCCCAGATCAAGAAGACAGTTATAAATTGGTGCGGCGCGGCTCGGGGGACTATCTGGTTCGGCCAGCATCATGACGAGGCAGAGCAGTAAAAGGACGCAAAAATGCGCCACCCTATCCTATCGGCCGTCTGCATCGCAGGCGTCGTCGCACTAGCAGGCTGCGGCAAAAAATCCGGCGAGGACACCGTGACTCGCGCGTTCCAAGACGTAAATGTCGTGGATGAAAGCAACCTGAATGATGTGATGTTGACTGTCGCGGACCCGAACGAGGCCGTGAGCTACTTCACCCGCACCGCACAGGAAAAGCCCGATCGCATCGACATCCAGCGCAGCCTTGGCAAGTCGCTGATCCGCGCCAAGCGCAACCAGGAAGCAGCCGTTGTTTGGGGCAAGGTCGCGGGCGCAAAAGATGCCACCGCCGATGACAAGATCGATTACGCCAATGCGCTGATCCGTGCAGGCGATTGGGCCAAGGCCGAAGAGACACTGGATTCTGTCCCGCCAACCCATGAAACCTATAATCGCTACCGGCTCGAGGCGATCGTCGCCGACAGCAAGCAGGAATGGGACAAAGCCGACAGCTTTTATGAAATCGCCATCGGACTGACCACCAAACCCGGTTCGGTCATGAACAACTGGGGCTATTCCAAGCTCACTCGCGGCGATTATCAGGCGGCAGAACGTCTGTTTGGCGAAGCCGTCAAACAGGATCCGACCCTTTTTACAGCCAAGAACAACCTGATCCTCGCCCGTGGCGCGCAGCGCGAGTACAGCCTGCCGCCGATTGAGATGGACCAGACCGAACGTGCGCAGTTGCTGCATACGCTTGCTTTGTCCGCGATCAAAAAGGGCGATGTTGAAACGGGCAAAGGCTTGCTGCGCGACGCCATCAGCACCCATCCACAACACTTCGAAGCCGCTGTCCGGTCCCTGCGCGCACTCGAAAACGCAGCCTAGCCCCGGTGGAGATCACCAGCTATGCCGCGCTTTGGTTTTTGCCCTTCGCGCTGCCGCTTTGCGCCTATACGATCTATACCGATCTCGCCTTTATGCGGATTACCAACGTCACGGTGATCGCGCTGGCGGCCGTGTTTGTCATCATCGGCCCCATCGTCCTACCGTTTGACAGCTATCTTTGGCACCTGCTGGCGATGGTTGCGGCCCTCGTTGTGGGCATCTTTATGAACGCAGGTGGGCTGATGGGTGCAGGCGATGCGAAATTCATTGCTGCGGCCACCCCGTTCTTCGCGCTCGGGGATCTGCAGTTTCTGATGGCGCTTTTCATGACCACGCTGATCGCGGCCTATATCATTCATCGCGCTGCCAAATATTCACCCCTACGCAAGCTCGCGCCGCAGTGGGTCAGCTGGCACGAAGCCAAGAAATTCCCCATGGGTCTCGCGCTTGGCACCGTGCTTGGCGCATATTTAATGCTCGGTGCCTACTTCGGGGCCTGAATTTGCCATATTCGGCCGCTAAGACGTGGGGCAGCCCTGTACCTCCATGAAAGTAGCCCTTCGTGAATATGCAAAAGAGCGCCGTCATGGCCCCTCCTCCGCCACGCACCATCCAAGAGATGAAGCTGCCCGTGGTGATGATGCGCGACATCATGATCAAGACGATGTTTCGCAAGAACGTCACTATGGTCAGCGAGATGGCCAAGGCCATATGCCTGCCTTTGCAGGTCACGCAGGAATTGGTGGACCTGTCGCGCGAACAACGTCTTCTCGAAGCGACGGGCACGCTCAACGCGAATAGCGGCAATGAAATGGGCTATCAGCTGACCGATCTGGGGAAGAACCGCGCGCTGGATGCATTGGCGCAATCAGAATATTTCGGTCCGATGCCAGTTCCGCTTGAGGTGTACCGCGAACAGGTCAAACGCCAGTCGGTACGCAACATGCAGATCACCCGCGCCCGCCTCGAAGCCGCGATGGGCCATCTGGTGCTTCCTCCGGAATTGATTGGCAATCTGGGCCCGGCTGTTACGGCAGGCCGATCCATCCTGATGTACGGCCCTCCCGGCAACGGCAAGTCCAGTATTTCAAACGGTATCCGCGATGCGCTTGGCGACAAGATCTACGTCCCGCGGGCGATCGAATATGCCGGACAGGTGATCACCGTCTACGACCCAATCGTCCACTCCGCTGCGATCGAGGAAGAACAAGACCCGACATCGTTGCGCCGCGTGACCCGCTTTGACACCCGCTATGTCAAATGCGAACGCCCCACCGTGATCACTGGCGGCGAGCTGACGCTTGATATGCTCGATCTGGTCTATAATCCCACCGCACGCACCTATCAGGCACCGCTGCAGCTGAAATCCACGGGCGGCATCTTTATCGTCGACGACCTTGGCCGCCAGTCCGAACCACCGCAGGCACTGGTCAACCGCTGGATCGTGCCGCTGGAAGAAAACAAAGACATCCTGGCCCTGCAATCAGGCGAGAAATTCGAAGTGCCCTTTGATACGCTGGTAGTGTTTTCGACCAACTTTCACCCCAATGAAATCTTTGACCAAGCCGCCCTGCGCCGGATCTTTTTCAAGATCAAGATCGATGGCCCCAATCAGGAAATCTTTCTCAAGATTTTTGCCATGGTCGCCAAAAAGCGGAACATCAAGCTCGACGAGGCGTCACTGATCCACCTGCTAAAAACCAAATACCCCACCATCGACAACACCTTCGCCAACTATCAACCGATTTTCCTGATCGACCAGATGATCGCGATTTGCGACTTTGAAGGCATCCCCCACCAGATGCGCCCCGATCTGGTTGACCGCGCATGGGCCAATATGTTCGTCGCGGATGAAACCATCGTAAGGTAACACGGCGCGAAAAACCGGCGCGGGAATCTGCTTCATTTTGCCCGATAAACTCCGGGGGTGCGGGGGCTGGCCCCCGCGGGCAAACACCCTATCTTGCACCC
>Ga0207889_1000454_pt1 | contig 10621 bp, 14 predicted proteins | sample LinPmetageLP47_FD_184058 | JGI IMG/M metagenome (GOLD analysis project Ga0207889, IMG submission 184058) | Marine viral communities from the Pacific Ocean - LP-47 (SPAdes) | ecosystem: Environmental > Aquatic > Marine > Oceanic | place: Pacific Ocean | collected 2011-06-12
CAAGATATCGGCCACTTTACGGGTCCATGATCAACTGGTTCAGGCGCTGCGCTTGCGGATCGCCAAGTTGCAGAAACTGGCTTTTGGCAAATCTTCGGAAAAGATCGAACGCGAAATTGAGCAGCTGAAACTGGCACTGGAAGACCTGCTTGTAGCTGTTGCCGAAGGGGACGATGGCCTCATCGACGAAGGGCATGATGAACCATCACCAGACACTGCCGGTGCGCCCGCTTTGCGCCGTCGGCCACGTGTCTCAGATGCGACCACGCGCGAACGCCGAGAACTGGACCCCGGTAGCTGCTGCCCGGACTGTGGCGGCGATCTACGTGTCACGCCAGAGGCGTGCGATCTCATGCGCACCTTCGGTGCGACGGCTTGGGAACAAAACGATGAACATCGTTGCAGGTTATCACGATAAAATCTGCGCCCGCCGCCTCCAAAGCCCCTACTGAGTCCGCGATTTGTTGGCAGGCCGCATCTTCATCCTCCCTGTCGATGACAGCAGAAACGTAATCCTGCCGATTAACGCTTTCCAAAACGATCCGCGCAGATGAAACGCCGCCTGCAAGCGCCTGCGTGATTTCGTTCAGTCGTTTGTAGTATTCTGCTGTTGAAACCCAGCTCAGGCCACCAATCAATCCAGTTTTTTCACGGCAAAACCCACATCATGGCTCTTCTATTGAGGTTTTAGCGAGGTGGTTCCAACAACACAAACGGGCCTGAGCGGTCAACTAATAGATTCGCTCCAAAAACCACCGTTTTTAGGGATTAGATTTTGGCAAGGGGCTTATGTCCGGTGTGCGGACAAAGCTATCGTTCGCTCATGTCGAAGTGAGAAATTCTTTTAAAAGTGTCGGGATAATCAAGAACGAGACCCGCTTCATCAATTTCAAGCTCTGCGGTGAAGGCTCGGAATAAGCCCTCGTAGCGATAGCGCTGATCTAGCGTCAGGCATGTGTATCGCTGTTCTGCCCGCTGCGGCAGGAAGTCGCCCTCGATCTGATCGGGGAGAGGAACATAGGCAGCCGTGATATCACGGCTTTCCTGCGCCTTTAACTTGAGGCGCTTGATGGGAATCATGTTCGTGGCCGGGGTAATCCCGATATCAACATCAATACAACCATTTAACGCCGGAAGCGCCCTGTTTCCGATAGCGTCATGCCAATTCCCGTCACCATCGGATTGCACGTGCAGGTATGGACCATCGACATATGCAACACGAACCTCTCGCGTTCTGAAATCAGGGTCGGTACGGACAAAATAGTGCCCACCATATGCTCCGTGGCGGGTTCCCGCAACGACTCCCTCAAGCACTAGACCCTCGGCACCTTCACGACAGACGCAATGCTCAAGCCCACGTCCTTCCCAGTCCTTCCAGCGCACAACCGCCATCGCTTCGCCCCTTTGCCAAGTGAACAACAGGTGGACGTTATGATAGGTTAAAAAGGCAGTAAAGGGCTCTTCGCGTCGATTCCCTGCGTTGTCTATCGCTCAAAGAGAGACCGGCACATCGTCGAGATCATATAGTTTTTATGGCTGATTTATCGGTGGGGTTCGTCAACTTATCCGACAAACTCAATGCATGTGTACTGATATCCCCGCCCGGAATAATCAAAGTACTGGCTCTCCTTCGCGCTTCGAAATTCATTCCAAGCCAAACCGGAAGCCTGCGGCAATGTGCAGGTTTCACCATTGAGGTGCGCTGTAAAAGCGTGGGAGGCCTCGGGTAGTTCATCTCCAAAGCAAAACGCTGACATGTACGGAGCTGATTTGCTTTTGCTGCCCCAAACAACCATTCCATCGCGCGACACGATAAATGCAACTGGCTTACTGGACAGCCCGACAAACCGCAAAGCACTCGCCTGGAGTGAGCACTCAAAACGGTTTCCTATCTCGCATAGGGCATCCGTGTTCCAGTAGATCCCGCTAAACTCATCTCTGAGAAGGTTGGCAGGCATAAGTAGCCACGACGCAAATACGTTGGCCTCGGTTTCTATTTTATCCCTGAAATCGTTCAGGGTATCATCGCTGTCTTCGAAACGATCCCGCAAACCCCGATGGCACATAAAGTGCCCCAGCTCATGGGCATATGTAAATCGTTGACGCCGCTTGTTCTCGATTTCCGAGTTCAGTAAAATCGTCCACTTGTCGGTCTTCTGTGTTTTAACAAGACACCCTTCGAAGGAATCGTAGCTGCTTATCTTGGTTTTCAATTCGCCGCCAAAATCACTGTTCTGAAGTGCGCCATCAATGAGCTTTGAAATATCCAGTGGGTAAGTGTTTGGGCCGTGGTCCTGCCAAAGCCTTGTAAGGCGGTTGGCCTCCTTTATCGGAGGGCTGCTAATCTTCGTCGTCAAAACCTGAAACTATCCTCTCAATCGTGCGCTTGTCATTCTCGGACAGCTTATGGAACTTCCTGAAAAAGGCGTCCTCGACCTGCCGGTCGGAAGGCTCGTCCTGCGTGTCATCCAAGAAAAACTCTGGCGACTCCCCAAAATGATTTGCGATCCTCAGTAACAGCTCGGCGGAGGGCTTGGCATTTTTCTTGTTTTCAAGCTGCCAGACGTAGGCCTTCGATGACCCAAGAACCGTTGCCAGCTCTTCCTGTGTCATGTTCTTGGAAGTCCGGATTTTCCTAAGCTTCTCGCCAAATTTTTCTGACATGTAAAATTCTCTCTGTTCACAGGTTGACAGAAGTATATCGATCACTATATCCAATCGCAAGTGTAGCAATAGCTATACTTGCGTAAACCAATATGGAGAACGAAAAGATGGCCGAGAGAAAAGTAACTGCATCAGGAAAAGACAAGGACGGCGACATCACCAAGCTTTGCAAGTCAGGTGAGGCATGGTCCCCACGGCTGAAGGCTGACGCGATCCGTGATATCGAAAACGGCACGCACACCTACTACGTTCAGCAGGCTGGTACGTCTCGTGTCGATATCACCGTGGTGAATGGAACAAGCGGCAAATACCTTCGCTCAACCGCCGATAAATCGTCGAACAACAACTTGGACAATCTCCCTGATTGCTAAGACTATGACCCGACCACATCAGGACTCGCAGATATCATCTACCTCTGCGGGTCCGTTTCAACCTGACATTCTAGGATGTTATAAAAATAAGGATATTACCTCATGCCACAGGATCATCAGATCAGCTGCATTATCCCAGACGGCGCGGACTCTGACCGGCGTATTGACAGCATCGGCGGTGCCACTGGTTCAACAAGCGGTGGTCCTTGGTGCATTAATCTCGATGTTGCCATCAAAGGTATCGAAGACGGCAATTGGCGCTTCTGGACCAGCGTAAATGGCAACTCTGTCTGGGTCATCATAGCCAAGCGAAATGGAAAGAAATACCTGAAAACCGAGGCCGATGGAGCTGAACCGAATAACCTACTGAGCCTGCCGCGCTGCAAATAGGCCTTGGTTTGGGGCGCACAACACCCAAGCGCCTGCCCTATTGCGTCCTTAACCGGCTCAGGACACCACACCTGCTTTCTTGACCAACCAAAAGCCGTTTCTCGCACTCTACAATTGAGGACAGGCTTACAAGCGTCAGACACCACAACTTTTTTCCGTGCGGCCAGCTTGGCGGTCGCCTTTCCTGACGTTCCACTCCGACGATCTCCAAAAAGAAGGGGAATCCCCCCCATTTTTAATGAGGTCCAGCCGTAGCCTTCCTCGAAACTGCAACATGCAATGACTTCGAAGTAAAGCCACGCCAAACGGATTACCGGCCGTGGCCTCGCTGAGGCGACATAACCCTACCTTTTTGCCACACGCGGCTCACTCACAGGTAGTTTTGGCACGGGGTTTGTGCTACTGGCAGAAAGGAGTGTTCTAGGTATATATTTCGCCAAGCTAGTTATCTACTCCGGTTATGCTAAGATCGTCTCATGACTACGCTGAGCCCTAATGTTTATTCTCGCATCTTAGAGCAACCGCCAACCTTTGGCATCGGCGTTCATATCCTCATCGGTATCGACAAGGATGAACGCTATGCCGTCTTCGACCGAGATGGTCTCCGTTATTTCGGGCCAGTAGCGTTTGGGGGATTTCCCGCAGAATATCGATGGGTCGATCCGAAATTACTGCGCGTGAACCATTTTCCAGAAGCTGTAGGTGAAGATCGCGAGCGGCTCTGGTCCCGCGACCTGATGATGATGGCGGGACATTTTCACAAGTTGCGCCTTACTGTAGGTCTCTAAGACATCAACCTGCATGGCCCTTCTCTATCGCCTCATCGGGCGTATCGGCAAAGCAGAAGAAAGCCTTATTATGGCGCTTGGCCTTTGGCATCGACGGGTCGAGTTAATCGAAGAAGTGCGCGGCCTTGGCGCGTGGCTACCTAAGGGTACAATAGGTATCATCGGAAACGGTGACTATGCCTACGCGATGGGTGGCATATTTTCCTACGATGTAGAACTGCCCGTGACTAATCTTGAACAGCATGGCAGCGGTAAGACGCTAGGCATTAGGTATGAAAAACTACGTTTGCTAAATGACCCGGTTATCGTTCTATGAAATCGCATTGATGATCACTCCTAAAAAGAGGGCTTCTGGAACATACGCAAAAGTTCTTGAAAAATATTTAAACTCCACTCAGTGTGGATCACACTCAATTTGCAGGCGTATAAAATGAAAAAACCCTTACTCTTCACTATGTTAATTGCCGGGCATGCAGCTTCCGCTGATGTAGATTTTTCCCAGATATCTGATGGGGCAAAAATTGATTTTTTAGAGGCGACGTATGAAGATGCGCTTGGGGCCTGCGATAGGGTGGTGGGAAGGCCTAACGTTGCTCCATATCCAAATGATACCATAATCGTTGCAAATCGATTGTTTGATGTTGTCCTCGCCCCAGTTATGAGAGCTGATCCAATCCCCGAAGGGACAAACTTCGATTTGAATGAGATGCTTCTTACAGAAGCTGGAAAGACTGCTGTATGGCGGACGCTTTCTCAAATCGCCTCAGTCAAATACCCAAATTTGGATCCTGAGGTCTGGCAATCTGAGGCCTGCAACTATCTCAAGATTGTTTTTCACGGATCAGAGAATGAGTTGTTCGATCTTTCCACGATTATCGTTGACACAATCAATCAATAACCACTCAAAAAAGCTGTTTGGTTGGAAGAAGCCGCCGTCCGCCATTCTATCAGAACTTTTCCCAAAAATGACCGTTTTGGGCGGGAACTTGGCACCAGTAGATGAACCGCCCTGAAGTCGGATCGGCACCCTGATCGTGAGGTAAAAAATTTGGGGGTGTCCGCAAGTCGTGTTGGTGAGCTTCGTGATTTCGCAGAAGGGCCTATATTACTCGGCTTTTGACGCGGAGGATACCCATGCTGCACCACGACTTTCGCCGGTTTCTCGATGCCCTCGACCGCCTGAACCCGGCCTAGATCGAGGACGCCCAGTTGAAGATCATGGATCTCCGACGAAAGACCGAGGCGATCTCGGAGATCGAAGCACGGACAATCCAAGATCGCAGGTGCCCCTACTGTGGCGACGAGCGCCGACAGAAGTGGGGCCGCACCCGGACCAAGGTCCAGCGCTACCGCTGCACTGGCTGCTAGAAGTCTTATTCGGGCAGGGCGGGCAGCGCCATGGGCCGGCTCCATCGTCCGGACCTGTTCTTGGTCGCGCTGCGGGATATGCTGGGCGATGCCGCACCTCAGTCGGTCCGCAAGCTTGCTCGGCAGTTGGGACTCAACAAATACACGGTCTGGCGCTGGCGGATGCTGGTGTTTTCCGTCATCGGAAACAGCTCAACCGTGAGCTTCTTCGGGATCGTCGAGGCGGATGAGACCTTTCAGCGGGAATCGCGCAAGGGTTCTCGCGAATGGGTCCGGCACTTTCGCAGATCCGAAGAAGGTTGCACCGCCGCCCCGCCCCAAGTGGGAGGACTTCACGGCGAAGGGGCTGAAGATGGTGCGAGGCCTCTCGAAGTGGCAGCTACCCATACTCACCGTCGCTGCCCGCGGCGGCGCGCGCCTCTTCCGACGCCTGCCGAACCGCAAGAGCGTGACACTCGAGCGCGCTATGAAGTCGCTGGTTCCGAGCGATGCGGTGATCTGTTCCGACGGTGCCAACGGCTACAAGAACGTCGCAGCAGCAGGCGGTCTCGAGCACTTCGTGGTGGGTAGCAAGGCCGGCACGCGAGTCGCCTCAGGCTGCTATCACATCCAGAACGTGAACTCGCTCCACGCCCGCTACAAAAGCTTCATCAAGCCCTTCTGCAGACCGGCCACGAAGAACCTCAGCGGCTACATCCGCTGGCTGGAGGTGCGGCTGGCAGGTGTGCGCCCGGCGGAGATTGTCCGTGCATCGTAGACAAGGTGCCGCGCAGAGGTCTGCTTCGAGCCCATTTGGACAAATGTTGCGAAATGCACGAACCTCAGCTATTTCGTTCCAGTGGGATATCCAGTCGGAAAATTGTGCTCTGTTCATCAGATGTCGCTGCGATCTTGCCAGAATGGGCTTTCGCGATATGATCTGCAATATAAAGCCCGAGGCCCAGACCTTGAAGAGATTCTGTTTCGTCTGCGCGCTCAAATGGCTTGAACAGGTTCGACAGCTTATCTTTGGGAATTCTCTTCCCGGAGTTTGTTACCGACAATACGAAACAACCATTCTCCTCAAATGTGGCTATGGCAATGGGTTTATCCCTCGAGCCGTGGGTCACGGCGTTGGCAACCAAGTTCGAAAGAAGCTGATCCAACCGAGCGGGGTCACAGATTAAAACATTGTCGAACTCGAACGCTGTTTGAATGAGTCTTTCAGGATGCGCGAGGCGGATTTCATCGACCACATTTTCGAAACCACCACAGGGATTCTTAACCCGCCTTAGTTCGACAGGGATACCACCGCCAAGGCGCGCCCTCGCAAAGTCCATGATGCTGTCGATCAACTTCGCCATTCGATTTGCGCTTCCATCCACAGCTGCAAACATTGCGGCGATTTTTTCGTCGTGGGGCTGACGCGACGCAATGCGGACAGCAGATCCGATAGCGGCGAGAGGATTGCGTAAGTCGTGCCCCAAGATAGCGATGAATTGCTCGCGCAATATCGCTTCGTCTTCGGAGGATTGCAGCGCGCGGGCGTTCTCTTTGTCGCGTGTCACATCGCGCGCACTGCACACGAAGATGTCTTCCTCAGGAACGGCGACCCATGAAAGCCAACGGTAAGAGCCATCTTTGCAGCGGTATCGGTTCTCGAAATGCAGCGCGGACTCACCTGCCTTCATGGACGAGAACAGGGCCAGCGTCCGGTCCAAGTCGTCGGGATGAATAAAGTCAGTGAAGACCATGCTTCTGATCTCGGCTTCAGTCCACCCGAGCACAGTTTGCCAGGCCGGATTGGTTTCTACGAAGACACCCTCTTGATTGACGATACCAAGCAGATCAGGTGAAACCTGCCAAGTTAAGCTTTGGGTGTCACCGAGGGATGTCATGAAGCGAGCGTAACCAAATGTTGACGACTGTAATGTGACATAAATACAGCGTCGAAAGTGGGCTTTCAACGCCTATTGTAGAGCGGCAGAAAAGTCGGCGCTACGGACCTTGGTGCTCGTTGCAGCTAACGTCTTTTTCGAGCCCGAAGTAACCGATGCTGCAAAGCGGACGAATGTCAGCTTTTCCCCGATGGCATTCAAACTGTGATGTAGAGTGGCCGCTATAATGCTGGTATGATTGCCGAAAAGGATGCGTCAATGACCATACAACAGCTTCTGATCTTTCTCCCCGCAGCGTTTCTGCTTGGGGCATCACCCGGTGCGAACAATCTTCTCGCCTTCGTTTCTGCGACTAAAGCGGGTTGGTTCAAGACGGCAAAAAGCATCATTGGCCGTCTCGCAGCTTGGGCGGTGTTGGTTGTTCTCGTCTCGTTGGGCCTTGATGCTTTACTGCGCACGTCAGAGTTTGCGTTTGTGGCCCTAAAGTGGGTGGGCGTCGCCTATCTCTGCTATCTCGCATGGCAGTTTTGGAACGCAGACGTCAGCGTCGAGATTGAAGCACCAGAGGTCTCGACTCTGATGCGACGTGAGTTTCTAACCCTCATGGGCAACCCAAAGGCTTATCTGCTTCTCACAGCGTTTCTGCCGCAATTCGTAATTGATGCTGCACCGCTGATGCCGCAGTTGTTCACCTTGGGGGCGATTTACCTTATCGTTGAAGGAGCGGCTGCACTTCTCTGGGTCACGGCGGGAACGCTGGTCGGCGCACATGCACTGACGCCAATAAGGCGGCGCTTTATCAATCGCGCTTCCGCCGGTTTGATGGGGATAGCAGCACTCCTACTGGCCCGAACAGAAAAAGCCGCTTAGCGAAATGAATGTGGTATGAACTCCGCACGCTCCACACCGCCAATTGTTTTGACCGACACCGACTGGTGGTCAGTGGCAACAGTAACCATCGGCATCACTATTTTTGCGGTGGCGCAGGGGCTAACCTATCCATTGATCTCGCTCCTGCTCGCTGAACGGGGTGCGTCGGACACGGTTGTTGGTTTAAACGCTGCCGCTTTCATGCTGGGGTTGGGAACCTCGGTAATGATTGTTCCAGCCCTCACGCGGCACCTTAGGGCGGGTCAGGTGATCGTGGCTGGCCTGTTAGGTGCTGCGGTAATGCTGGCGGGGTTTGCCGCCACCGATGATCTGGCTGCTTGGTTCGTCCTACGCTTTGCCTTGGGGTTTTGCGTAAATGCCATCTACGTCTTCGGAGAAGCGTGGTTAAATGCGGCCACCGCAGACACTGTGCGCGGGCGCGTATCGGGCGTTTACGGTGCGGGCATGTCAGCAGGCTTTGTGATCGGACCACTCGCCATTCCTGTGTTGGGGACAGAAGATGGCTTGGCTTTCGCCGCCTGTGCGGTGCTTGTTTCGCTTGTCGCCTTCGGGCTGGCGCTCATGTCACGGCGCGCTCGGATCGAGCCGGATAAACTGGTGCTTGCGGACCTGCCACGATTTGCGCGCGCCGCTCCCATGCTTATCTTTATCGTGCTAGCTTTCGGCTTTATAGACGCCACTGTTTTATCTCTGTCCCCCCTTCACCTGACCTCTGGCGGAGCGAGTGCGGCGGCGGCGGCAACGTTCGTGGCGGTCATGCACATTGGCATGATTGTAGCGCAGCCATTGTTGGGCATACTGCTTGATCGAGCAAATCGTTGGCACGTGGCGGCAGGGTGCATGGCCGCGACTGGCGTAACATTCGGTTTGCTCTCGTTCGTGCCTGTGACCGGATCGCTTATCTGGGTGCTTGGCGCGTTCGGCGGCGCAGCTTTTTTCGGTATTTATACAAGTGCGCTTGCGCTGTTGGGGCAGGAGCACGGTGGAGCAATGCTGGTAGCAGGGGCGTCGGCATTTTCGCTTGCCTACGCTTTTGGAGGCGTGGTCGGCCCTTCAGTCACCGGCGGACTGGTTGATTTTATTCCCGGAACCACGTTTGCGCTGGTCACACTCTTGGGGTTTGGTGGAGCACTGCTCTTGGTTTGGAAACGATAATACTCCGTAAGTTGTCGTGGTATTGTCTTCCCGAAAGCGGGCTTTCGGTTCAAATTCATGAAGGGCAGTAGAGTCCCGCATAGCCGGCTTCGACGAGGTCTGCGGCGAAGGTCTTCAAAGAGCGCAATTTTACCATTCGATGACGGCGAAAGCATTCTGGACAAAGACGGGGCCTCGTGTTCGTCTGGAACTCATATAAGTCCGGAGATTGCCATGCGGAAAGTTGCACTTGTCACGGGCGGCGCCAGAGGGATTGGTTTGGCCATCGCACGAAACCTTATGCGAGATCATGACCTTGCTGTGACATGGTTGAACACACCACCGACCGCTTTGCCTGAAGGCGCGCTGGCGGTTCGGGCGGACCTGACGGCCAAAGACGCGCCCTCCAGAATTGTGTCGGAAATCATAGATCGGTTCGGGCGTCTCGACGTGATTGTCAATAATGCCGGATTGATCTCTCCCTCCCCAAATGACGTGTTCGACGCGGATGATTTGGGAGGGATGCTGAATGTGAATGTCTTAGCAGCCCATGCACTTCTGGTCGCCGCTTTGCCTCATTTGAGGGCAGGAGCGTCCATCGTGAACATCTCGTCGGTCAATGCAGTTTTGCCGCCCACAGGTGCTGCGGTCTATGGAGCGAGCAAGGCTGCGATCAACCTTTGGACGAAGGGCATGGCGAAGGAACTCGGACCAAGCCAAATCCGGGTGAATGCTGTGGCACCAGGTGCGGTAAATATTCCAGAAGCGCCGCGGTCGGATGAGCTTGTGAAACTTTTTGCCGATCAGACAGCTTTGGGCCGTATCGCCTCACCCGACGATATCGCAAGAGCGGTCCGGTTCTTGGCCGGGGATGACGCCTCGTTCATCACCGGCGAAGTGCTCACCGTTTCCGGCGGCTATCGTCTATAAGATCAACCGACCGCGAAGTCCGCAGTGCGAACCTTAGCGTGTTGGGCCGCAAACGTCCGGAGTGAGCCCATTTTGACCAATGCTGCGCATTGATTGAATGGCAGCTACCGATGCTCCTCCGGCACCCAGTCTTCGGCATCGCTGTTCCAGAACCTGTTGGGATTGTCCTCGTCCAATCCGCGAATGTGGAGTGTCCTCAAACATGGTC
>Ga0207889_1000455_pt1 | contig 10607 bp, 14 predicted proteins | sample LinPmetageLP47_FD_184058 | JGI IMG/M metagenome (GOLD analysis project Ga0207889, IMG submission 184058) | Marine viral communities from the Pacific Ocean - LP-47 (SPAdes) | ecosystem: Environmental > Aquatic > Marine > Oceanic | place: Pacific Ocean | collected 2011-06-12
GTACGTTACTTGGTGACATCATGCCTGTATCAGTTCACCAAAAGCACCGAGAACCATCTACTTGGAAATGGCAGCTCCAACAGCCGTCAATCAACTTCAATGTTGGCGAGTATTCAGGATCTAGGGATGTGCCAGTCGCCCTTAAGCTGGCGCTCAGTGCGACCGTCGACGATCAAAGAATTCGCTCTGTTCTGGGCGACAACACTGCCATCTGGTCGATCACTGCAGTAGAACCACATAACGATATCATGCGAAGGCCAGAGGACCTTGCAATCTACAAGACTCACCTTCGCAGACTATTTGATCGGATTAAGGCTCACCATGGCGAGGATGTGACGATCAACGTATTTCCTGTTCTCCCGGCTTCCGCTGCTGTCGAAACCGGCCGGATACGAATGCCAAAAGCCGATTTGCCGCTAGTCATCTACGATCAAAAACCGGAGAAGGGCTTCGAGCGGACAATCCAAATTGGAACCTAGGTCCTCTCAAATCATCGGTCAAACCCTGGCCGGGTTATCCCGATATTGGCTTCCAGTCCTGCACTGACGCTCGTCGTCCGCTTTCTACCAAACCCGAAAAGCTTCTCGCTATTGCAGCGAATGACCGCTTTCCACCCGGACTGCCAGAACCTAACCCTGCTCTGCCGCTAATATCTGCGAAATAACCAACATTTCTGCCGATGTAACGTCATCAATGACAACATACGGTCCAAGTTTATCCATGCTCAGCTCGATACGGACCCGCAACGCAGTTGATATCTTTTTGAGCACAGTGTGACTGGCATGAAGCTTTAAAACCGTTGGAGGACCGCTCCTTTTCCGGCCACTGGCGTTGTCTTCGGGTTTTTCTACTCTGCCCATTTTTGCCAGCTCCTTCAGATCTTTGTACCCTGTTCGTGTTTCAAGCGTAATCAAACACCGCGCCGCCGATCGTTCTACCGCTCATGCGCGATGCATTGAATGACATCACGGGCACATCCGCAGGCCAATCAACATCAGCGCTGACCTGAGCGCTCATGTCATCGCTGACGTTATGGACCACCGTTACTGGCCGCGCCTGCCGTCGGCCCACGCCTCTACGATACGCCGTATGAGCTCCGGTCGACTGGGGAGATCTTCTTCACCCCGGCGCGCTTCATCCAGGGCTTCTATCAGTTCAGTCGGCATACGAACCATAACCGGCTGTGTGTCGACTTTGGGTCTTCCGCGTGATTTCATAATATTACCTATTGACGTCATGATTTCTTAGTATCATATACAAACACGTCGGCACCGGAGCTGCAACTCCAACGCCGACGCTAACCACAATGATCGATAGGAGATCACAATGGCTGCTCAAACACGTACCATCCTTCATGCGGTGCCTGAACCGATTAATCACATGACCCGGCTTGACCGCTTGGAGTTTCGCAAGCTCCTGGACCTCTATTTCGCCGCGCTCCGGGCTGATTGGGTTTTCCACGAGACCCGGCAGAAACGCGGCACGCAAGCGGCAGCAGACCTTGCACATACGGCTGCGTCGGGCTGGAGCGCTTGCACCGTTTCTTTGCTTGTCTTGCGCGATATGCGCACTGTCGACCCCGACCTGCGCGCCGCGGTCGAGATCTTACTTAAAACCTGCCCCGGCGAACTGCCGAGCAGCTTCGATCTGATGCGCTGCTCAACGGAGATGCTGGCACTTGCCAATAAGCAGAAAGGCTCCCGGTCTGGCCTTCTGGCTCTCTTGGACGAAGCATTCTGTTTGCTTGAGGCCCATTACGGCAATCACGCGCTGATCTCAGCGCAGCGCGCCGTTTAACGGCTAGGCCTCCAGCGCCGGTGCTCTCGAACAAGAGCATTGGGGCGCTCAGTTTTTCAAAATTTTCGCCTTCCCGAACACAGCGCGCCAGGCACTGTGTCAGAGGGCGTGCCTTTTCACGGAGTTTTATCAATGCCACTTAGCAAAGTTACGTATCCTTTCCCGATTGATGATGATTTCCAGCAAATTTTCAAAGGTGCAAGCTTGGATCATTGGAAAAAAGCCGCCATGCGGAATGGCTTTACCATTCTCGGCCGTGCAAAAGATCGGTTGCACGTGGTGCTGGGGTGCCAGTCCTGCAGGACAGCTACATTAAAACGCGTCAGCGTTGTGCTCGGCCACAAACCCGAATGTCCACACTGTATTAGCACGCGTCGTGCCGCGGCAGCGCAGTCCATTGGTGCTACACTGATCGGCGCAGATCCTGATGGCGATCGGCACTACGGGCTTTTCAAATTCGACTGCGGCCACACTGATCGGCGTCAATATCATCGTATCGAAATGGCCGCGGGCGGAGGTCACAAAGCAAGCTGTTCGATTTGCATCGAAGAACGCTATGCGGAAGAAGCGCAATGTCATAACTGGACGCTGATGGGCCACGCTGCTCGGAAAGGGCCGAACTATCGCAACTACCAACACACTTGCGGGCATGCTCAAGATGTGGCTGTCGTGAACATGCGGAACGGTGACCTAGACTGCGCAGGCTGCGGCGAGACTTGGGCTTCGAAGCCGAGTGAGATCTATATTCTCGCGTTCACGATCCCGAATTTGCATGTGATTAAGCTCGGCTACAGCAGCAACTCCGAGTGCCGCATGCGACAGGTCCAAATTGATCCCGCGCAGACATGCGGCTCGGTTCTGCGCAAGATCGATATCGAGACGGGTCACCGCGCGATCTGCGTGGAAAAAGCGCTGCACAGCCACATCCGCCGCAACCGCCCCGATCTGGTCGTACCGCCTGAGCTCTTCCGTGCTCACCTCCGCACGACCAGCGAGATTTATCACCGCCACGGGAAACCATATATCGAAGCGCTTCTCGATGCTGTCGAGAGCGGCTGGGACCCGCGCATCCATGACGCAATTGCTGCCTGAGCGCGCGCGGAGGCTGCAGTCCTGCGGCCTCCCTCCCTTTATCTGGTGAACCCTATCTATGCCCCCCCCCGCCGTGCCCGCCAGTGCGACCGACTAGATTGAGCTTTTGCTTCACGCAGCGCACATCAGAGCCGCCGAGATTATTGAAATGCAGCGCCCTCTCGTTATCAAACTGGCAAAGGCTCTGCTGGCTGAACGGGAACTGCCCTTGGAGCGTCTGAAAGACCTCTTTCAGGATAATCAACGTACCAGCCCGCCAAGCTAGGATGCCAGCTTCAGCGCGGGCACTGGACGAGCAGAGGCGTGCTTTACCGGAAACTTCTGCGCGGGCTTAAGCTTGGACATGTCATCAAAGAACCGGGTGAGATCGACGCCTGTGTTTGCCAGTGCCGGAAAGACCCACTCGAAAACCCGGTGGGCGCGCCGAAAGCTCTTAAACAAAGCATAGGGTTGGTCGAAGGACATAAGGCCGATGAGCTTTTTGGAAGACTTGTCGGCAGCCATCAACAACGACATTATGATCAACCGCGCACCGGGCATATCGAGGAGCGCAAGGCGCTTGGACATTTGCGCCTGTTCCGGCGTCTTAAGATTTGTGCCCTGTGAAATCGCGTGCCGCGTCCAGAAATATCGCGGGTCATTGAAACTGCGAGTATTCAGAGTAGCAAATTGCGCAGTGGTTGCCTCAATGGACTTGATCAACCTGTCGCCACTTGCCATGCTACGGCAAACCTGTGCGCCCTGCGGCGCGCGGTAATAATCCAGAACGTCGGACCCGAACGCAAACAAAGGATCGCGCACGCCCAGCAACAAATTTGAGACCCTCATCTGCTCACTAGATGGCACGGCCCGAGACCACAGCGCATGGCCGACATAGATGGCTGGATTGGCATTGACGTGACGTGCCACGAGTTTGAAGGGTGTGTGCATAAGGGGCTCCTGTTCTCCCCATCAGTTTAGACCATCGACGTGAAGACACATATACGCCGGCACTCGATAATTGTGGATAACCGGACGAAGTACAGCATAATCGCTGGCAAACACTCACCGGGCTAAACCTACCGCGTTGACCTGCCACTGCAGTAGGCACGCATCGTCAAGTTGGTTAGGGAGCACCACCGGCTCAACTCGGCCAAAGCTCGTGTTACGCCCTCTGTTACAGATAATGCATTGAAATCATTGATGTAATTTCGACCGATTCACCGAAAATTGCCGAAATATCCCCTCTGTTACAAGCATATTCAATAATATCAATGACTTAAGGAGCGTAACGCGTAACAAAAACATATGTCTTTATATAGAGACAACGACATGAGGAGATATGTCTGACTCCTATGTACACTTTTTCTATATTTCTGTTACAGATATCATTATATATATATTTACCAATGATTTCATAAGCTTAAGGGCGTAACAAAACCCGTAACGCACCTGTTACAGCGTTACACCATTGATATTTAACGATATTTGACATTATTCCGGCCAATTTTGGGGGAAAGTAGGGAAATTTCGACCAAAATGTCACGGCATCTGCCATAGCGTCGATAAGAGCGTCCTACAACTTTAGGTTGAGTTTCTGGTCCGCAATCAAAAAATGTCGGATCATGTGCAAGATTGTGTTAGGTCATGCTTATTCATATCGGCCCGTCTTTTGCACCATAGCTTCCAGGCGAAGCGTTACCGATAAGCTGTCCTTTGAAAACCTCATCGAGGACAAGATTGACCGCAAGCCTTCCTACATCACGTCAGAGATCCAGAACGATGTCTGGATGAAGTTCGATGATGAAATGCCCAGTTTCCTGGGTGTCAGGCCCAAGGAAATTTGGCTCGCTATTCAACATTTGGAGTATCTTGGTGACTTTGAGCCAATCGGAGCTCGTCCTGAGAAAATCACTGTCGCCGGGAAAGACTTCGTCTCGCAGGGTTGCCACGTCAAAATCCACAGCGCCGCAGGCACCCCGATCGGAGAGCTGTTCGAGATGACGTCGACGCGTGCAGTGCTGCCGCAGTATTTCGCTCGGATGGAAGGCGGTGAACTGCGTGATCTACGGAATGATAATTACTCGGTCTACGATCCAGAGGATGAAGTTCAGGTCGAGCTGGACGAGACACCCAGCCCGGGCTGAATACAGAGCGCTATACTGGCCCGGCCCCGGACTTGGGCCGGACCGTTTTGATGTCTCACCCGCCAAAGCGGGTGATAAATTCCGCATCCCCTTCTGTCAGATCTGATCCTCCGTTCAGGATGCTGTTTGCACGGTCGCGTGCTGATTGATGACGCGAGGAATCCTCCGCAATTTTCATCAGAAACTCGCGGTCATGGAAGGTAATCGCGCGCGCAGGCTTTCTGCTCCCTTTCTTCTTCGCGTCATATGCGTCCATTCTTGATAATGCCGAGCTGATGTTTGCTGCCGCCTGGGCCTGAGCGGGCGTCTTGTTACGCACCGCATTAAGGCTTGCGAGGCGGGCTTGCATGGATGCGCGTTGGTTGGACATATCGTTCTCCTGAATATTTATTGAATATGGCTCGGGTGTGCCCGGCCGTTGGCCGGGCTGGTCTTTTTATGCAGCGTCCGCGGGTTTTTCCTTAGAAGCAAGTGCCGCCAGCACCCCCCAGATCATCGAGATCGGCCAAATTACAAAGGCGGCGATGCCGGCCGTCAACGGGACAATGATCAGCGCAATGACGGTGAGAATGATGCCACCTGCGATGGACGCATAAAGAAGGCCCAGCGGACCGAAGAAGAATGTGAGGAAAAACGCGGCCCAGGCACTTTTGGGTGGTTGGGCGATAATGATTGTCGTGGTGTTGGTGTCGGTCATGGAAGCTCTCCTGTTTGGGCTGTTGATACTCAGGAGATCGCGGCAGGTTGATGGCCATGACAGAGGATCACGTTTTTTTTGAAAAATTGTTCATACGGCACTCTGATAAGATCTTGCCAAACTCAGCATGTAAAACTGGAAAATAGTTTCTCCACGCAGGTAGCGATCGACCCGTAGTGTAAAATTTATGTCTGATTTGAGCACTATCCTGTCATGGACCCCGCGCCTCCGCGATTTCAGCTTCAACAGCAGCAAATCAAGGAACGTGCAAATGACCCATGCAATCAATCTCGGTTACACCCTCGAAGAGACGCGCACCCCTATGGGCTTTGGTGCGGCCCCTACCCCGCAGAGCGCCGGGGGCGCGCTGCTCCGGGATGACAGTGACGCAGGGCTGGTGACCATCGCTGGCACGGGCACTGGCAAGGGCGTGAGCCAGGTGATTCCAACAGCCCTGACCTATCCTGGCTCCATGGTGATCATGGACACCAAAGGCGAGATCTCAGCCGTGACAGCCCGGGCGCGGCGCGAGATGGGCCAGGAGGTGGTGATCCTTGATCCTTTCGGTAAAAGCACTGATGCCTTGAATCCGATGGAAATGATCGACCCTGCCTCGATCGACGCGCCGGATCAATGTAACCGTCTGGCTCGGATGATGAATACCAAGGGCCTTGAGGAGGATCCCTTCTGGGATGATATGTCCCAATCCATCATCAGCGGCACTCTGTTGTTCCTCGCAACACATATTCCACGCGCAGAGCGCAGCATGGCTCTCCTGCACCGCATGTGGGCTGTCAGTGATCACCTTGAGGAAATGCTGGCATGCATGCAGGCTTGCGATCTGCACGGTGGTGCCATGGCAGCGGCTTCTCGAGCCTATACCAGCGCCCCCGACAAGACGGCCGGGTCCATTCTGACCACCATCAGAAATCATATCGGGTTTCTGGCATCCGCGCGCTCCCAGGCCAGCTTGTCGGGAGGCTGGGGGCTTCTCAAGCGCATTCGCGAGGGTGTGCCTATGACAATCTATCTTCGCGTACCGCCGCATCTTTTGTCGAGCCATGGACAGTTGCTGCGTATCTGGTTGGGGACGATCCTGAATACGGTAGCGCAGCGCGAGCAGCGCCCCGAAATCCCCGACCTGTTTTTGGTCGATGAGGCCGCAACACTCGGTCCCCTCGACGAACTGCTGACCGCGGCGTCGCTGCTGCGCGGGTACGGGCTACGGACCTGGACATTCTGGCAAAGCATCGGCCAGATCGAGACACTCTATGGCACACGCGCCTCGGAGTTTCTCGACAACGCTGGCACGCTTTCGATGTTCGGTGCCTCCAATGCAGCTGCGGCCAATAACCTGAAAGCCTTGACGGGATATGAGGGACAGATCCTGGGCATGGAGCGCGATCAGCAAGTGATTTGCCGGCAGGGCAATGAAGCACAGCGCGCTGTGAAGTTGAACTATCTCACGGATCCTGCGTATCAGGGGCGCTTTGATCCCAATCCGTTCTACGCGCGCCCGCAGGCGAAGTCTCGCGGAATGGAGATTGCAGCATGAGCGATACCGTACTTACAGCCCGCGGACTGTCATCTCTTGCGGCCAATATACGCAGGCGGCACGAAGATGAAATTTGCGGTATTCTATGTGATGGGGACTGTGAAATCTGCGCGCCCACAGCCAATAAATACCACTTTGAGGATGAGGCCTCCCGGCGTTGGGCCGCGAACAAGCTCACAGTGCCACGAGACCCCGCGGAGGAGGGAGATGACTATACACCGGAAGAGTGGGTCGAAATTCATTGCGAACTCTGGAAGATGAGAATTGCAGGATCAAAGGACGATCGTACGACACTTCAGCGTTTCCTTCATTCCGCGCGGCAGCTCAAACACAGCAAGGCGTTTGTCTCCACCGTTTGGAAACTTGCAGGACATAATTCCGAGACGGTCAAATTCCCCGATGGCAAGCCAGTCGGCACCGCGGTGGGGTACGGGGATATTGCCGTTCATCATACCTCATCCAATACCGATGGAGACGAAGAGCAGGACATTCCCCTCGGGGAAATACTGTTCGATGATGAGGATGACGACGATATCGATGTCGCGATGAGCAGCGAGGGTGAAGGACCATCCTTCCCTGCGGGGTTTGACCCTAATCCCAACAAAATCCACTGAGCGAGGGGGGGGGCGCAACATTCGCGCGGCCCCTAAGTTGAAGCTGCGCTGCCGGGCTCAAGACAGCCAATCCAGCACATCGTCATGAAAAGCCGAAACCGGCCGTTCTTCCAGCCTGCGGCGAATGTCCACAACGAGCCCAAACTGATCACCTGAGGAGCGGAGACTTTCGCATTTGCAGCATATGGTGATCTTGTACGAACGGCCCTTAGCGGTTATTCATCAGAAGACGGTCATGCTGCGGTGCAGCCGTCGAACCGGACATTCGCCGCAACAACGTAATCATCAAGCCGTTCGATGGCAGCTATGCGGACTATGCTGCCTTACGCTTTGGTGCTATGAGGTAGCTATCGGAGGTTCGAATTATGACGCCAGAAAAACTCAGAGAAATTTATGGTGCCGCTTCGCCGCATGCCGCGGCGAAGACTATTTCGCAGTTCGATAAGCATTGTAGAGAATTCGTAAAGCACGCGTCCTTCCTCGTGATCGCGACCTCGGACGGTACAAATCTTGACGTTTCGCCAAAAGGTGATCCTGCTGGTTTTGTTGAAATAGAAAACGAAAATACTGTTTTGATCCCTGACCGTGCTGGTAATAATCGGATCGATGGTCTTCTAAATATTTTATCGCACCCCAAGGTGGCACTTCTGTTTATGATTCCGGGAGTTACAGAGACCCTTCGTGTGAATGGTACAGCTGTAATTAGCGATGCCCCAGAACTCTGCGACAGGTTCAAAATCAACGGAAGAAGCCCCAAAACGGTTCTAAGCATATTTGCTGACGAAATTTTCACTCATTGTGGCAAAGCGCCTATGCGGGGTGGTCTATGGAAGCCCGAAACCTGGCCGAAAAGCCGACCCATCGCTCCGCTCTATGAAATGGTCAGAGACCACTCAGAAATGGAAGTTGTCTCTACTGAACAGTCCTATTCTGAACAGCGGTACAGAGAAACCTTGTACTAATCGTCGGGATCGCAATATTTTACCGCCACCCCTCTGTCCGGTAGGTTAGGACACCAAGAAGACGGTAGCTGCAACGAGCCCTGAGGTCAGCTTGGCGGACTTTGTTGCCGTTGCCTTTTGCTCAAATTGCGAAGACTTTAGGCAGATGTACCAGATCAGATTTGGCAGATTTTCCGACTATCCAATATTGCAAGGTTACGATGAATTTATTGGAGACCGTCGTCTTGACTTGCAGGCTGGCGAGATAGTGGTCGCCGATGGGCCAAAAGCCACCGCCATTGGTTATTTCCGAATTTCTTCGGGAGCTTTTTTGGGATGGCCCTTGCTCACAACGCTTTGCGTAAGTTCAGATTATCGTAGACGCGGCGTCGGTGAGGCGCTGATAGCGCATGCGGTAAATGATGTACGATTTACACGCCTATTCACTTCGACAGAGGTCGAGAATATGGCAATGCGGACGCTTTTAACCAAGGCTGGAGCGCAGGAGATAGGCCACGTAGATTGCCTGAACTTAAACGATGAAAGAGAGCTTCTCTTTCGCCTTAAATGAGCGAGCGACTACTGGTCCTTATGGGCTCGATCCGGACTTTTGCCGCAGACGGCAACAAGATCCGGTTCGCGGGACAAAGCTGTCGCACTCATCTTGAGATTCTCCATGAGCTCTGTCAGTAGTGCATCATAGGGACCGAGGCCTCAGTCTCTTGCAGACACTCACTTTGTCCGAGGCTAAGATGAGCGTTCACGACGCAACGGGCGGATAGAGGGCATTCTCTCCTGTCACAATGCAAGAACATAAGTAGATTCAGCGTCTTAACTTCGAACAGGCTCTTGAATATGGCTGACCTCGCATGTTTGTGAAGACTTTTATGCACTTTTTTGCTGCTGACCCTGACTGTTTGTTGTAATTGTTGCGGCAGCTTCAGGTGGCGGGACTTCTTGGTGAAAGCCTTGATGCTCTAGCTGCGCACCTCTCTTGAGGTTCGGTAAACCACGGTAAGGCGCACCCGCTTCACTATTCTCAAAAGGTTCCCCGACGGGAGCCTTTTGTCATTTAGGACTTCTTCGCTTTCGATGCCTTTCGTTTCTCGCGCTTAGCAGCACTCTTAGCCCGCTCTTAGCCCGCTCTTTGTTGGCCTTGATCTGGGCAAGCTCTCGGCGCTTATCTGTAAGCGTTGCCTGAACAGCACCTTCCCAGTTTTCGCCTGAGCTGCGACTCCGTTTCTGACGGATATTGGGCGGGAGTTTCGCGATGGCGACTACGGTAGAGTTTCTCAAGAACTACGGGGTGGAGATACGGGCCAATGGCCAGAAGCGGTGGCCCAATGAGGTCAAAGCACGGATCGTGGCTGAGAGTTTGCAGCCGAGCGTGAGCGTGAATGCAGTTGCGGCGCGATATGGGCTTCGGGCGAACCATTTATCGGAATGGCGGAGTCAAGCACGTGATGGCCGGTTGGTTTTGCCTGCGGGCGATGACGACGCCTTTAGTTTTGCGCCACTCGTAGTCTCGGAGGGTAGCGGCAGTGCGCATATGTCGGCCGTTGCGAGGCGGTCCGCGAAGCCTGACGAGTCATCCCATGCCTCCATCGAGATTGCGATTGGTCGTGTGATAGTCCGGCTCGATGGCACGACCAGTTCGACCCGGGTTGCCGAGATCGTGCGGGCAATCGAGGGTCAGCCATGATGTTCCCATCAAACCGTGTGCGGGTTCTGGTCTCGACGCAGCCTGTGGACTTCAGGAAAGGTCATGATGGTCTGGCGTCGATC
>Ga0207889_1000458_pt1 | contig 10555 bp, 9 predicted proteins | sample LinPmetageLP47_FD_184058 | JGI IMG/M metagenome (GOLD analysis project Ga0207889, IMG submission 184058) | Marine viral communities from the Pacific Ocean - LP-47 (SPAdes) | ecosystem: Environmental > Aquatic > Marine > Oceanic | place: Pacific Ocean | collected 2011-06-12
AGCGTGGCCTCGAAGCTCGAGGTGATGGTGATGATCACGTCTGCCTCGGCGCCAAGACGCTCGAGGGATACGGCTTCAAACGGCACGCCTTGTTCGGCCGCCGTCTTTTCCAGGTTGATGAGCATTTCCGGATGCAGGTTCCAGCCGATGACCTTGTCGAAGTCGCGCTGACGCAGTGCGGCGCGCATCTGGAACATCGACTGGTGACCGGCGCCGAGCATGCCGAGCACTTTGGAGTCCTCGCGGGCCAGATAGCGGATCGATACCGACGAGGCCGCAGCGGTGCGTGCTGCGGTCAGATAATTGCCCGCGACCATGGCGGTGGGGTGGCCGGTATCCGGATCGAACAGAAATACCGTCGATTGATGATTGGTCAGCCCTTTGTCGGCGTTGCCCGGCCAATAGCCGCCGGCCTTGAGGCCCAGCGTCATGGCGCTGGTGTCGAAGCCGGACTTGAAGCCGTACAGCGCGTCAGCGTGGCCGAGCGCTTCACGCACGACGACAAAGTTGCGCGCCTCGCCGCGCGCCATGGCCGCGAACACGGACTCCACGGCCTCGAACGCCTCGGGCATGCCGATCAGCGATTGTGCGGTTTCTTCGGTAACTATGAGCATGGTGTTCTCCCTGTGCGCCTTTCAAGGGCCTTGTGCTGAACTTCGTGAATAAGCAACGGCGTTCTCAAAACAAAAAAATCGGTCCGCAACTGAACACAAATTAAGAGGAAAGGATGTGTGTCCTTTGGCCAGCTGTTCCGCCGGCTGCGAATTCATCGATATCGATTGGCTGAATACAGCCTGTCGTTGTCCTATCGCTGTCTTGAATCGGTGCTCATTTGCGGCGTGTCTGTTGCTAAGCGGTCAACCGTTTGCGCGGAGTTACAGGCACATGCCACGGGCGGTGACCGGCAGGATGCGTTCGACCACGCCGTTGCGCACGCCGATATACCAGTCGTAGATGTTGACCGTGGGGTCGCAGTGGCCGGGAATCAGGCGCAGCTTCTCGCCGAGCTTGAGCACGTTGTCCGTATCCTTGATTACGCCGTGCTCGTCCGAGGCGCCGATATATTCGACGTCGTCACGGCCATAGATCACGGCCACGCCGGAGTCCACGCTCTGGGCCTTCAGGCCGGCGTCGCAGATCGCTTTTTCGGTCTTGGTCTTGCTCATCACGGTGGTATAGATGAAAAGGCTGTTCTCGAAATTATCGATCAGGCGGCCATCGTCCATGGCGATACGCTGATAGTCCGCGTCCATGAAGATATAAGAGCCACACTGCAGCTCGTTGAAGACACCGCTCGTGCCCTCGATTTCATACGTGCCGGTGCCGGCGCCGGCGACGATTTCGCACTCCAGACCGGCCTTGCCGATCTGCTCGATCGTGTTGCGCGTCTGCTTAACGGCATCGTTGATCTTCGCCTTGCGCTCGCTGTACTCGTGCATGTGCTGGGCTTTGCCCTGATAGGCCTGCAGGCCCTTGAAGCGCAGGTTGGGTGAGGCATCGATCTTCAGCGCCAGCGGCACCGCGGCCTCGCCGGGCTCGACGCCGCAACGCCCGGCGCCGACGTCGATTTCGACCAGCACACCGAGCTCCACCTTGTAGCGCACCGCAGCCGCAGACAGGTCGTCGATATTGTCGATATTGTCGACACAGACCATGACCTTGGCCTGGGTCGCCATCGCGGCGAGGCGCTCGATCATGTTCGGATTGATCACCTCGTTGGATACCAGCACGTCGCGTACGCCGCCGTGCACCAGCGCCTCGGCCTCGCTGGTTTTCTGACAGCACACGCCCACCGCACCCGCGGCCATCTGATCGAGTGAGATATCGGCGGATTTGTGGGTCTTGGCGTGCGCCCGATGACGCAGGCCCTGGCTTTTGATGAAGCCGGCCATACGCTCGATGTTGCGCTCGTAGGCGTCGAGATCGATCAACAGGCAGGGCGTATCGATATCTTCGATACGCGTGCCGATCATCGCCGGAATATTAAGAACCATGATATCTCCTCTGAATTATTGATTTTTTCGAAAGCGTCGGGGCTGGAAGAATTCGGTCGCGAATGAACACAGTTAGAAAAGAAGGATCAATCGATCTGATCTGCACCTGCGAGCGGATGCATCCATAGAATCCGGCCGACGGTCGGCGTTGTGTCTTCTTATCTGTCTTGTTCTTGTTTGCGTGCAAAATTCTTCTTTGGTCATGCGCGACGGGCAGACCGCCTACACCCACGGCAGCTTGTCGAGATCGACGTTGCCCCCGGTCAGGATCACGCCCACGCGCTGGCCCGCGAAGACATCGGGGTTTTTCAGGATCGTTGCCAGCGGCACCGCACAGGACGGCTCGATCACGAGCTTCATGCGTTGCCAGACCAGGCGCATCGCATCAATGATCTCGCCTTCGCTGGCCAGCAGTACGTCGCTGACGTAGTGCGATACGAAATGCCAGGTCAGCGGGCGTAGCGATACACGCAGGCCGTCGGCCACGGTGTCGGGCGCGTCATCCTCGATGATGCGGCCGGCCTTGAACGAGCGGTAGGCGTCGTCGGCCTGCTTGGGCTCGGCGGCATAGATACGCGTGTCCGGCGAGACGTTCGCACAGGTCAACGAGCTGCCGCTGATCATGCCGCCGCCGCCGATCGGGGCCACCAATGCATCCAGATACCCGGCGTCGGTTCGGGTCTGTTCCAGGAGTTCCCGAGCACAGGTGCCCTGGCCGGCGATCACGCGATGATCGTTATACGGGTGCACGAAGTTCGCACCCGACTCGGCGACGACCGATTCCAGCGTGCGTTCACGTGCTTCCAGGCTCGGCTCGCAGGTCACGATCTCGCCGCCGTAGCCGCGTACCGCGTCCATCTTGGCTTTCGGCGCGGTGTGGGGCATGACTACCGTGCAGGAAATGCCGCGGCACTGGGCCGCGCGCGACAGCGACAACGCGTGGTTGCCGCTCGAATGGGTCGCGACGCCGCGCCTGGCTTGGTCGTCGCTCAGGCTGAACACGGCGTTAGTGGCGCCGCGCGCCTTGAAGGCGCCGGCCTTCTGGAAGTTCTCGCACTTGAACAGCAGCTTCGCGCCGCTCATGGCATCGAACGTGGTGCTGGTGAGCACCGGCGTGCGATGGATCCAGGGCTCGATGCGTTCGTGTGCGGCACACACGTCGTCGTAGGTCGGGATATACATTGGGGTTTCCGGTTGTTCGGCAGCGCTCGACATCAGGCGACCCTCTGTTTCCAGCGATTACGCGTTGCGCTGTAGTAGGTCTGGGCGGCGGTTACCCCACTGCCGAGTTGGATCGGATAGCCGAGATTGGCCATCGTCATCTCGAGCGTGGCGATACCGGACAGCGCCATCACATCGGTCATATCGCCCAGATGGCCGATCCGGAACGCCTTGCCGGCGAGATCACCCAGCCCGATGCCGAACGACACGCCGTAATGTTCGTAGGCGTGGTTGACCAGTTCGGTGGCATTGAAGCCGGCAGGGACACGTACCGCGGTCACCGTGTCCGAATACAGTTCGGGCCGCTTGGCGACCGGCGCCAGACCCCAGCCCGCGACCGCACGGCGTACGCCTTCGGCGATCCGGTGATGCCGGGCAAAGACACGATCCAGGCCTTCTTCGTGCAGCATTGTCACGCTCTCGCGCAGCCCGCGAATCAGCCCAAGCGGCGGCGTATAAGGAAAGCTGCCCTTGCGGTGGGCTTCGCGCATCGCCTCGATATCGAAATAAGCGCGCGGGCAACGTGCGTCACGACAGGCGGCCAATGCCTTGGGGCTCACCGCCAGGATTGCCAGACCGGCACCGAGCATGAAGCCTTTCTGCGACCCGGTTACGGCGATGTCTACGCCCCAGTCGTCCATCCGAAAATCCATGGAGGCTATCGAGCTCACGCCGTCCACGAACAGCAGGGCCGGATGATCCGCGTTATCCATCGCGCGCCGCACCGCTGCAATATCACTGGTGACGCCGGTTGCTGTCTCGTTGTGGCATGCCAGCACGGCCTTGATACGGTGCTGAGTATCCGCCTTGAGGATTCGTTCGTACTCGGTTGCCGGTACGCCGTCGCCCCATTCGCTTTCAATCGCATGGACATACAGCCCCTGGTCACGACAGAGCTTGATCCAGCGCTGCGAAAACATGCCGTAGCGCGACGCAAGGACCTCGTCGCCCGGCGACAACGTGTTGGTGACAGCCGCCTCCCAGCCACCGGTTCCCGTAGAAGGGAACAGGATCACCTCGCCGACTGTGGTCTTGAAGACCGTCTTGAGCGCGTCGAGCAGCGGCATGAACTGGTTTGCGAAATCCGATGCGCGATGATCGATCGTCTGGACGTCCATCGCCCGCCGGATACGATCGGGCATGTTCGTTGGCCCGGGAATGAATACAGGATTCTGTGTCGCCATTTTCTCCTCCTTGTCTTTTGATTTAAGACTAAAGGGTGTAGAAATTGTATTCAATACCAATTAAAAATTAGTACAAAATGGCTGAAAAAATATAAGTTATTGTTTTTAAAAGGCACGATTGATTAAGCGGTCAACAAGATGGATGCAATGAAAAATTCTCTGCTTTTTTCGACACCCGTATGGCTACACGGCCGTCGAGATTCGCCCCGTGGCTGAGCGGCAGACTGACCGGGCACGCGGGCGCCCGCGTAGCGATTCCTCGTCCAAGTCGGTGGCACCCGTACAGGGGCTCGACCGCGGTTTGCGGATGCTGTCGCTGGTGGCTCGCCAGGAGCGAAATACACTGACGGCGCTCGCAGCCACGGCCGATATGGCGCCGTCCACGGCCTATCGCATGCTCGAAACACTGCGACTTCACCAGCTCGTCGTATTCGATACGCCGACCCAGACCTGGTCTGTCGGCGTCGAGGCGTTTCGGATTGGCCAGCGCTATGCGCGCCATGGCAACTATCTGGACGTGGGACGGACCGTGATGCGCGCGTTGTCTGAAGCGACCGGCGAGACCGCCAATATCGCCGTCATGCAAGAGCGTGAGCTGGTCTATGTCGCCCAGATTGAAACGCGCGCGCCGATTCGTGCCTTCATTCCCGTGGGTACGCGCGGCGATCCCCAGGCGTCGGCAATCGGCAAGGCGCTGCTGGCTTATATGAGCCCGGCACAGCGAAATGATGTGATGCGTGTGCCGCCCAAGGCGTTCACATCCAATACGCGTATTGATCGCAACACGTTGATGCACGAGCTCGACCGGGTTCGAGCGTGTGGCTGGGCCGGCGACGACGAGGAGCGTTATCCGGGCATGCGATGCATCGCCGCGCCGATATTCAATGAATACGCTGAACCCATTGCCGGTCTGTCCATATCGGCACCCGCGGCGCGATTAGCGATGGCCGAATTCGAACGGCACGCGCCGAGCGTGGCGGCAGCGGCCGCCGAAATCACGTCGCAAATCGGTGGCCAGCGCTCGCGGCCCATTGTGGGCACTTCGTGAGCGGGGTATGCCGTAGCGCATCGTCTTTAACGACCGATTAGCGCAAAACGGATACAAAGCCCCGCGCACTGTTGATACAGGTCGCGTCAGTCCTTAGTCTCAGGCCATATCGCCGTTTTCCGGCGTCTTTCACCAGGATGCATATTGATGATTCAGACCGCAGAATCCCAGAGTCCATTGCTGGAGCCGGATGTGCCGGCTGAAGGCAATACGAGACGGTCCGATCAGGATATCTACCGGACGATTGCGAACGCCATCTTCGAACAGCGCCTTCCGTCGGGAACCAAGCTGCCGGAAGACAATCTGGGCGATATCTTTGCGGTAAGTCGAACGGTGGTGCGCAAGGCGCTGTTCCGTCTGGCCAGCGAGAAGCTTGTCGATATCCGGCCCAACCGTGGGGCCATGGTGGCCAGTCCGAGCGTCGAGGAGGCACGCGACGTCTTCCAGTCGCGACGCATTATCGAGGCCGCGAGCGTGGAGGCGGCGATGCAGCGTATGACCGTGGAAGGGCGCGAACGTCTGGCCCGGCTGGTGAACAAGGATCATGCGGCCCACAAGGACAGCTCGCGCCGTCATTGGATTCGCTACTCCGGCGCGTTTCACCTGGAGATCGCCGAGATTGCCGGCAATCAGGTGCTCAAGGCCTTTCTGAAGGAACTCATCGGGCGCACCTCGCTGATTATCGGGCTGTACGAGCCGATGCAGCGCACCGTGTGCACGTATGACGAGCATGAATTGCTGCTCGAGGCCATGCTCGGCGACGATATCGCGCTCGGCGTGAAGACGATGGTCGATCACCTGATCGACTGTGAGCGCAGGTTGGGGTTGGAGCAGCGCGATCGCGAGATTGATCTGCGCGATATTTTCGCTGTCACTAACGAGACAAGCGACTAGCGGGTTAAATCTCCAGCTGAAATCAATTGCGGCTGCGACGCATAGCGCCGCCATACGTGCTCGGGCACAGGCGACCGGCACGTTGGCATAGCGTCGTTCAGGCTCTAGCTGCCCAGTCCCGACAACCGACTTATGCAAGCGTGCCCATCGATGCCGGGCGCAAGCACTCGCGCGCCCGATGGCCTTTGGGTAGTCGTATTCGGGTTCATGCGGCTGCCGCGTATGGCACTTCAGAACATGCCGTCAAGGCGAAAACGCGCGATCTTGTGGATCTCGTCCAGCGCACTGCGCTGTTCGGCGCTGGGTGCGTTGTCCAGGCGTGTCGCCATCGCTGCGAGAATATCCTCGCGATTCATGCCTTTGACTGCGACGATGAACGGAAAACCGAATTTGTCGGTATACGCCGTATTCAGGGTCTGCAGCTGCTCGTATTGTTCTGGCGTGCAGCCGTCGAGTCCGGCGCCGGCTTGCTCGCGCGCGGACTCGGCAGTCAGGCCGCCGGCCACGGCCAGCTTGCCGCCCAGATCCGGGTGTGCCCGGATGAGCACCATTTGCGCCTGGGCCGTGGCTTTTTCGACTTCCGCTCGCATGGCCTCGGCCATCGCCTGGGCTGTCGCGATCTGATGTGCGTCGTGGTCGCGCCAAACGCCGCGCGCCACCCACGGCGAATGCTCATAGACGTCGCCAAATAGTTCGACGAATCGATCTTCGTTGATTTCGTCGAGTTGTTGGCCGGGCAGGGGGGGATTCTCGGGCATGGCTATCGCTCCTGTCATGTGACGACCGTTGCATCATCTTGTAATTGACGCACCGTTCAAATACGGCTTGCCAATTCTCGTATGCATTGAATAATCAGATTGTATCGAATTATTAATTGACGTGTTTGTCAAAACGCGATAACAATTGTATTCAATAAAGAATATTTTTGTGCAACATTCTTGTTGCTTCCAGTGGCTGATATGCCCATCAAAGGACATGACATCGCCATGGCCGATGCACTGATAATCAAGGCCCGCCCGTTGACCGCTGCGGCATTCGCTGCCTATGGCGACGTGCTCGAAACGCGCGGACGCGCCTCCGAGCCCATGAATCAGGGCTGGGCCAACCGTTTTCGTGATGTCGCAGATGTCGACGTGGCGGACAACGATGGGCGCGTCGGAATCAGTCTGGTCCATTCCAGGGCCGACACGACGCCTGTGCAACTGCGTCTGCTTGAGCGGCACCCGCTGGGCAGTCAGATATTCATGCCGCTCAGCGCGCATCCGTTTCTGGTCGTGGTGGGCGTGCCCGGCGACGTGCCGAGCGGCGACCAGCTGGAGGCTTTCATCAGCGACGGTCGCCAGGGCGTGAACTATCACAAGGGGGTCTGGCACCACCCGATGATCGCGCTGGAGGGCGCGAGCGATTTTCTCATCGTTGATCGCAGCGGGCCCGGCAACAACTGTGACGAGAGCGATATCCCGGGCAGCGGCGTCGAGGTCTGCGTCTAGCGTCGTGCCTGCGTTCGCCCCCAATATCGACCCCACACCGCGCTCGACTGCCGACATTGCTAGACAGACCGCCGCAAACGAGCCAGATACCGCCGTGTTTCGGCTCAAACCTTTGTTTTACGACGAGTGCATCGAAGAAAATCATGGCCACGAACGGTCGGCGGCGACGCCATGGAAGCAATCGGCCTGGCGCACGAAGCCCCAGCTATTGGCAGCGTGCAAGCCTGCGTTGGCTCGCTCCAACACCACTCACAACACGTCGCCCGACTTCAATCGACCCTGAACCCACAATATCGCCGCGCAAGACGGCGAAGACACTTCAGCACCAGAGCAACGCGGGTATACCTCGTGCAAGCGACTGGCGAACGAGGAGATCAGATCATGCAGGACGCCACCAATACCGCTGCCGCCGACCGGGTGTGTCCGGCCGATCGGAGGCTGCCGCTCCCGCAGTTGATACCCATGGGGATTCAGCATGTACTCGTGATGTACGCGGGCACGATCGCGGTTGCGCTTATCGTGGGTGGAGCACTTGATCTGCCGCGCGAGGATATCTCTTATCTGATCATGGCCGATCTGCTGTGTTGTGGCATCGGTACGATGATCCAGTCGATCGGGATCTGGATCTTCGGTATTCGTATGCCGATCGTCATGGGCTCGAGTTTCGTGACCGTGGGGCCGATGGTGGCAATGGCGACCAGTGGGCACGTCGGTATTGCCGGTATCTTCGGTGCCACGGTCGTCTCCGGCATTTTCGGTATTCTGCTGGTGCCGTTCTTTACTCGTCTGCTCAAGTATTTCCCGCCGTTGGTGACCGGCACGGTGATCGCCTCGATCGGTATCTCGCTCATGCCGGTAGGGATCAACTGGGCGGCCGGCGGTGTAGGGGCCGACGATTTCGGCGCGCCGATCAACGTGGGTCTCGCGGTCTTCGTGCTCGCCTTTATTCTGGCCATCAATCGCATCGGCCGCGGTATCTGGGTGAATATTTCGGTGCTGCTGGGCCTGTTGATCGGCTATCTCGTCGCGTTGCCGCTGGGCGTGGTCAGCCTGGACGGGCTCGGCGCGCAACCGGTCATGGGGGTGGTGACGCCGCTGCACTTCGGCATGCTCGAGTTTCCGATCTCCGGCATCATCGCCATGTGCATAATCATGGTGGTCACGCTGGTCGAATCCACCGGCATGTGTCTGGCGCTGGGCGAGATGGTCGGCAAGCCCGTCGACCGGCCACTGCTCAACCGCGGACTCTACGGCGACGGCATCGCTACTGCGATCGCCGGATTCCTCAACGGCTTTCCGCATACGTCTTTTTCGCAGAACGTCGGGCTGGTTGGCATGACCGGCGTGACCAGTCGGTATGTCACCATCGTGTCGGGTGTCGTGCTGGTTCTCCTGAGTCTGTTCCCCCAGGCGGCGTTCGTCGTGGCCTCGATTCCGAAACCGGTGCTCGGCGGTGCCGGTCTGGTGATGTTCGGAATGGTGGCCTCCGCCGGGATCAATATCATGAACAAGGCCGACATGTCTCAGCGCACTAATCAGCTGGTGTTCGCGGTATCCATCGGCTTCGGGATGATTCCTTTGGCCGCACCGGACTTCTTCGCGGTATTCCCCGATTGGACGACGCCGATCGTACACAGCGGCATCCTGCTGACCGCCGTTGCCGCCGTAGTCACCAATCTGCTGCTCAACGGCGGCGACGCCGTTGCACAAGACGAGGCCGAGGTTGTCGATGAGCTGGAATCGGCCGCGCATCGCCAGAGCCGCACCGCCGGTCAAATAAAATAACGGCCGCGCGCCGTCGGCGCATGGTCTGGACCATTACCAAACACATTTCGAACACGCGAGCTATTCATGGGTTATCTGACGACACACGTACTTGATACGGCCAACGGCTGCCCAGGCACGGGCATCGCAGTGGTGGTCCGGCGTATCGAAGCCGGCCATGCCACGACACTCACCGAAACGGTGACCAATGACGATGGCCGCTGCGACGACGCGCTGATCGCCGGCGATGCATTCACCGCAGGGCAGTACGAGATCGTGTTTTCGGTCGGCGCCTACTTTGCAGACAAGCGCGAGGCGCTGGATGAGCCGGCGTTCATTGATGACGTCGTGATTCGTTTCGGGGTCGCCCAGGCCGATGAGCATTACCACGTGCCGCTGCTGGTTTCGCCCTACGGCTACAGCACCTACCGCGGGAGTTGATGCGCCTGACCGGCGAGACGAGGTCCGCAGATGACGCCGATAAAGACCAAACAAGGACGCAACGATTGATTTTCTTTAAATCCGCGTCCTCTGCGCAATCTGCGGATGGATTAATGCCTGTATTAACAGGCCCGTGAGCGCTGAATGCGCCTGCTCCAAAGGAACCTGACATGTCGACAACGTTGATACGCAACGCCGCCTATATTGCCGCTCTGGACGACAGCGACACCCTGCTGCGCGATGCCAGTATTCGTATCGTGGATAACCGTATCGAGGCGATCGGCCCCGCTGATGAGATCACCGGCCCGGCCGACGAGACCATCGATGCCAGCGGTCATATCCTGATTCCCGGCCTGGTCAACACGCACCATCATTTCTATCAGACGCTCACGCGCAATGTGCCAGCCGGCCAGGACAGCAATCTGTTCAACTGGCTGGTGGCCCACTATCCGATCTGGGCACGCATGGATGCGAACGCGATCGATGTGAGCACGCGTATCGCTATCGCCGAACTCATGC
>Ga0207889_1000460_pt1 | contig 10511 bp, 10 predicted proteins | sample LinPmetageLP47_FD_184058 | JGI IMG/M metagenome (GOLD analysis project Ga0207889, IMG submission 184058) | Marine viral communities from the Pacific Ocean - LP-47 (SPAdes) | ecosystem: Environmental > Aquatic > Marine > Oceanic | place: Pacific Ocean | collected 2011-06-12
GATGTCCTCGACCGCATCCACGATCACAAGATCAACCGGCTGGACGAGTTGCTGCCTTGGAACTGGGCACCAGCGGATACCGAGAACAGTCAAGCTGCATAAGCTGCGGTATCAATGGTGCGGTTACGATAGACGCCGTCCGCCCAAGTATAGACGTAATGGCGGGCAGACAGATCCCGCCGTGCCCAGGCATCATATTGAACCTGCCATCCAGCGGTCAGGCGCGAGATGACGCTTGGCGAGAGGTTGGGCGCATCTGGCCCCATGATGGCCGACAGTGCGTCCTGGAAATCGCCCGTCGATATGCCCTTCAGATAAAGAACAGGCAGCAGCGCGTCCAAGCTGATCGAGCGGCGCGCCCATTTCGGCAGAATGTTCGAGGTAAAGCGGATCTTTTCTGCCCCATCAGAGGACGCCATCCGGTCGCGCACCTTGGGCCGCTGGACATCCAGAGCACCGATCCCCGTCTGAATCTTCCGTTCAGGGCCAAATCCATGCCGCACAATCCGCTGACGCCCGTCTTCCAGCTGCTCATCGGAAAAACTGGCGACAAAGGCATCAGCCTCGGCCTTCAGCGCTTCCGCCAGCATCCGACGAGCACCTTGTCGAGCAAGCTCTGTCAGCGGATCGATGATCGTTTCCGATTGGCAAAATGGCAGGATAGTTGTATCTTCATTCATGGCGTATCGCTCCTTGTGAGGTTCTGGCAGGCTTTGACACCCGCCACGATACGCCGCCCTACAAATCACGCCATCACCCAAATTCCCCCATAGCTCTGTACGTCGGCGGCGCTGGAGCGATGAGGAGAAGCTCAGGATCGTCATGTCGGTGGGCACCGATGCGGTAACGGTCACGCAGGTGGCGCAGCGCCACGAGATCACGCGACAGCAAATCTATGCCTGGCGCCATGAGATGAAGCAGAAGGGGCTGTGGTCACCGGATGGTGGTGCGCTCTTCCTTCCTTTCGATATTCCTAAACATGGCGTTCCCGCCATTGCGGACACGCCCACCGTCGCGGTTCCGATAGCGGTGGAACTGCGCCTGCGTAACGGTCGCAGTCTGCACTTCGACAGCAGCATGGCTGTTGTGGCGCTGACGCAGCTGATCCGTGCTGTGGAAGCGGCATGATTGGTCCGGGCACTGGTGTTCGCGTCTACGTGGCTTGCGGTGTCACGGACATGCGCAAGGGCATTGCCGGTCTGGCGGCGCTGACCCAGGATGTCCTGCGCCAGAAGCCTGCGGGCGGCGCAGTCTTCGCCTTCCGCGGTCGCAAGGGTGACCGGCTCAAGCTCCTGTATTGGGACGGTCAGGGCTTTTGCCTCTACTATAAAGTCCTGGAACGCGGCCGCTTTCCCTGGCCTGCGATGACCGAGGGTGCCGTCCGGCTGACGTCCGCGCAGCTCGCCATGCTCTGGGAAGGAATTGACTGGCGCAGGCCGGATTGGGGCGCGCCGCCGGCCCGTGTGGGCTGAATATATGAGTCAAAACGCTTTGTTTTTATAGTGCTATCACGTGCCCCGTGGTAGAAATGTGCATGTCAAATGTAACGCAAAATCTGCCAGATGATCCCGCCATATTGAAGGCGATGATTGCAGCTTTGCAGGCGGAGAATGCCAAGATCTCGGCGACATTGCGGGTCCACGACCAGCTGGTTCAGGCCCTGCGCCTGCGGATCGCCAAGTTGCAGAAGCTGGCTTTCGGCAAATCCTCTGAGAAAATCGAACGCGAGATCGAGCAGCTGGAACTGGCGCTCGAAGACCTGCTGGTTGCCGTAGCCGAGGAAGATGGAGCGCCCATCGACGAAGGACACAATGAGCCGTCTCCAGAGGCTGCCGATGCGCCCGCGCTGCGTCGACGTCCACGTGTCTCGGATGCGACCCTACGCGAGCGCCGTGTGCTTGATCCTGGTGCGTGCTGCCCTGACTGTGGCGGTGATCTGCGGGTGGTGGGTGAGGATGTCAGCGAGCTGCTGGACATGATTGCAGCCCAGATGAAGGTGATCCAGATCGCCCGGATCAAGAAGTCCTGTCGGCGCTGTGAGCGGATGGTGCAGGAGCCTGCGCCCAGCCGGCCAATCCTGGGCAGCATGGCCGGCCCGAACCTGCTGGCCCACATTCTGGTCTCGAAGTTTGACGATCATCTTCCCTTATATCGCCAGCACGAGATCTTCGCCCGCATGGGCGCAGACATCCCCGAGACCACGCTTGTCGGTTGGTGCGGGCGGGCCATGAAGACCCTGTCGCCGCTGATCGAACGGATCAAGGCTGACATCATGGGCAGCGACCTGCTGCACGCGGATGACACGCCCATCCGGGTGCTGGACCGATCTTTGCGCGACAAAGGGCTTGGTAAAGGCGTCAGACAGGGCCGGATCTGGGCCTATGTGCGTGACCAGCGCCCATGGGCTGGATCAGCCCCGCCCGGGGCCGTCTATCGGTTCGCACAGGACTGGAAGGAGGAGCATGTCTTGAACCATCTGGCCGACGCCCGCGGCATCCTTCAGGCCGATGGCTACAAGGGCTATGCCAAGCTCTATGAGCCAGAGCCTGACGGCACCTTCCGTTTGCGCGAGGCGGCTTGCTGGGCGCACCTGCGCCGTGACTTCCACGACTTCTGGGCATCGACCAAGTCCGAGATCGCCCGCGAGGCGCTCGACCGGATCGGCAAACTCTATGACATCGAGCGCGACATCAATGGCCAGCCTGCTGACGTCCGTCACGCGGCACGTCAAAAGCATAGCCTGCCCAAGGTTGAAGCCTTCTTTACCTGGTCCGAGCAGCAGCTCCTGCGCATTCCTGGCAAGAGCAATCTTGCCAAGGCTTTCCGCTATGGCCTCAACCGCCGGGAGGCCTTCAGCTTGTTTCTGGCAGACGGTCGTGTGGCTATCGACAATAACCCGGCTGAACGCGCCCTGCGCCCGATCGGAATCGGCAGAAAGAACTGGCTCTTCGCCGGAGCTGACACCGGTGCGGAAACACTTGCACGCGCCATGACGATCATTGAAACCGCCAAGCTAAACGGTCTCAACCCACAGGCCTATCTCGCTGACATCCTCGACCGCATCCACGATCACAAGATCAATCGGCTGGATGAATTGCTGCCGTGGAACTGGGCACCGATGACTGCGCAAAACAATCAAGCTGCATAAGCGCGGTATCAATGGAGCGGTTACGTGGAAACAGGCGGCCAACTCGCAACAACGCACTCTTTTCGAACGATGAATAGCCTGTACGGCAACATCGCCTCCGTATTCTATTTTATGAATGAGAGGTTTGTCGGGCGATCGTTCGATAGCCTTAAATACGAAGAGCTGGTTGAGCTCGTGATTCATAATATTGATGGGTCTATTGGGCGGTTTGGAACAGTATACGGTAGGGTTCGCCTTCTGGCATGGATGTACGATTTACGGCTAACGAACGATTGTCTGGTACCCGGAAAATACCTGCCTGCGTACAATCTAACCGGCAGTTGGGAAGACCTTTGCTCACGACGGGTACGAGAATCCGGTGAGAGTCCGGTAGAGTGGCGTGCTGGTGGAAGTTTTGACATTATTCCTTTCGAAATTTCTTTGGCCATTCTGGCCTACTGCATTCAGCTGATAAAATCAGACGAGACAAAGTACATTCTGGCTTGGTTTCAAGCCGAGAGGAAGCTTCGCGCTAAAGGCCGCCTTCCCGAATGGAGGGCAGTAAAGAAGGTTTTCTCGATGTTTGGCAATCGTTCAGGTCAGTATGGCCCTCGTGAGCAAGCTCGATACGTGGATAAGGTGTATTTTGAGAAGCTTTGCTCTTATTATCCTTATGCAAAATCGCGAGAACAACTCCCCCTCTCGTCTGTCCCATTCGTGGTCGGAACGCATTCAATAAAGGAATCGCTGACCCGTAAAGGGGACCACCTCCTGACGGCTTGTTTTATTTCTATCCTCATTTTGACGGGTACCCGTCACGGCGAAGCGGCCAGTATGTCGAGTAATTCGTTCAAAGAGAACGGTTCGTCGTATACATTTGCCTCGAATATCGACAAAACTAACCACGGTGTCGCAACGGACCGACATGTTTCAGGTATCGTTTCCGAGTTTATTGCTGTGCTCGACGGTCTGGGAAGCTTTGCGTTGGCTGATCCTGAGCGGAAACACCTATTTTCCTATTTTAGACATTCGTATTCGACAGGGAATTCTGCGGAGTACTTCCTTGGTAAAAATCACGTCAACGCCATGATGCAGATTAATTCGTTTTATGAAGTTTTCCTTGAGGAACAGGGCGACGATTTCCAGAGTTACTGCTCTCGCGTCACGGCTCATGGATTCCGTCATACCTGGGCTGAGTTTGCCATGCGTCGATTTGATGGAAATGTAATGCCATTGATCCGCGATCACTATCGGCACCATTTCGGATCAAAAATGACAGCGGCCTATACTCACAACAAGATTGAGTTATCCGAGTACCAACATCTCGGTCGGCGTCAGCTGTTTGAGCTCGTGAGTCGATATGTGGAAGGCGCAGCTTCACTTCACGGCCAGTTGGGGACATTTCTTACGAGGCTTGCTGATAATGTTGGTCTAATTGAAATGCATGACAAGGGTGCGCGTGATGATGCTATCATGCAGATGATTGAGGAGCACATGGGCGATCCAATTGTTACTCCTCACGAGTATGGGTTATGCATTTTGACAAGCAACACGAGACACTTGGCGAACTGCAGGGACGAAGCTGGGATACCTAAGACACAGACTGCTGAGGTCGATAGCTGTGCTGGTTGTGTAAATCATTGTGTAGTTAAGCAAACAGACGGCAAAGACAACACACACTTTAGAACATTGCAGCGGCTGCTGGCGACCTACCGGGCTGAGGCTAAGGAGTGGCAAGGTAACGACTTGATCGGCCCTCTGTTCAAGAATGAAGCCGAAAAAACCCACCGGACTCTCGAGGCGCTGGTAAGGAAAATGGAGAAGGGGGATGTCTGAGGTCAATATGGAGGAGTTTGAACTCGATTTTTCACCCCAGCAGCCTGATAGGGCCAGCCCACCTTCTTGGTATAATGATCCAGTTGTCGCGCAGAGCTACAAGAGTATCGTGGATGAGGCACTACTGTCGTTTGAAAAGAAACTGACATTTATTCAGGGATTGAAGCCTGGAGAAAAAGTTAAAATCAAAGAATGGAAGTTAGTCGCCTCCACTCTTAACAGGGCTGCTGGTGTGAACGAGGGCCATCTCCGTAACAAGGATCGTCGAGACGTCAGGCGCACTGTCGATTTCATAGGTACATTAAACGCTCGCTTAGAGGCCTCAATTGCCGCGCGCAAGGCGGGAAATGTGCGTCAGTCGGTCAGTGACAGGAAGGCTGCATATGCTAATCTCTTCGACAAACACCGCAAGCTTGAGCAGATGCAATTGTCAGAATACGCGAAGACGGCGTTTGAGAAAAGTATGGCCGATCGGCTTGCATCTCAGCAGCATTCCTATGTTTCTTTGTTTCAAAAGAACAATAATCTCGTCGAGGAAAATGCGCAATTGGAGGAGCAAGTCGAGCGATTGCAAAATAAGCTGGGGGAGGCATACGAAGAAGTGAGCAGGCTCAGAGATCAGCTCAAGACCAAATCCCAACTAAGGGTGACGGACTAATGCCCAGTGGCCAAGAAATAGGCCGGAGGAATTTCGCTCTTTTTTCCGCGTGGGTTTCTGAGCGTGAAGCCCGGGGCGATCATGCAGACTATATTTATAGAGGTAAACTTAGTCGTAAAGAGATTGCTATTGAACTCGGGTTTAACCCACGTGCCTTCGGGCAAAATCCCGCGATAAAAAGTCTCATCGAAGCTCTCGATAAGCGTTGGGGTTCGGAGCAACCTGTTAACCTGCGGTCTGCCGCTGAGGAAAGTGCAGCGAGAGAGCGGGCGAATGAGCGGGTGAAGCGGACAGAGGCCTCGAATTCGAATCTGTTACAGCGCATTGCGACCTTGGAGGAAGAGAACCGACAATTGCGCCGAGAGCTCGAAGAAACAAAGCAGTTCAAGTCTGCTCGTGATGCTTTCTTAGAGACAACAAAGGGTTTCCGCTGAGCCATGCTGATACAAGTAACCAAGAGGCGTCAGAACGGATCTTTTAGTGCCAAGCGCGTCGCAGACGATGGTAGCGTTATCCATACACAAAACAGTCTCTCTGTGGTGCTCCCTGGTGCATACTGGGATGTGGCCAAGGTAGGCACCTTGTGGAACGTTTGCGGGCCGACAACAGAGGTTACTTTCACGGCCAACGGGTACACAATTACCGAGGACCGCATTGAGGTCGACTGGATAAAGTTCGTGAAACCAAATACCCAGCTACTGGAGATTTGGCTCCAGAAAAATGTGAAGGGCATTGGAGTGGTAAAGGCGGGGCGCCTTGCACGTAATCCTCGACTGATTGAGATGATCGAGGAACAAGACGTACACTCGCTGTTGGAAGTAGGAGTTCCGAGACAGTCCATCGCTCCATTACTGTTCAACTTCCCCAGCCCTGTCCACATGGCAGCTATCAATTGGCTTGCCGCTCATGACCTACCAGTGAGACTTGCGGCTTCCCTCTCGGCGGTTTGGCGAGATAAAACCATCGAGATGTTGGAGGAAAATCCTTTCCGCCTCCTCAAGTTCAACCTCCCCTTCAGGCAGTGCTGTGAGGTTGCAAAGAAGTTTGGATTCAATTCTTCTCACCCGAAATACCTTGCCGCGTTGGCCTTTAACCTCATATCCCAGTATTGTCGCATTACGTCATCAACCCTGATCCCTCGCTCTGTATTCGAAAAGGAATGCACAGCGATGAAGGCCGATTTCAGTAAGGTTTTACGGCACGCGATGGAGGAGGAGATTGTCGGGTACATTCGTGGTGAGGATGGCTTCCAACTCGAAGGGGAATTTCTACTCGAAGCGCTTGTAGGGCAAAGGCTACGTAATGCAATGTTGCGGTCAGCTGGCGAAGGTAGTTGCATGGCGGGGTGGGAATGCGGCATTTCCCAAGAAGAAATCAAGCTGCGATTGCGTGAGTTCGAGCTGACTATTCCATTCAGCTTAACCGATGCGCAGAGGCATGCCGTCGTGCTTGCGTGCCGCATAAACGTAATTTCGCTATCCGGCGGGGCCGGGACCGGTAAGACGACGATCCTAAAGGCTATCCTCACAGTTCTGGAAAAGCTATCTCTTGGAATTGATATCTACCAGATGGCACTCTCGGGGCGGGCCGCACAAAGAATGGCTGAGGCAACTGGTCGGCCGGCTTCGACGATCGCTAAGTTCTGTGTGGATATGGCGAGAGACAATCAGAGAACCCGCCCCGAACACTGCATTGTCGTAATTGATGAAGCCAGCATGGTTGATCTGTATTCCATGCACAACCTGTTGCGATATTTGCCTGCGGCGACGCGGTTCATCTTTGTTGGTGATGTAGATCAGCTTCCGCCTGTGGGTGGCGGCCTGCTGTTCCATCACATCATGAAATCGGATTTTCCATCGGTTGAGCTGAGGGAGGTAAAGCGGCAAAGTGCCGGGAGCGGAATTCACCTGTTCGCAACAGCAATCAGGCATCAGCGCAGTGCCATTGTCCTGCCTGACTATCAGGCGAAGGCAGACCTTGATTGCTCCATACTCCGTAGCGTGGATCCGGTAGAAATCAGTGAGTTGGTTCAAGCTCACGGTGGCTCAAAAAAGTGCGCGACCCTGACGGGCATGCAGAAAGGTAAAGCTGGTGTTGAGAACCTTAACAAGGTTATGCAACGCAAACTCGGCTTTGAGCGCCCGGCAGTGCGCTTGGCAGGTGGGGAGGGAAGCTTTGATTACGTAAGTTCCACCGGCAGAAAATTTTATCTTAACGACCCGATCCTCGTAACCAAGAACGACTACAAAACTGGCATCCGTAACGGCGATCTTGGCACTATCGTGAAGGTCTTTGATGAGGCAACTGAAGACGGACGGCTTGGCCTCTTGAAAATCGATGGCCGGACGATCGATCTCAGCGTGGACATGTTGGACAACCTGAATCTTGGTTACGCAATGACAATACACAAATCACAAGGTTCTCAGTGGGAAAACGTGGTTCTTGCCTTGGACCAGGGTGCTATACGCATGCTGGATAAGACGCTTCTCTATACTGGAGTAACACGCGCTCAAAAAAAGCTAATTGTGTGCTGTGAGGACATGGATCTGGTCCAGAAAGCCGTGGATCGGGGCTCAGTTGCCTTCCTGCGCAAAACGAACTTGTTACAGCACTTGAAGGCAGACTTTTGAGGTTGCCTGGTTGCGATTTTTGATGAGCGTCTACCTCAAGCGAAGCTCCGTCTCCTTCGACGGGCAAAACTGAATGGAACGGCGTATGGATTTATTTGAAGAGACGGGCAGTGCAACTAAGCACCTACCAGCTGAGGCGGGGACCCGCCCCTTGGCCGACATGCTAAGGCCCCGGGCAATAGAAGAAGTGATCGGGCAAGAAAAATTGCTTGCTGAAGATGGTCCATTGGGGGCCATGTTGGCAGCTGGTAAGATCTCCTCTCTGATCCTGTGGGGCCCAACCGGCGTCGGGAAAACTACAATTGGCAGATTGCTTGCTGTCAAAACGGATCTACACTTTGAGCAGATTAGCGCGATTTTCAGTGGGGTGGCTGACCTTAAGAAAGCATTTCAGGCGGCGCGTGATCGCCTTCGGTTGGGACAAGGCACTCTTTTGTTCATTGATGAGATCCATCGGTTCAACAAGACGCAGCTTGACGCTCTGCTGCCAGTTATGGAGGACGGGACCGTCACAGTCTGCGGTGCTACAACAGAGAATCCGTCATTCTCTGTAAATAAGGCCGTTCTGAGTCGCTGTCAGGTGATGGTCTTGGAACGCCTCAATGAGAACGCGTTGGCTGCCATGATCGGGCGCGCTGAAGCCGAATTGAACAAGTCTCTTCCGTTGGAGGACGAAGCCAAAGAGCTTCTATGCGCTATGGCAGATGGTGACGGACGTGCCTTGTTAAACTTGGTCGAAAGTGTGCTGGCTTGGCCTGCAGATCATATTTACTCTGCAAAGGAAGTCGGCAGCCGTCTGACACGACGCGCGGCGCAATATGATCGCGCGTCTGATGGGCATTATTCAATTGCAAGCGCCATCCAAAAGTCCATTAGGGGCTCCGACCCCGAGGCTGCGATCTACTGGGTACATAGGGCGCTTGAGGGTGGAGAAGACCCGCGCTTCGTTCTGCGACGCTTGACAATGATTGCATGGGAAGATGTTGGTCTGGCGGATCCAGAGGCATCTCGTGTCTGCCTAAGTGCTTGGGATACTTATGAGAAGCTTGGTAGTCCCGAAGGAGATCTGGCCATAACTCAGGCCGCGATTTACCTCGCATTGGCTCCGAAATCGAACGCTGGATACGTTGCGCACAAAGCTGCCCGCGCAGATGCAAAGAGAAGCGGTTCGGAACCGCCGCCAATGCATATTCTGAACGGTCCCACTGCCATGATGAAAAACCTGGGGTATGGCGAAGGCTATCAATACGATCACGATGCGCCGGACAGCTTCTCTGGTCAGAACTTCTTTCCCGAAGGTATGGAAAGGCCCGAGCATTACGATCCCGTGGAGCGGGGTTTTGAGCGGGAATTGTCGAAGAGAGTTCGATATTTCGAAAAACTTCGGCAGGAACGAAGTGACAAAATTGATTGATTGTTTCTAACTGATAGATATCCCATCCAAGAATTGACCGAATGCCATTCGAAGGGCTTTATGAAAAGACCTTTAAGAGTGTTGGACCAAACACGTTCCAATGGCTTACAAGTTGATGAAACATCGGAATAAGATAGAAAAACAAGGCATCGCCATCTTTCGATGCGCGACCAAAGAACAATATCTTTCCTGACCGTATCAGGAAGTCAGACTTACGAGGCAGGACATTGACCGAAGCGCAGAAAAAGAAGCTGGAGCAAAAGCTCTGGGATATTGCCAACGAACTACGCGGCAAAATGAATGCAGACGAGTTTCGCGACTACATCCTGGGGTTCATCTTCTACAAATACCTGTCCGAGCGTTTGCATATGTATGCCGATGACATCCTCAAGGATGAAGGGCGCACCTTCACCGGCCTTGACGCGGCAAAACCTGACGACCAGGAAATCCTGGAAGCGATCGAAGAGAACGCCCTCGAAGCACTGGGGTACTATCTCAAACCAGATGAGCTCTTCAGCTCTGTTGCCGTGCAGGGCGCGAAACCTGGCAGCTTCATCTTGGGGGACCTCACTGAAATCCTCAACAATATCCAGCGGTCGACGATGGGTACCGCCTCAGAAGAGGATTTCGATAACCTCTTTGAGGACATGGACCTGACATCGACTAAGCTTGGGCGCACGGAGCAGGCCAAGAATGACCTGATCTCAAAGGTTCTGACCGGGAGTGTCATGAACTTTGTGTATCTGGTCTGGCCCATGCGGGTTTTAGATACAGTCACGCATTGAAGCGATCCTCAAACATTATGGCGAAATGATTGCGGGCCGCAAACCATTCTCGAACATTTCG
>Ga0207889_1000464_pt1 | contig 10423 bp, 9 predicted proteins | sample LinPmetageLP47_FD_184058 | JGI IMG/M metagenome (GOLD analysis project Ga0207889, IMG submission 184058) | Marine viral communities from the Pacific Ocean - LP-47 (SPAdes) | ecosystem: Environmental > Aquatic > Marine > Oceanic | place: Pacific Ocean | collected 2011-06-12
AGCGAACGGTTGGCCGAGGCTGGCGTGGAGCCGTCGGTAGGCAGCAAAGGGGACAGCTACGACAATGCCCTGGCTGAGACGATTAACGGCCTGTACAAGGCCGAAGTGATCCACAGACGCTCGTGGCGCAATCGTGAGCAGGTGGAACTGGCCACGCTCCAATGGGTGCATTGGTTCAATCACCAGCGACTGCTCGAACCCATCGGATATATACCGCCGGCAGAGGCTGAGGCAAACTACTATCGGCAACTAGCCAGTCAGGCTTCCAAGGTGGCGGCTTGACTTAAACCAAACAGCCTCCGCGAAACCCGGGGCGGTTCAGCCTCAACTATTCTTGGCGACCCTCCTGGGTTCGAACACACGTTTGCACCTGCAGCGCACAAGCCATTAACGCCCTCTCCGCTTCATCCAACGCCCTACGCCAATCGTCATTCACTACCAGAGGCTGGCGTGCCGGCAGCTGGCACGCCACCAGACTGCACTGTGCTTTCTGAACGGTAGGCTGCGGGATCGGTTGTGGCTGGACGGGCGTAGAGCAGCCCGAGCTCAACAGGCACATGCTCAGACAGATACTGCCTAATCGTTTGGTCATTCTGTTTCAGCTCCTCTAACGCTTGTGATTGATCATTGGCATTGCGATCCACCTGTTGGCGCAGCAGCTCCAGGCCCCGGCCGATCTCTGCAATGCGCCCCATCTCCTGCTGCTGCCCCTCCAGCACCCGCGCTTGCACCTGGATAAGCTCATCAGCCTTGGCCAGATCCCGCTCGGCCGTATCAGCCCTAAGCCGCTGCAGTTCAAAACGTGGCGACACCGCCCACCACCCCGCAGCCAGAACTACCACCAATAGCCCAGCCGCGGCCGCGAGCTGGGCTGCCAATTTCCAGTTTCCAAACATGAATCCTCCAGGCACAAAAAAGCCCGCAGGGGCGGGCTGGTGAATGGCAGCAAGGCAGCTGCCCGTAGGAACGCGGGCGTGATAACCTCGGTTCTATTTTCAGGGATGATCAGGGCATGACAAAAAGGCGTTGGGATATACCGAAGCGCTCTCCAGCAAAGCCAGCGGCAGAAGACCAGAGCCAAGATGGCGGCCAGCTTGCGGCCCTAGCCGGCCTGCTCCCCCGAGTTGCGCTTTTCGTCAATGCATTGTTGGCCGGCGCGGGCTATATGTTTTTGGCTGGCTACCTTGCTCGGCTCGGCATTAGTATTTCTGAGCTTGAATTAAGCCTGCCCTCACTATTGTTTTACGGCTACAGCTTTACTTTGGAGGCACTGACATCAGGCCCTAGAATATGGCTGATGGGCGCTACGATGGTATTGATGCTTGCCGTAATGCTCCTGGCACACCCAGTACTGGCTCGCGTGTACCCAGACCAGACTTCTACCAACCGACTGGGATACAACACAGCAGGGTCCGCAGTAATAACACTTGCCCTACTGTTACTACCAGCCTTCGTGTTCAACAAAGGCGTAGCAAAAGCTGACCGCGCCGACCTAAGCAAGATGGAACTATCCGAGCCTTCTGCCGCAATCCAGTCCCACCAAGCCACGTCACCAGACGGATCAGTGTCCGGTGTGCTAATTATCGCAGACCAGCGTTATACCTACCTACGATCTGGCAATGTCGTTTACAAAATCGCCAACGACTCGCAAAAGGTGGTTAGAGCCATTACGTTTAACTCAGCCGACGATGACAAACCGGAGGAGCAATATGGGCAATAACTATCGCACCAAGAAAATGCCAGCTGTACGGGATCGTAGTGCCCGCGGAATCGCGCAGGACTACATTGTAGCCCTGCTGCTCGACAGCGCCGAACACGCTGATGCGTTCGACAACGAAGCCCTAACAGGGACCGAGCGTAATATTGCGCGGGATGAGGTCACCCGCATCGGCCATGAACTACTCGAAAGGTACAAGTGCGAGCTGTAACGACTACCGCCGCCTCTCGTGCTCCAGAGAGTAGTGGTTGCCATCATTGAAACGGCCACCCCAGCTGCCTCCCAGTGACTCCCAGTACTCACCCAGGGGCCGGTGATCTTCCGTGCTGGTCAAGTACTGGCCGTTACGAAACAGGTTGAAGTCCACCGCCAAGCGCTGCTTGTGCAGGCTGCTGGCGGCGCTGTAGCTCTTCTTCTCCCCTACCTTGCCGTGCACCTTCGGGTCGCGGTAAGCATCGCCAAAGGTCAGCTCATACCCCTGCTGATATGCGTGCTCAATCAGTAAGCCAATCATCCGAGTGAAGCGCCGTTGTTTACTTCCTAGGCTCATGTTTTCTCCAGGCATAAAAAAACCGCTCTCGTGAGCGGCGTGTGATGTGTTTAACAATTGGGAGCGTTCAGTGCAGACAGCGCGCAGAGCCTGCGGCACTATTATCAGCACTTCCCACAGGGATTGTGGGTCGTCCTGAAGATCCTACGTTGTAACCTAGCAGCCGGTGATGTTTGCAGTACCGGCAACCCTCTCTAAACCTCTACGTCATACTGCGGCAGGCTCGGCGCCTGGCCGGTGATCTGGCCTTCTGATACGAATGCTTTTTGCCCTACGCCTACACTGGTGCCCTGCACCACCACCGCAACGCCGTTGCGCAGGGTGAGTGTTGTTGTACCGGCGCTGGTGTTGATGCTGGCGACGGTACCGACTGAGCGGGCGCCGCCGGGCAGCAGGCCGATGAAGCGCTTCCAGGGATTGACCGTCGCCATTACGCGCCCTCTCGGTGATGCCGTTCTAACCGCAGCGTTTGTTTCACTCGGCTTGCGCCTACGCCCTCGGCGGTGATCTCTGTGCCCAGGCACAGGCCGCGCCAGGTTTCGTCTATGTCGCGCACTTCACACAGCTGCGCGGGCGTAACCAGGCCGGGCGCAGTCTCGGCGAGAAACAAAGGCAGATTCAGGGTGACTATCTCCTGATTGCCGCCTTTGCACAGCTCGGTGATACCCCGGCTACGCGCCGGTTCTGTGCCGGTCATCCAGTCGGTGAATACATCTGGTGCTGGGTTATCTCCGGCGGTACCGGCGCGGCGCACATCGACCGAGACGCCGTAGTTTGTGCCGCTCACATAGCAACTATTCCACTCTGGCTGCGGTTTCCACTCGCTGCCCCAGTCGCTGACGATGGCCGCAGGGATGATGCGATCCATGATGGCGCTGGACCATTGCCACACGGGCGTTCGGTAACGCGGCAGAATGGTGAGTGCGTCTGTAGCCATTGCCGGGCTGACAACACCACCAGCAGTCTCGGCCAGGGCCGCGATGACCTGCATTGGCGTTTGGGCCTGATAGCTAAACCCGCCTGCGGGCATGGTCCAGTCTGGCGGGCCGAGAGTGTAGCTGTCCCATTCCAGGGTAAAGCCGGTGTTGATCAGTTCGTTGCTGGCGGCCAGCTCGGCGTTGATATCTGCGGTGTTTACTTTGCTTTTAGCCGGCGCATAAGGTGCGGCCAGCAGTTGTGTACGGCTTACACCAGTTAGGGTGTAGCGCTCATCTGCCAGCTTGCCGGTGCCACTGTAGCGCTCGATCAGAAATACCCAGGTGTGACCGTTGATGGTTACTTCCACTTCCTTCGGTCCGGCTGCATCTGGCCGCACCTGGTTGAGCGATGTGCGGCCAAACAGCTGGGCCGATAGCGTCCAGGCGAAGCTGTCGATATCGCGGCCGATACGAATGCCCGTTGCATCCAGCGGCACGCGGGCTGGCAGCACCACAACGCTGACGCTGTTGGCAATCATGTAGGTCTCCAGAATATCCGGCTCGGCCGGCGGTGTGATGATGGTGATGGGGCCTTCGTAGTCCGGGTACTCGATGCCGGTGGGTACTGGGTCAAGTGGCGTGGCTCTGCCCCATAGCAAGCGGCGGAACAGGTTGAGCTGCCGGGCAGGCCGGACAGGCAAACTTGTGCCCGCATCTACCGGCGCAATCTGCCCTGCTTTCACCGCCGGCAACGCGAAGGAAAAGAACACAGCGCCACTGCTGCGTGGCGTGTACAACCCACCCTCAAACACGAACGCCAGGGGTTGTTGCTGCGGGGAGTAGAGCTGGTCGCCCTGCTCCACCACTACGCGCGTCCGGTATTCATTGCTGCGCTGGAAGCGGCCGGCCAGGCCTTGGTCCTTCTCTGGCACGCGCGGGCGGTAGACCAAGCGCAAACTTAGCTTGGCCAGCTGAATGCTCTGATCCCATCCAGGCGCCATGCCCAGATCCCTGGCCGGCAGATCGCCCCAGGCCGAGGCTGCGTTCTCATCATTAGCTGCGACTTGATCCCAACCTACACCCTGCACGCCATCCTTGGCCGGGACGCCCGACCAGGCGCTACCGCGTTGCAGTTCTGCGGCAGTGGCGGTACCCCATGCTGCTCTGCGGTCTGTGTCGCGCTCTGTCGGTGCACCCCAGTCAGCGCTCGCAAGGCAGGCGAGCTGCAGTGATGGGCGGGACCAAGCACAAGATGAAGAAACGACGAGCCGAGGCGGTAACACATAGCCGCGGTCATCTTGGCCGAACTGGAATTCCGCAGGCAGCGCCGGTACGTATTCATTACCCTGAAAATCGAACTGAGCAGAGCCAGGTATGTAAACAGGCATTGTTATCGACTCAGATAAGGTTCATCTCTGGGCACGTAGTTTTCGGTGCGCCGTGATGCAGTAGTGAAGCGAACCTCCTGCATGAATGCCTTCGTGCGGGTGATGTTATCTGTCGGGCCTCCACTCCCCAGCGCGCACGCCACGGGAATCGTCGACACGCTACCACTCCACACCTTCGTGTCCTCTAGAACCCCGTCGATGAATAACCTGAAGGTGCTGCCATCGCGATCAATGGCCACGTCATGCTCCTGGTCATCCAGCAGAGTGATAGAGCTTTTCAGTAGCGGCGACGTAGGGTGGTAGTTATGCACCCAAACAGTCAACTTGTTGCCGTGCGTATCGTCTCTCGAAACATGTACCTGCACACTGTTAGCGCCCCACTGATTGCCCGCGCCAAAAAACAAGCAGCAGGGGTACAACTGCGGCTGCACTGATGCAGCCTTGATCTTGAACTCCCAACAGAGGGACTTGGTACCAAAGTTGAACGCCGCTGAAACTGGTGTGCTCAGGTTGTCACCTGTGCCGTCGAAATATATGGCGCCACCAAAAACACCCGGGCCATTTTTGATCTTGGTGTCACCGTTGGCAGTCCAGATGCGCCCGGTTTCATCAATGATGCTGTTGCTGTTTTCAGGGCCATCGCCATGAAGCAGTGCAACCACCTGCAGCCAGAGGGGGTCAAAGTCATCTGTGAACTCCAGCTCAACCGGCCCATGAGCAATCGGCTGGTAGTAGCGTTCAGCTTCAAGGGCAGCAGTGCCAACTGGCTGGGGGCCAGCTGCAGCACTGTTCCACCAGGCAGGCTCAGTTGCTGGTAGCGTACCTGTTTGCGTAGCACGATAAAGCCAGCCGACAAAAGCAGACGGCCGCACCAGATCGCCGGCGCTCACTGTCATATTGGGCGACCAAGGCAAACCCCAGGCATCCACGGCCAGCGCGTAGATAGTTGATTCCGGTCTGGCCTGCACAGCAAGCTCTGCCAACCCATCAACACCACTTTGGCCATACCCACAAACCCGCCAAGTTCCATCCAGCTGACGCTCAACCGCAACTATCTGGCGTGATGCTGGCAGGCTCTCCACCCGCACCTGAGCTTGCAGCACCCCGCCCAGCAGATTCTCTTCACTCATCAGTCTGCATCCCCACGAATCTGAAGTTTGAACTGGTCATCCTCGACCGTGCCTTGCCCACTTATCACGGTGCGTACTATCCACATAGGCCCCAAGCAGGCATCAGTGTTGAACCGCACAGCATTGCCGGCGGCCCAGCCGCTACCCCAGCCCGCTGCGCGAATAACAAAGTACGGCGAGCCCGTAGCCGGGTTGATGGGGGCACAATCAGTGCCGGTGCTTCCGGTGGTGAGCACGCCCAGCTTCTCTTCCACCACATTGAAGGCGGTGGAGCTGCTGAATATGATTGCCCACTTGCCGGCAATTGCGCCGATGTTGGTGATCTCGACCGGGTAGTTCAGCAGGTTGAACTGCGCGGTGGTACTGTTGCCCTGCTGGGTGTCGGTCCAGTTGGGCGCGCCGGTGTTCCAAGTTTGCTGAGTGAACCAGTTGAATACCCGCGCCTGCAGGTCGCCCCAGGTCACGGCGCTGCTGACCACTGTCTCCCCGGCCGGCATATCCCAGGGCACAGGCGAGCCGATACCCAGGGTGCCGGTAATCTGCACCTCGGTACACACGGTCATGTGTTCTACCCTGTCCCGTACTACCAGGGGCCCGGTTAGCGGGTTGCCCTCGGCGTCTTCCAGCAGCAGCGGATCTGCCCATGTCAGCGTGCCCAGCTCGCGATCAGTGGTGTACTGATCGGGCCGTAGCGCAACGCCGTTTGCGTCCTGCACTTCAATCGCCGCCTGGTAGATGCGTGGCAGCTGCACCGTTGCCCCGACCACCGGGGTGGCTTCTGCCTCGGCCGTGTGCTGAATCACCAGCACGTCGCCATCGCGGAACACCGGCACCCGGCCATCTGCAGGCAGACGCACCGGATCGAGCCCCAGCAGCTCTGCAGACATAGGCAGGCTGGTTTGCACCACGGCGTTGTACTTCAGCAAACTGGCGATCACCTGCACGTCACTGGCGCCGGTATCGTCTGCCGGGTCTGTAGTGAAGCGCAGGCGCACAATGCCGGTTTGGCTATCTACCGTGCCGCGCACAATGCCGTCGTTAATCTCGCCATTGAGCGCAGCTGTTGCGGTGATGATCGCCGCTGTATCTGCTCGCACGACCGTCACCTGCACGCTGGCCGGCCGCAGCGGCGCACCTGGTGTGCGAAACACGGCATCGGTAGTGCTGAAACCGGCGCGTGCGGTGAGGCATGCCACGCGGGTAATGCTGCTGCTCTGGCCAGCAGGGTAGCTGGTGAGCGTGGCCACGCCGCTGGCGTAATCCACTGTGCCCACTGCAGCACCTGCGTTGGTGGTGCCGCTAACGCCACGAAACAAAACGCCAGAGCGATCCACATAGGTCTCTGCACCCCATTGCAGTATTAAGCTGCCGGGCACAATGGGGTCGCCTACTGCGGGCAGCAGATCCCATTGCAGGCCGGGCGCGGCTACGCTGTCGGTCTCGCTGGCGTAGGTCGCGCCTGCATCTTGAGCGCGCACCATGAGCGTGCCGCCAAAGATTTCCTGACGTGGCTGCACAGTGCTGGCCATGTAGGGCACGCGGTCTGGCCGGGTGTAGGTGCCTTCTTTGTAGGCGGTATAGAACTCGGTGTAGTCGTATTGCTGCTCTACCTTAAGGCTGAACGCGCCGGTGCTGTAATTGATGCTGCCGGTGAAGCCAACCCAGTTGCCGGCACCATCGTCGTTGGCCTCATAGTCCACCTGCGTGGTACCAACAAAAGTGCCCTCACCTGCCGGCACTTTTTCATCCTGGCTGGACTGCCAGCGGATCTGCACTGAGCCAGGCTGCAGCGGCGCACCGGGAATGGTGCCGGTGATGATACCGCCGCCGTCCGGGCTACCGGTCAAGGGCGTGTCGATATCTACGCCGGCGCGCTCAAAGTCGAACACGATGGCGCTGCCTTGGTCTGGCGTGCTGTTCAGCACCAGGCTAACGCTGCCGGATGCGTAGGCAATGGTGCCGGTACCGGCATCTCCACTCAGGGTACCGTCGCCGTTGTCGGTCAGGGTTTGGCTCACGCCGCCCTGCATTACTGTGGCAACAAGGCTGCCCGGCTCAATGCCGTCAAACGGCAGTTGATGCGTAATGCGGATAATGGGCGCATCGCCAGTGCCAACGTGGGTTTGCAGGTTGTCGTCATCCTGCCCCACATAGCTGTAAATGAGGCTGGTGTTTACATCCGGCAGCGCATTAAGGCTGATGCTTACAGCGCCGGTGGCGAAATCCACCGTGCCGCTGCCTTCGCCGGCCAGCTCGCCGTTGCCCAGATCCAGCAGCTCATACCACTTACCCAGCGCCATGAAGCTGACCGACAGCGTGCCTGGCCGCGGCTTGGCGTCTGCCAAGTTGAGCGTATAGGCAAAGCCACGGCTGGCTAGGGTGATCTCAATTTCACCGGTGATGGACTGCCCGGTAACCGCGGCTGCAGGCTGATAGGTCAGGCTTGCGCTGCCAGTGTAAGTGCTGGCCCGGTAGGCGTTCAGCTCACCGGTTTCGTAATCAATGGTGATGCGGGTAAAGCTGTTGGTGCCGCTGCGCCATGTCAGCTCGCCCTGCCCTTCGTCCGCGTATATGCCGCCATTGATACTCAGCGACAGGCTGCCCAGAGCGGCGCCGAGAGTGATAAAGCTGCGGCTCTGGCCGGCGACCACCTGTACAAAGGTCAGGTTGATGGTTCGGGTGTTGGGGCTGCTTGGCACGATGAAGCGCTTGCGCGCTCCGCCAATCTGATTGACCAGCGCGCTCTCTTTTACAGCGCTGGGTACCAACTGCGAGTAAACCGAGGCAACGTTGATAGTCAGGTCACCGGCGGTGATGTCGGCAGCTAGTGGGCTGATGCCGTAGTAACGGGCGGAGTCTGCCACCTGCGTGGCTAGCACACGGGCTTTGTCTTCCCCTGCCAGATTCTTTGCTGTGGTGCCGGCCGGCACGGCTTGCCCGCCCGGAAACTTGGCTGACAGCGGCGCGCTGATGGTAATGGCCAAGCGGCGGCGGGTGAAGTTTACGAAGTTACCGTTGCCGTAGTCATAGATAAACTCTTCCAGCGTTGGCTCCAGCGCCTGCACGCGCACGTATTGGCTGTTGGCACCGGCCACCAGCTGGTACACGTCGCCCACTTCTGGCACACGCGCTTCAACGCGCTGGATGGCAGTGATAGCACGCTGCCCCGCGAACTGGTCGCCCAGCAGCTCAAACTGCGCCACGGTGGACGGCACCACATAGCCCTCAATAACCGAGCGGGCATCAACGCGCTCATCGGTCTGGCTGTTGCTGTTGAACAGCAGCACGGCCACGCGCGGATCAGAGGGTGCTTTGGTGACGATCGAGTGCGCGCCCAGGTATGGGTCTGCGTTCTCGGTCAGCACGCCCGCAAACACCTTGCGCAATGCGATGCGGCCAAGGGTACGGTCGAGCCGACTGATATCGGGGAACAGGTTGTTTACTTCACCATCCACCACGGCCTCACCGGTGGCGCGCCCGCCGCCGTCGTCTTCATCGGTCAGGCGCTGCGATTTTAAGAGTTTTACGTCATCGACGTTGATGGTCATGTTTTCTCCGGGCATAAAAAAACCCTGCCGGGGCAGGGTTTTAGGTGAGCAGTAAATTTAATTTTCTTCTACTAAAGTTCTTCTTAGGGTTGGGAAGATACTCAGCACGCTAATATCTCCATTTATGAGCTCCGCCGTTTTAATATGTCCGCCTGTCGCTAAAGAACGAAACACATGCTCTGTCAATAGTTCACCAAAGCCGCAGCTTTTTTTCGCTTCAAACAAGTTGCTTACACTGCCATTCAACACCGCAAGCCCTATGGTGTTATAAGCATCCTTCAGGTCCGGAACATTTTCCCTTGCAAACAGCTCGAAGCCAGAGCCAGTGATAACTACTTTATCCGGCTTTGTTGATAATTCTTTGTGCGGCTCGAACAACCCGTAACCAGTTAAGTATTCTACTGACTCATACAGCTCTTCCGAAGATATTTGAGGGTTACCCTCTTCAAGAAATATTTTTTTCAAACTTACCCGGTAACTTTCATTGCGCAAAGCTTCCGCACAAACTTCTTTATATACAAAAGCATCAACCCCTTTTACACTTGAAACAGAATGAAAGCCTGCATACGCTGCGGAAGGCTTGCCTAAGGGAGGCTTTCGTACCGTGCCAAAAATCGAATCAAGAATTCTTCCAAACTCCGCATCGTAAGAATCAGTGTTTTTAATCGCTTCCCAGATTGTACTCGTAAGCACCTGAGGAACCTCACAGTTATCAAGCACCACGGGTATTAGCTTGCTGCCTTTGTTGATCCGGTTAACACAAGCAACATCCAGTTCCTGCTTTACCCACGGCTTTTCAATGCTGTGTGCGGATAAAACAATGATGAACGCATCAGATTCCTTTATTCCCTCATCAAATATTTTATCGATCAAGCTATCGCCAGGCCCCATCTCCCAAAGGTCAAGCCAAGCATCTACCCCCCCTTGACGCAGACGCTCTGCAAAACCAAGAACAAAGCGTTCTTTATCTTCACTAGCGTGGCTTACAAAAACTTTTGGTGGCGTCATTTTTCTTCGTTCCCTGATTGAGCGACTAATATGGTTAGGGAAGGTCTGAAATACCGGCCATATGGGCGGCGATTATGACCTCGGCTCACAAAAAAAACATTTCAGGAACGATTTCATCGCCCTCAGTCGCGTTTTCAGCGCGTTGCAGCCCCTTTTCGGCCATCC
>Ga0207889_1000465_pt1 | contig 10387 bp, 10 predicted proteins | sample LinPmetageLP47_FD_184058 | JGI IMG/M metagenome (GOLD analysis project Ga0207889, IMG submission 184058) | Marine viral communities from the Pacific Ocean - LP-47 (SPAdes) | ecosystem: Environmental > Aquatic > Marine > Oceanic | place: Pacific Ocean | collected 2011-06-12
TGCTAATCGGCGGCAGCGCGCTGTTCGCGCTCGGCCTGGGCATGGGCGCGCCGCTGGTCCTCGCCGGCAGCCTCGGGGCCCGATTCCTGCCACGCCCGGGGCCGTGGATGAACGGCGTGAAGGCGGTGTTCGGTTTCGTCCTGCTGGGCATGGCGCTGTGGTTCGTCGCCCGCGTGACGCCCGCCCCCTGGATGCTCGGACTGTGGGGCGCGTGGCTGCTCGCCATCGGCACCACGCTCTATCAGGTCGCGCTGCGCGCCGCCCAGGCGACGCTACCGCTAGCGATGATCGCGCGCGTAGCCGGCCTTCTGATCGGCCTCTGGGGCGCGCTGCTGGTGATCGGCGCCGCCGGTGGCGCCAGCGATCCGATGCGGCCGCTGGCCTTTGCCGGCGCGCCCGCGAACACGACCGACGCGGGCGGCGAAGCCGGTGCGCAGACAGACGACTTCATGGCCCGTTTTGAGCCCGTGTCCGATCTCGACGCTCTTGATGCGCAAGTGGCCAAGGCCGGCGAAAACGGCCGCTGGACGGTCGTGGATTTCTACGCCGACTGGTGTATCTCGTGCAAGGTGATCGAATCCGAAGTCTTCGGCGACGCCCGCGTACAGGCGGCACTGGACGACGTGCAGCTGCTGCGCCCGGACGTGACCGACAACGACGCCGCCGACCGCGCGCTGATGGGCCACTACGGCGTCGTCGGCCCACCCACCCTGCTGCTGATCGGCCCGGACGGCGAAGAGGCCCGCAGCGCGCGCATCGTCGGCGAGCTGGACGCCGAGGCCTTCCTCGATCACCTCGAGCGCGCACGTGACGACTTGGAGAATTCCTGATGCTGTCCTTCAACCTCGGCCCGCTGGCGATCTCGGTCGCCCATGCCCTGATGCTTTTCGCGCTGATTACGGCGTTGATAGCCGGCAAGGTTGCCGCGCGCCGGCGTGAAGTGCCGATCACCGACACGCTGTTCAACCTGGCGCTGGCCGGCGCGGTGGCGGCCCGGCTGGTGTTCGTGATCCGCTATTTCGGCGAATACCGCCCGGCGCCGCTGGGCATTTTCGACATTCGTGACGGCGGTTTCGATGCGATCGGCGGGCTGCTGGGCATGGCCGCCTACGCAAGCTTCGTGGTCTGGCGCCGGCCGCTGCTGCGCGCACCGCTGGCCGCCGCGCTGGTCGCCGGCGGCCTCGCCTGGGGGCTGACCGGCGGCGCGCTCACCTTGATCGAACAGCAGGCGGCGAGCCTGCCCGAGGCACGGCTGCAGACGCTGGATGGCCGCGCCACCGATCTCGCTACGCTACAGGCCGAAGCCGAGGGCCGGCCGATGGTGGTCAATCTATGGGCGACCTGGTGTCCGCCCTGCCGTGCGGAGATGCCCGTCCTTGAGGCCGCCCAGAACGAGCGCGACGACGTGCTGTTCGTGTTCGCCAACCAGGCCGAGGCAACGCCCACCATCCAGAGTTTCCTGAACAGTCAGGATCTGCACATCGAACACGTGCTGCGCGACTCGGGCGGGCATCTGGCCAAGCAGGCCGGATCAGCCGCATTGCCTACGACACTGTTCTACGACGGCGACGGGCGTTTGGTCGACAGCCATCTGGGCCAGCTGTCGCGCGCGACTCTCACCGCCGCTCTCGAACGTTTCGACACGGCGCCCACTGCTTCTTCTCACGATGATGAGGAACAACCATGACCAGAACCGCACGACTATCTCTAATCCTGACGATCACCGCTACCGCCATCGGCATGTACGCGCTGGTCGCATGGGCCGCCCCCGAAGAAGAATCCGATTCACCGGCGCCCGTGGCGGCGATGGAGGATCGTGGAATGAATATTCTCGGCTCTTTCGATGCCCCAAGCGGGCTGACCGGATACGCCGCTACCGTCCAGGGCCGGCCAATGGCGATTTATGTAACGGAGGACGGCAAGCATGCAGTACTCGGCACGCTAGTCGACGAACAGGGCAACAATCTGACGGCCGACCCTCTGGAGCGTATATCGTCGGGACCGCAGAACAAGAAGGCTTGGGACCAGTTGGAAGACGCCACTTGGGTCCGTGATGGTGACGCCGACGCGCCCCGTATCGTCTACGAGATCACCGATCCGAACTGCCCTTACTGCAACGAGTTCTGGCAGACAGCACGCCCCTGGGTGGAAGCGGGTGACGTCCAGATCCGCCACGTCATGGTCGGTATTCTCAAAGCCGACAGCGTGCCGAAGGCCGCCACGATCGTCGGCGCTGATGATCCGGAGGGTGCACTGGAACGCCAGGAGCGCAACTACGCCAGCGGCGGTATCGAAGTCACCGAGAATATTTCGGACGCCGCTCGCGACAAGGTCCAGGACAACAACGCCCTCATGGAGGCCTTGGGCTATTTCGCCACGCCGACGATTCTCTATCGCAAGACCAACGGGGATATCGGACTCAAACAGGGCATGCCACGCGGCGACGACGTAGAGAAGATTCTGGGACCCAAACCCTGATCAGGGCGTTCAGCGCGGCAATCGTGGTCATCGAGGCATCTTCAGCTGACGCGTTGCACCTGCCAACGGCAGTCACGGCGCAGCAAAAAGCCATTCCTGCGTTGGGTGAGCGAATCGATGATCCCACTGCTACCGACGCAAATACGACCACGTCGGCTAAGGCCACCGTCGTTCGAATTCTCGAGCGCCGCCTAACGTTCGAACGAAGACTGGCTGGTTTGGAGTCGCATGGGTGGCCGTATCAACCGATATCCGGCACACCCGGACTGACATTGACCCAGAGCCTTGGGAGGCACTGGATCGAGCGCACCCAGCCCAGTGTTCAACCATTCAGTAACGCATAAAGGAGCTCGTTATGACCCCAATGTTTCGTACAACTCTCATCATCTTGAGTGTCGCATTGGCTAGTGTTGGCCCCGCCTTGGCCGCAGGGGGCGACTGGCGCTACCCGGCCATCGAAGGCTATGGCGGCATCAAACCACTCTCCGAAGCAGCCAATCAGCCCTCAGTCAAGGCCGAGCACAAAGCCGTATTCGATGTGACCAAAGCAGCGAAGAGCCCCGACCAGCTGAACCCGGGCTTGGAACGCGTCGCACGGGCCGTGAACGTGTTCGCATCGGCCGGCGTGCCCGCTGAAAAGCTCGACTTCGTGGTTGTGGTTCACGGGCCAGCGACACCCGGTATTCTGAATGACGCCCAATACGAGAAGCAGTTCGGACAGGCCAACCCCAACACCGCGCTGATCGCCGCCCTACGCAAGGCGGGCGTTACCCTGCACGTCTGCGGCCAGGCGCTCGCCAAGCATGCGTTCGATCAGTCATGGGTCAACAATGAGGTCGATGTTGCATTGTCGGCGCTCAGCGATCTGGTGATCTTTCAAAGTCGCGGCTACGCTGTCGTGCCCCAGTAAGAATGTTCGTGCGCTCTCTTAGCTAGCCATCGCCCGCAACATCCAAGCCGTCTTCTCATGCACGCGCATACGATCAGAGACAAGAGCCGCCGAAGACTCGTCACCGGCATGCTGCGCGCGTTGCAGTACATCCCGGCATGTCATCACGACCTTTTCATGTCCCGCACCTAGAACCTCGACCATACGATCTGCATTAGGCACGTCTTCGACCTCGGAGATCGAGCTCAAAGTCGAGAACTGGCGATATGTACCCGGCGCGACCTGATCGAGCGAGCGTATGCGCTCCGCGATCTCGTCCACGGCCGCAGCCAACTCCGTGTACTGCTCCTCGAACATAAGATGCAACTCGCGAAAGCGCGGGCCGGTCACGTTCCAATGGAAGTTATGCGTTTGCAGATACAACGTATAAGAATCAGCGAGCAATTTTTTCAAACCTTCGCCGGTGTTCATCCGACCTGCTTCATCTATCCCGGTGTTAATCGAGCTCATATCGTTCTCCAGATGCTGAATTAGTAGGCGTGCGACTTGCTCCGGCTCGTCGGTGAGGAACGTTGCGCATTGCCTCGCTCTCTTTAGAAAGCGTTCACTGGGATCTTCAGGTACGCGGTGCCGTTATTCTCCGGCGTAGGGAGGCGCCCTCCCCGCGTATTGATCTGAAGCGCGGCGAGCATGAGCGCGGGCAGCGGTAGTTCCGCATCACGCTTGTTTCGCAAGGCCGTATACGCGGATTCGTCCATGTTCTGCAGATGCGGGTTACGCTCCCGCTGTTCGCCCACCGTGGACTCCCAGCGCGGTTCTCGCCCATCCGGCATGTAGTCATGACCGGTGAAAAGGCGAGTCTCGTCCGGCAACTCAAGAATGGCCTGGATCGAGCGATAGAGTGTGGCTGCATCGCCGCCTGGGAAATCTGCTCGTGCGGTACCGAAGTCGGGCTGGAACAGCGTGTCGTGCACGAACGCGGCATCGCCAATCACGTAGGTGATCGAGGCCAGGGTATGACCCGGCGAATACATTACCCTCGCCTCAAGCTCGCCGACAGTGAACGTGTCGCCATCGCCAAAAAGCCGATCCCACTGGTGTCCGTCAGTTTTGAAGTCGTCACCGAAGTTGTAGATCTTCTTCCAGAGCTTTTGGACGTCGATGACGTGCTCGCCGATCGCGCGCGGCGCGTCGAAAAGCCCCTGAAGATAGATCGCTGCCGAGAGATGGTCCGCATGCGGATGTGTGTCCAGAATCCAGTCGACCGTGAGCCCGCGCGACTGCACGAACGCCGCGATCTCATCGGCGGATTCCGTGCTCGTGCTCGCCGATTTCTCGTCGTAGTTCAGTACCGGGTCGATGATCGCACAGCGTTTGCTGACTGTATCGACACAGACGTACTGAACGCTGAAAGTCTTTTCGTCGAAGAATCCGACGACTTCCGGAGTGCCGCTCGCCATGGTTGTCTTCCTTCTAATCTGTGGAAACCAGAATTGCAGCAACCTAAGAATCGGTTATTTGCAAATGCCTTCGGGTTCTATTATACCCTTAGGGGTATACGTAGCAAGACGGAGTAAATCATGTCGAGCAACACAAGCCATCATCGCGTCGTTGTCGCGGGCGGTGGTACAGCCGGGCTATCAGTCGCCGCCGCCCTACTGAGGCAATCGCCTCAACTCGATGTCGCTGTAATCGAGGCGAGCGACGTGCATTACTACCAGCCGGGCTGGACGCTCGTAGGTGGTGGCGACATGCGGGCCGAAGACACAAAGCGGCGCGAGGAAGAAGTTATGCCGGACAAGGCCCGCTGGATCCGGGCCACGATCAGTGCGTTCGCACCGGACGAAAATCGCGTCGAGTTGGCCTCCGGCGAGTCAGTTACCTATGACTTTTTGGTAGTGGCACTAGGCCTCCAGATCGACTGGCAAGCCATTGAGGGTCTCTCCGAGACTCTGGGGCGCAACGGCGTAACCTCGAACTATCGATACGACCTCGCACCCTATACCCACGAGTTGGCCCAATCGCTGACCCATGGCGCCAAGGCGTTGTTTACGCAGCCAGCTATGCCAATCAAGTGCGCCGGCGCTCCGCAGAAAGCGCTTTACTTGACCGCCGATACGCTGCGCAAACGCGGGATATCGGCGGAGATCGGGTTCTATAATCAAGGCGGTGCGATGTTCGGGGTCCCCGCCTATGCACGGGAGCTCGATAAAGTTATTGCTTCGTATGGAGCGACGCCCTATTTCAAACACAATCTAGTGGCCGTGGACGGTGAAAAGCACGAAGCCACCTTTTCGACTGACGATGGGCCAGTAACGCGTGCTTTCGACATGCTCCACGTGGTGCCGCCGCAGTCTGCGCCGGACGTTATCAAGGGAAGTCCACTCGCGGGCGACGCCGGCTGGGTCACCGTCGATAAGAACCGGCTCACGCATACCCGCTACGATAATGTGCTGGCTTTGGGTGACTGCACCGACACCCCCAATGCGAAGACCATGGCCGCCGTACGCCGCCAGTTCCCAGTCGTGGTCGCTGAACTGCGCGCGGCCCTGGGGGAATCGGCTAAAAAACGTGCTTACGACGGTTACGGGGCGTGCCCACTCACGGTCGCGCATGGCAAGGTCATGCTGGCCGAGTTCCGCTACGGTGGTGAAGTGGTCTCTAGTTTTCCACTGGATCCGCGGACTTCGCGGCGAATGTACTGGCCAGTCAAAAGCCAATTTTTCCCGGCCTTGTACTGGCAGGTCATGCTACGCGGACTGGACTGGCACTGGCCGAAACCCAAGCCACGCCCGGATCTAACGGAATAACTTCGTGTTCGACGTGTTTGATTTCACGCCGCTGACTGCGTCGGCCGGCGGGGCGCTTATCGGCGCGGCGGCGGCATTGCTATGGATCGGAACGGGCCGTATTGCTGGAATCTCCGGCCATTTGCACGGTGTCGTAAGGCGTCGCACGGACGACCGTATGCGGCGAGGTATGTTCCTGGTTGGCATAGTCGGCGGCGCTGTACTAATCGCCCTATTCAGCGCGAACGCCGTGCCGGAACGCACGAACTTTCCGACGCCTCTGCTCATAGCGGGCGGAGTGCTGGTTGGCATGGGCACACGATTAGGGTCAGGCTGCACCAGCGGCCACGGCGTGTGCGGAATTGGGCGCGGTTCGACGCGATCCATTGCTGCCACCCTTGTCTTCTTTATCTGCGGCGTGGTTACAGCGGTTATCACGCGACATCTTTTTACGGGCTGAGCGGATGCAGTACGTGATCACGCTAGCGTCCGGCCTGGTCTTTGGTATCGGGCTGACGATTTCTGGAATGGTGAACCCGGAGAAAGTGCTCGCTTTTCTGGATCCCGTCGGCCGGTGGGATCCGAGCCTTGCTCTGGTCATGGCCATGGCTCTCGCCGTATTCAGCCTTACGAATGCTTTCTTGGGAAAACGGATACGCCCGCTATTCGGGTCTACATTCCACCGACCCAGCTCGCTGACTATCGATCGACGATTACTATCGGGCGCCGCCCTCTTTGGAGTTGGCTGGGGGCTAGCAGGTTATTGCCCCGGACCGGCCTTGGCAGCCTTGGTATTCAACTTTCGAGAAGCCGCTATCTTTCTCCCCGCCATATTATTGGGCGGGTGGCTAGCCGATCGGTTTCTTTCGGCAACTCGTACCTAGCCGTAGCGTGACAATAGCTCCGTAGCGTACTTAAGACGCTCGCGCGCATCGGCCGCATCAAGCTTCTGGCAAGACAGCTCTCGCTCGATTACGCAGGACAGCATGTTATAGAAGGTACGGTCGAGCGCTTTGCGGGCAGCGGTCATTTGAACCGCTACGTCCTCGCATTCGGCATCACGTTCCAGCATAGCCTGCAAGCCGCGAACTTGCCCCTCGACGCGTTTCAGACGCCGAATGAGTGCGGACTTGCTGGCTTCCCATTCCTGGTCGAAAGGAAGGATGTCGGCATTTTCGGACATTGTGTTTACTAGCTAGGAAATAAGCCTTACTAAATTATACATTGACAGCCTCCTTGGTGCGTCATATCTGAATCGAGCGTCTTCCTGCGGTCCGACTTATTCTCCGTAGCCGCCATGTAATTTAAGTCGCGATTGAATAGTGACGCTATATACCCCCTTCGGTATACTTCGATAAGCAGCTTCCTAGGTGAAAAGCATGGCTCTCGATCCGGAAATCCTGTCGCGAATACAGTTCGCGTTCGTGGTGTCGTTTCATATCCTGTTCCCGGCCTTCACCATCGGCCTGGCGAGCTGGCTGGCGATGTGCGAAGGCATGCACCTGTTCACCGGTCGCGACGTGTTTCGCCGGCTCTACCAGTTCTGGGTGAAGATCTTTGCCGTGTCGTTCGGCATGGGCGTGGTTTCCGGCATCGTGATGAGCTTTCAGTTCGGCACCAACTGGTCGGTGTTCGCCGAAGCCACCGCGCCGGTGCTGGGGCCGCTGTTCTCCTATGAAGTGCTGACGGCCTTTTTCCTGGAGGCGACCTTCCTCGGCATCATGTTGTTCGGCTGGAACAAGGTGGGCCCGAAGCTGCATTTCTTTGCCACCGCGATGGTGGCGATCGGCACCATGCTGTCGGCGTTCTGGATTCTGTCGGCCAACTCCTGGATGCATACGCCCGCCGGCTACGAGCTGCGCGACGGCGTGTTCTATCCCACCGACTGGTGGGCGATTGTGTTCAACCCGTCGTTTCCGTATCGGCTCGTGCACATGGTGCTGGCGGCGTATCTGACCACCGCCTTCGTGATTTTGGGCGTGGGCGCCTGGTACCGGCTGAAAGGCACCGCCCACGAGGCCTCGCGGGTAATGCTGATCATGGGTGTGGCGTTCGTATCCATCGTCACACCGTTGCAGATCGTCGCCGGCGATTTCCACGGCCTGAAGACGCTGGAATACCAGCCGGCCAAGATCGCGGCCATGGAAGCGCATTGGGATACCGAAGAAGGCGCCGCCCTGGCGCTGTTCGCCTGGCCGGATGCCGAGAACGAAACCAACCACTACGAGATCGCGGTGCCGAATCTCGCCAGTCTGATTCTCACCCATGAATGGAACGGCAAACTGGTCGGCCTCAAGGATTTCCCGCCAAGCGAGCGCCCGCCGGTCGCGCCGATCTTCTTTTCGTTCCGGATCATGGTGGGGCTGGGCCTGCTCATGCTGCTCGCCGGCATGCTCGGGCTGTGGCTGGCGTTTCGCGGCCGGCTGCTCGACTCGCGCGCCTATCATCGGTATCTGGTGGCGATGATTCCCTCGGGCTTCATCGCCGTATTGGCGGGCTGGATCACGACCGAGATCGGGCGCCAGCCTTATACCGTCTATGGCCTGCTGCGCACGTCGGATTCGCTCTCGCCGGTGGGCGCGCCGAGCGTGTTGGCGACGCTGATCACGTTCGTGATCGTCTACGGCATCGTCTTCGGCGCCGGGCTGTATTACATCGTGCGCGTGGTGCGTACCGGGCCTGAAAAAGCGCCTGCGCACCCGGTGCCCGACCCGTATGCGACCCCGGCCCGGCCGTTGTCGTATCCCAACGAGCCGGTGGGAGAGAAGTCATGACGTTGATCGAAATCCTGCCGCTGATCTGGTTCGGCATAATCGGCTTCGGCGTGATCATGTACGTGCTGCTGGACGGCTTCGTGCTCGGCATCGGCATCCTCTGCGGCGTGGCCTATGGCGAGGCCGAACGCGACATCATGATGAACTCGGTCGCGCCGATCTGGGACGGCAACGAAACCTGGCTGGTGCTCGGCGGCGTGGCGCTGCTGGCCGCGTTTCCGCCGGCCTATACGGTATTGTTGCCGGCGCTCTATCTGCCGCTCACCGGCATGCTGATCGCGTTGATCTTTCGCGGCGTGGCGTTCGAGTTCCGTTTCAAGGCGCGGCGCAAGCTCGGCTGGAATCTGGCGTTCAATCTCGGCTCCGTGATCGCGACGTTCTTCCAGGGCGTAACCCTCGGGGCGATCGTGCAGGGCATCGAGGCCAACGGCGCCCAGTATGTCGGCGGCGCGTTCGACTGGTTTTCGGGCTTCACGATGCTTACCGGCGCTGCACTCGTGGCCGGCTATGCACTACTGGGCGCGACCTGGGTGGTGATGAAAACCACCGGCCTGTTGCAGCGGCGCGCCTATGGCTGGTCGCGCGTACTGTTGACGGCCGTGATCGTGTTCATGGCGGTGGTGAGCATCTATGTGCCGTTCCTCGACGGCAACTATGCCGAGCGCTGGTTCGGTTTCCCGCATGCGCTGTTGCTGGTGCCGTTCCCGATCGCCGCGATCGTGGTGTCGTATTTCTTGTACTGGAGCGTGAGCCGGCGGCGGGAGTACGCGCCTTTTCTGCTTTCGTTGGCGATGTTCATCGTCGGCTATGGCGGGCTCGCGGCGAGCTTCTGGCCGCATATCATTCCGCCGCATCTGACCATATGGAACGCTGCCTCGCCGCCGGAAACACAGAGTTTTCTGCTCGTGGGCCTGGTGATCCTGTTGCCGTTCATCCTGTTCTATACGGGGTGGTCGTACTGGATATTTCGGGGCAAGGTCAGCCGTGACATGGGCTATCACTAGCTGCCGGATAAGTCGGAGTCGTCATGAATGAAACCGGCCGCCGTCTGTTGTGGTTCGTGGGTATCGGCGCCGCCAGCCTGCTGGTCTGGGGCACGGCGGCCTATGTGTTCCGCGAGGTGATCTTTTTCGTGCTCGAACACTAGAACTGCTGCCAGACTAGGAGGCCCAGCCTACTATTTCATGAGACCTGATTAGGTCCGCTATTGGCCGATACGTGTAGGCGCCGAACGAGTCGCGCAGTTGGCTCGTTCGGCGCCAACGTCATACCTCTGTCTGTTCCGACATCTCGAGCGCGTCATCGACCTCGATGCCGAGATAGCGCACCGTGCTTTCCAGCTTCGTATGTCCCAGCAAGAGCTGCACGGCGCGTAAATTGCGTGTTCGCCTATATATCAGCGTCGCTTTCGTGCGACGCATCGAGTGCGTGCCGTACTCGAGAGGATCGAGGCCGAT
>Ga0207889_1000472_pt1 | contig 10323 bp, 8 predicted proteins | sample LinPmetageLP47_FD_184058 | JGI IMG/M metagenome (GOLD analysis project Ga0207889, IMG submission 184058) | Marine viral communities from the Pacific Ocean - LP-47 (SPAdes) | ecosystem: Environmental > Aquatic > Marine > Oceanic | place: Pacific Ocean | collected 2011-06-12
TGGCTTGATCGGCGAAGGGTTCGGCGATGCGGGGGAAATCTGCCGCGTCGTCGATATAGAACGCGGTGTCGTCCATCCCCAACGGATCAAAAATACGCGCCTTCATGAACGCTTCGAGCGTTTGGCCTGACGCAACCTCTACCACCGCGCCCAAAACATCTGTGGCGCGGGAATATTCCCATGTGGTGCCGGGGTCATGCTCTAGCGGTAGTGACGCCAGCAGGTTGGCCTGTTCGATCGCAGTGTTTTCCTGCGATCCGACCTCGGCAGCGTTATAGGCCTCGCGTGCGGGACCGGCCCCGAAGAAGCCATAGGTAAGCCCCGAGGTATGGCGCATCAGGTCTTGCACGGTCATCACGCCTTTGGCGGGGCGGGTCACAGGCTTGCCTTCGGCATCTTTCTCGCCAGTGGCGACCGTCAGTGTTTTATAGGCAGGCAGGTAGGTGGAAACGGGGGCGTTCAGCAGCAGTTTGCCTTCTTCGACCAGCATCATTGCAGCGACGCTGGTGATGGGTTTGGTCATGGAGTAGATGCGGAACAGCGTGTCTTCGGTCATCGGCTCCCCGTCGGGGGTGCGTTTGCCCATTGTCGATACATGCGCAATCTGACCGTCGCGGATCAACATCAGCACGGCTCCCGGCGTCATTCCCTTGTCGACAAGCGCGCCAAAGGTGGCATCCATCCGCGCCAGTCGGTCAGGGTCGAACCCCAAGGCGGTCGCATCGCCGCGGGGCAGCTCTTGGGCCCATGCGGGGGTTAGGGTGGCAAAGGCGGTGCCAAGGGCCAGCGCCCCGGCGACCAGACCTGTTCTGAAATGTTTCATTATATCTCCTCCCGGTTGTTGTGATCCGGTGGGATCACGACCCAAGGTTAGGAGTGTGCGCGCCGCTGTGGCAACCTGCCTGACGGCTGTCAGGGCAGCGGCGCGACTTTGTGACGTAGGGTAACTTGTGCTGCAATGCAGCGTTCGCGGGGGCGGGGCGAAGGGTTTGTCGGCCTAGGCAGGAAAGACCGTGGGCGGGTCGCCCTCTGCCCATTGCGGGTATTTGTTCATCACGGCGGCAAAACTGTCGGACGTCAGAAACCGCTCTAGCCAAGCCTGAAGCTGTGGCCAGGGCTGCGCGTCGAACCATTGTTTATCGATGAAAGCGAACTGGCGCACGAAGGGGGCAATCGCCATGTCGGCAATGCTGGGGGCGTCAAAAATATGGGTTCCGATTTGCCCGTCCAGTGCCGCCAAGTGGGTCGCCGCCTTAGCGCGCTCTGCCACAGGATCGGCGTCAGGATAGCGGGTGGCGTATTTGGTGCGGTCTAGCGCCTGTTTAAACGGCCCATCGCAACGGCTGATCCAGTCCCATCCCGCGTCAGGCATATCCAGCAGCCCTTCGGGATCGTGTCGGCGCAGCGCCCAGATCATGATGTCGAGGCTTTCGTCGATGACCTTGCCCGTCTCAAGCGCAAGGCAGGGCACCGTTCCACTGGGCGAGGTCGCCAGAAAGGCAGCCGGTTTGTCGCGCAGAACAACTTCGCGCAGCTGCACCTGTTGGCCCCCCGACCGCAAGGCCAGACGCGCACGCATCGCGTAAGGGCACCGGCGAAAGGAATAGAGCACCGGCATCATGGCAGCACGCTCAGCCACAGCCATGCCGTCAGCACCGATCCCATTGTCGCCACCAACACCGAGCTTGCGGCCACACGGCGCGCACGGCCATACATATTGGCGAAGATATAGGCGTTGAACCCCGGTGCCATCGCCGCCGTCAACACGCCCGAGCGGAACAGGTCTTGGGGCAGGCCAAAGCTGCTGCCCATCATCCAGACAATCGCGGGGTGCACCATTAGGGACAAGATACAGACCATCGCGATGGTCTTGGTGTCGCCTTCGGGGCGGTATTGGATCAGCACGCCGCCGAGTGCAAAAAGCGCCGCGGGCAGGGCGGCGCGTACGATCAATGACAGCGCGTCATCGATCACGCCGGGAATCGCCAGCCCGCTCAGGTTCACGGCAAAGCCCGCGATAATGCCCAAGACCAGCGGATTGTGGAACATCGCCCGCGCCACATTGCGCGCTAAAGCGGGGCCGGATTGGCCGCGGTTCCGGACAAACTCCATCACCGTGATCCCCAGCCCGTAGCAGAAAGGCGAGTGGATGGCGATGATCGCGAAGTTCCCGATCAGGGCGTCGGGGCCATAGGCGCGTTCGGTGATGGGCAGGCCGAGCAAGACGGAGTTGGAAAAGAGGCTGCAAAACCCGATGGCGACGCAGTCTTCCCAGTCTCGTTTGAACAAGAACCGCGCACCAAGCAGCCCCAGCGTAAAGCAGACCGCCGCACCGGTGTAAAAGCTGAACAGCAGTCGTGGGTCGAAAGAGGCCGACAGATCCAGATGCGCAATGGACTGGAATAGCAAGCAGGGGATCGCAAAGCTTTGCGCGAACCGCATGACACCGTCGATGCCCGAGACCGGAAAATACCCCCGCCAGACAGAAACATAGCCAAAGCCGATGACAAGGAAGACGGGGAGGATGACTTCGAGAAGGGTTTGCACGTGAAATATGGCCTTGGGTGCGGGAGGCGCTGTTGCAGTGGGGGTTTCACACCCCCACGCCCCCCGTGGAGTTTAGTGGGCAAAATGAAGTCTAGGCAGGCAGGGCGCTGTTTAGACGGGGAAGCTCAGGGTCATGCCGTCAAAGGCAGGTTCGATATGATCGGGAGTTTCCGCGGCCAGCGTGTCATAGTCGAGATCGTTGTGCATATTGGTCAGCACAGCCGTTTGCGGGGCCATCTGTGTGATCCAGTCAAGGGTCTGGGCAAGGTGGCTGTGGGTCGGGTGCGGGGCGCGGCGCAGCGCGTCGACGATCCAGCAGCGCAGGTCCCGCAGGTGGGGCCAGATGTCGTCGGGGATCTGCGCCACATCGGGCAGGTAAGCCACATCGTTGACGCGGAAGCCAAGCGCATCCATCCCGCCATGGTTCACGAGGAAGGGCGTAAAGGTCAGCGGCCCGCCGGGGCCATCAATCGTCACGTCGCCGTCGATGTGGTTCATTTCAAGAATTGGCGGGTAGGACGATCCGGAGGGCTGGATAAAGACGTAGCCAAAACGGTCCAGCAGCGCCTCGCGCGTGGGCGTGTCGGCCCAGACCGGCAGACGTTGGCGCATGTTGATCACGATCATCCGCAGGTCATCCAGCCCGTGCACATGATCGGCGTGGGAATGGGTATAAAGCACTGCGTCCAGCCGTCCGACGCCCGCGTCCAGCAGCTGGCTGCGCATATCGGGGGAGGTGTCGATCAGCACCGATGTTGTGCCTGCGTCCGTGATACGCTCGACAAGGATGGAGCATCTGCGTCTTGCGTTCTTGGGGTTGGCCGGATCGCAGGCACCCCAGTGCCCGCCAAGGCGCGGCACCCCGCCAGACGAGCCGCAGCCCAGAATGGTGATCTTCATCTGCGCCATCAGGCGGCGTCCTGATACTGTGCAACCTTGGTAAACAGCCGGTCAAAATTCGCCTGCGTCTGCGCGGCAAAGCTGGCATAATCGATGCCAAAGGTTTCGGCACCACGCCGTGCCGTGTGCGCGGTAAAGGCAGGTTCATTCCGTCTACCGCGATGCGGGGGCGGGGCCAGATAAGGGCTGTCGGTTTCCACCAATATCCGGTCCAGCGGTGCCTCGGCAAAGATGTCGCGCAGGTCTTGGGATTTGGGGAAAGCGGTAATGCCCGACATCGACAGGTAGAACCCCAGATCCAGCGCCGCACGGCCAAGCGCTTGTGTCGAAGAGAAGCAGTGCATCACGCAGGGGTAGGCACCGTTGGCGTGCTCCTCTCTGAGGATGCGGGCCATATCGTCATCGGCGTCGCGGGCGTGGATGATCAGGGGCAGGCCGCTGTCACGGGACGCGGCGATATGGGTGCGCAGGCTGGTTTGCTGCGCTTCGGCGCTGTCTGCGGTGTAGTGGTAATCCAGCCCCGTTTCGCCAATGCCCACCATCTTGGGGTGTTTGGTCAGGGCCATCAGATCGTCATAGCTGGCCATGGGCTCGGTCGCGACGCTCATCGGGTGGGTGCCAGCGGCATAAAAGACCGGAGCGTGAGCCTCGGCGATGGCCCGCACGGCGGGTTCGTTCTTGAGCTTGGTGCAGATGGTGACCATGCGCGTGACGCCTGCGGCTTGGGCGCGGGCAATCACATCGGGCAGTTCGCCGTCGAAATCGGGAAAATCCAGGTGGCAATGACTGTCGGTGATCGGGTGAATGTCGAGAGTACTGTCTGTCATGCCTAGTGTCCTGCCTGTTCGTCTTGTGTGGGCTAGCGGGGTGCGGCGTCGCCCATCTTGAACAGGGTATCTAGGACCAGTGCGGCAGGGTCAAGGTTGACCGCCATCCCGTGACGCGCACGGGTGCCGATGTCGTGGGCGGTCTCTGCCCAGACCCGTCCTTGGGCCGGTGTGGGCGACAGTCGGGCCAGCACCGCGGCCTCGTTCGGGGCGGCGGCGGTTTCAGGCGGGTGGCCAAGGGCACCGGTGCGCGCCAGTCGCAGCATCAGCAGATCAACAAGCGTGAACAGCAGCGACAGTTTCTCTTCGGCCCCGCGGGCGGCGGCGGCCTCTGCCAGTTTGAGCGCGCGGGCGCGGTCCAGACGGGGCATCGTATCGAGCAGGGCGACCAGTTCGCCATACATCGCCAGCCCGCCCATCAGCGACAGGGACAGCGCGCCGCCCACTGACCCGCCAGAAAGCGCCGCGAGCGCTGCGGGATCGCCCTGAATGTCCACCTCTGACTGGCCGAGCGCCAGTGCCATGTCGTCCGGCGTCAGCGTACCAAGCCGCAGGGTCCGACAGCGCGAGCGGATGGTGGGCAGCAACCCTGAAGGGCGGTGGCTGATCAGCAGCATGATCGCGCGGGCGGGCGGCTCTTCGAGCATCTTGAGCAGAGCGTTGGCGGCGTTGGGGTTCATCAGGTCGGCGTCATCGACGATCACGACACGGCGCCCACCATCGGCGGCGGACATCTGGAAGAACCCGTTCAGCTTGCGAATGTCATCCACCACGATCTGCTTGCGCAGACGCTTGGTTTTCTCGTCCAACGACCGTGTTATTACCTTAAGAGCCCCTTCGCCCCCTGCGGCCACACGACGCGCTACAGGGTGGTCGGGATCGATATCGAGGCTGGTGGGGGCGGGGGTGTCGAACATGCCGCCATCATCCGCATCAGGGGTCGCTAGCAAAAATCGCGCAATGCGCCACGCCAATGTGGCCTTGCCGACGCCGCGCGGGCCGGTCAGAAGCCAGCCGTGGTGCAGTTTGCCAGAGTTGAACGCATCGAGAAACGCCGCTTCTGCCGCCGATTGGCCGAACAGCTGCGGCGTATCGCGCGGGTGGCGCGCACCGTCGATACGGTCAGGCTGGGGGGCGTCATCACTCATGTCACGTGGTCTAGCAGATTGCAGCGGCAGGAAAAGGGGTTAGCGCGGATCAAGACGCGGGCGCACCTGCGCAAAGATATCCGCAGCCACCTGATCAATCGATTGCGCGCCATTGATGGTCACGAAACGATCGGGGAATTCAGTGGCCAAAGACAGGAACCCTGCGCGCATGGCGACCTGCAGGCTTTCGCCAAAATCCTCGAACCGTTCCTCGACCGTGTTGCGGGATAGGGCACGGCTGAGCCCTTCGCCAGGGTCCATATCGATCAGCACAGTTACATCAGGTTCGACGCCGATCATCAGGCTGTGCAGCTGGTCGACCGCACCGCGCAGATCACCACGGCTGAGGCCCTGATACATGCGGGTGGAATCGGCAAAGCGGTCGCAGATAACGATCTTGCCTGCTTTAAGCGCGGGTTGGATCGTACGTTCAAGATGATCACGACGGGCGGCGGTGAACAGCAGAATTTCGGTCTGTGCAGACCAGCGGTCGGGGTCGCCTTGCAGCACCAGCGCACGGATTTCTTCGGCCCCGGGGGATCCTCCGGGTTCACGGGTCAGCACGACCTGATGTCCGTCAGCCTCTAGCCGGTCCTTCAGCAGTTTAGTCTGGGTTGATTTGCCCGAGCCGTCGATGCCTTCGAAGCTGATGAACAGGCCCTTTGGGGTATCGCTCACGAAGCTGCCTCTGGTCCTTCGTTCAATCGGGTCAGCAGGTGGCGCGCGGCTGCTTCAAGCTTGACCATAAAACCACCCGCCGCGACGCTGTCTTTGGCCACCAGCGGGGCGCGCACTTCGGGCAGGTCGCCACGTGTCAGGACAAGCTCGCCGACGGTCTGGCCTTTGGTGATGGGCGCACGGAGGGGGCCGGTATAAACCACCTCGGCCGAGACATCACTGCCGCCCGAAACAGGCACAAGCACTGACAGATCGTTTTCCAGTTCAAGACCCACAACACCTTGTGCGCCAAGGGCAACAGGGGCTTCGGCAATCATCGTGCCGGCCTTGCCCATCGAGCGTTGCGAAAACTGGCGAAAGGCCCAGTTTACGATCGATTCAGATTCTTGCGCACGTGCCTCGGCGCTGTCGAGACCGGAGAGCACAAACACAATGCGGCGGTCCCCCTGTTTGGCAGAGCCGACAAGCCCATAACCTGCTTCTGACGTATGGCCGGTTTTCAACCCGTCCGCGCCGATGCCAAGCCCCAGCAGCGGGTTGCGGTTGGTCTTGTTTTGTGGCGCGCGCCCGTCAAACAGAAATTCTTGCTGCGAGAACATGGGGTAATACTGCGGGTAATCCTCGATCAGACGGGTGGCCAGCAGCCCCAAATCGCGCAGCGACATGCGGTGACCGGCGGCGGGCCAACCGTTGGAATTTGCGAAGGTTGAATTGGTCATGCCCATCTGCTGCGCTCGTTGCGTCATCAAGCGGGCAAAACCGGCCTCTGACCCATCTGGGCTGAGCGCCTCGGCGATGACTGCACAAGCGTCATTGCCCGACAGCACGATGATCCCGCGCAGCAGGTCTTCGACCTTGACGCGGTCGGTGGTGTCGAGAAACATGGTCGACCCGCCATAGGACATGGCGTGCTGCGAGACGGGCAGCTCTTCGGTCAGATCCAGCCCGCCATTGCTTTTGCCGCGTTCAATCGCTTCGAACGCCATATAAAGCGTCATTAGCTTAGACATAGAGGCCGGCGGCAGCGGTTCATCCGCGTTTTTGGTTAGCAGCACAGTGCCGGTGGTCTGGTCGACCACATAGGCCGCGCGGGCCTGTGTTTCGAACGCCTGCACGGGCAGGGCCAACAGAAGGGTCGCAATCGTGGCTGCAAAAATACGGATCATGGCAGTTTCCTTTGGCGGTGGGTCAGCTCGACACGGCGTAGGCGTCAGAGAACCCTTCGGTCTTGATGGATTTCAGCAAAGTGTTCATCTCGGATTTCGAACCGGCCGGGCCGACGACGACACGCCAGAACGCCTTGCCGTTGATCTCGCTGCGTTTGACGGTGGGCAACATGCCCGCGCTGCGCATCTGGTTGGCGGCGCGTTCGGCATTTGCCTCAACGCTAAAGATACCGATCTGGACAAAGGGTTTCGCCAGCGATGATGTAGGCTTAGTCGCAGCGGGTTTGGGCGCGACGGGCTTCGCCGCTGCCGGGGCGGCTTCGATCGCGGTGCCTGCGGTAACGGCGACGGGGTCCAGTGTGGTCTCGGTCACCTCGGAGGGGGTTTCAATCGTCCCTTCGGGGGCCGCGTCGGGGGCAGGGGTGTCGGCTTCTTGCCGGCGTAGGGCGGTCACGTTCAGAGGTGCTGGTGCCCCAGCAAGGATACCAAGGGCGGCGGCCGCATCCGATGACATTTGCAGCTTGGGGCCGGGCAGGTCGCGTTCACGGCGGAACAGCGCCCCAATCACGAACTTTCCATTGGTTTCGTTGCGGATGATCACACGTTCGGGGTCGGTCACGTCGGGATGTGCCACCCAGACGCCGCCCAGACTGGGGCGACCGTCCCAAAGACCCTGATCGCTGACCGAAAAAACTTCGGGCGCTTCGACATCACGTTCCACCAGTTTCGTAGAGCTAGAGGATGCCGCAGACGCGCCTTTCTGACCGCCGGTCAGATTGTCGACCGCATCACAGCCCGCCAAGGTTGTCATCATCAGCAAGACCCCCACCGTGCAGCGAAGCGGCCGGATGCCTGAAAAGGGGTGAAGCCTGGGGCTGTTCATGTCCGTCGTCCTTGCCTGCTGGCGCGCCGTTATCCGCCGCCGCCTGATCGCGCCGTCAATACGGCATGTTTGATGCCCCATTGCCGGGGTCTTTGCGCTACACTAACGCGGGTGCAGGGGCTTTGGAAAGGCTCACAGCCCCGCGTCGGCAAATTTCCCCACCTACATCGCAACCCGCCCCACATGCGCCTATCTACGCAGTCCAATGGCGCTGACGGCTTAACGACATATCCGTCAATTTCGAGGTTTGCAGAATCAATGGCATCCCTCTATGCGGTGCGTGCTGCGGAGGAGTGGCAGAGTGGTCGAATGCACCGGTCTTGAAAACCGGCGTGCGTGAGAGCGTACCGTGGGTTCGAATCCCACCTCCTCCGCCAATCCCCCCCCCCACCGCAAATCCCGAGCCAACTATAACTTCCACCCTTCGTATGACCGGCGCGACGGCGCGTGTTGTGGCTTGGTACCGCGGTACGATCTCGTAGGTCCAAGATATAGGAACAAAGGTTGGTAGATTGGCCCGGGTGCGCTAGCTCAGTCTCAATGACGACTTGTCACGCGGGTGCGCGACGCCGGAATGGAGAGTGTTTTGATCAATCTGAGATATATCGCGGGGCTGTTGGGCGCGCTGTTGATTTTTGCAACGCCGCTTTGGGCGCAAGATAAGGAAGAGGCTTGCGATAGCGCGCATTGGTATTGCGTCGAGGCGCTGAATGTCGGCTTGCCCGCTGTGCCGTCGGAGATCGATCGGGAAACTCCGCGCGCCACGATGGAGAGCCTGGTGCGGGCGGTCCGGCGTGATGATTGGGTCGGTGCGGCGCATCTGCTTGATCTGTCGGATATACGGGAAGACCGCCAACAGCAGGTCGGCACCTCGTTGATCCGTCAGCTTGAAACTGTGATCAGCCGAAAGACCGTGATTGATTGGGATAAACTGCTGGACCGGCCTGATGCGCTGGACGCGACGGCGACGTCTGATCGGGCGATGGCGGGGACGCCGCGCAAGTCCTTGCTGTTGTGGACGCTGGATATGGAGGACTACCCTGCCTCGATCCGTCTGAACCGGATCAAGGCGGAGGACGGGGAGCCGGTCTGGGTTTTCTCGCGTCACACCGTGCAAAATATCCCGCGTCTTTACGAGCGCTACGGTCCCGGTCGACTTGAAACGATGCTGCCGGACGTGCTGACACAAAACACTGTTGTCGACCTTGCCGTGTGGGAACTGATTGGTCTGCCAGTTCTGATCGTGCTGGCAATCTATGTGGCGCGTCTGGTCTGGCTTCTGACCAGCTGGGTCGCACAACGCATACCGTCGCGATTGGCGCAGCAGATGCTAAACTCGGTGCGCGGGCCCGCCTGCGTTGTTGTCTCGACACTGTTTGTGATGGTGCTCGAGGCCAAGATATTCTCGTTTTCGGCAGAGTTGACAACGATATTGGTGCCGACGGCGTGGCTGGGTCTGATTGGTGCGGGGCTGTGGTTTGTGGTCAACTGCGTCGAGGTGATCTTGGATCATCTGACGAAGGTCGAAGAAACCGACCTGACCCTCAAGGAGGAGGTGCACAAGCGCACCACGGCGACCCGTATTTCAGCCGCGCGTCGTGTGTTCGTTGTGGCGGTGGTCCTGGTTGGCGGCGGTATATTCTTGTCGCAAACCAATGTGTTCCAGAACCTTGGGCTAACGCTGTTGGGCACCGCAGGTGCTGTTACGCTGGTTTTGGGCTTTGCCGCGCGCAGCATCCTGAGCAACATCATGTCATCGCTTCAAATCGCGTTGAACGGGTCCGCCAAGATCGGAGACCGGATCGTGTTCAACGATGCGCTGTGTCATGTTGAACGGATCCATTTCACCTATGTCCAACTACGAGACTGGGACGGAACGCGGCTGGTCGTGCCGGTGACTGAATTCGTTTCCACGCCATTCAAAAACTGGACCATGCAGGAGCCCGAAATGTTGCGGATCGTCAAAATTAAGCTTTCTCACGCGGCTGATGTTGATGCGCTCCGCGATGCTTTCGACAAGGTGATCGACGAGATGGAAGATAAATATATTGGTAAACGCGATGACGCTTGCGTGCGGGTCGGCGGGCAGGATGTCTTGGGTATGGAGGTCTGGTTCCTTGTTCCCTGCGCCGATCCCAATACCTCGTGGGAGGCAGCCTGCGATGCACGCGAAG
>Ga0207889_1000476_pt1 | contig 10197 bp, 5 predicted proteins | sample LinPmetageLP47_FD_184058 | JGI IMG/M metagenome (GOLD analysis project Ga0207889, IMG submission 184058) | Marine viral communities from the Pacific Ocean - LP-47 (SPAdes) | ecosystem: Environmental > Aquatic > Marine > Oceanic | place: Pacific Ocean | collected 2011-06-12
AGGCATAAAGCTGCTGGCGAGTTACATCATGGCGCTGCGCAACTTGCGTCACCGAGGCACCATCAACCCCGACCGACATGATGATCCCGATCTTCTCATCATCGCTCCATCGCCGCCGACGCTCAAATCCCAGAACTTCACCCCGCATCACACATCCCGCCTAAGACACGTCGTTAACGACGTCATTGACCCCCACATCTTCGCAGCAATGTCTTGCTCTTCCTTGCCAACGGCGTCGGCATAGATTGCGGTGGTGCTGAGCTGCGCATGCCCCATCCACTTCTGGACCATATGCAGAGGCACACCGTTAACGGTTGCATTGATCCCGAAGCCATGGCGCAACCCCTTGGGGCTGCGGTGCGGCGCGTCGGGGAGTCCAGCCTCAACCATGATGCGTTTCACGATCTGCCAAACTCTCACGCGGCTGAGCGGCCAGATCGGAGCGCCTGCTCGCTTGCGCGATCGCTGGGCTTCGCGCAACCCGTGGGCGGTGTTCAGGGTATCGAGGTACTCCGGCGGCACAGGCACCGAGCGGTAGACCGCCTTCGACATACCAGAGGTGTCCTTGCGCTTCTTGAGGCTGCGAATCGCAATGGTCCCACCTGAGAGGTCCACTCGGGCTGGAGTGATCTCCAATAGTTCTGAAGGCCGACACCCGGTCCAGTGTAACGTCTCGCAGATGGTGCGGTCGCGGGCGGGCTGTCGCCGGGCCGCGGCGAGGAAGGCGGCCCGTTCCTCGGCATTAAGATAAAGCCGATTTCCGAGGGTATCGTGGAGGCGCATTTCGCTCATATTTAACACTATGCACGAAAACTGTTAAATTTAGAAGTGAGAACAGACCCCCTACCCTACTAATCCAGTGGCCGTGGCATCTGAACGCTTAACACTATTAGTAATAGTGTTAAGTCAGCCTCATTTTCAAAGGTATCCAAGGCCATTTGGAATGGCTTCCGGCTGCCAATGCACAGTCCAGCACTAAGTGTAGTTTCGGTAAGTTCCAAGCCTTCGCTACAAGGAAGGAGTTCATGGACTTAAACTAAGGAAGAGACACTCGAAGGGATGACAGCGCTTGGTGTTTAGTCGTTACCTGCTTCCCAGACCGTAGTGTGGACTCCGCACCACATGCAAACTCTTGCTTTAGATGTGGGACTGACATGGCACAGTCCAAGACCTACCTCGCCGGATCTTGGCACGAAAAAGAGAATGTGTGTAACTTGGCCCACGTGCTCCTAATAGTGACAGTTCCAAAATGCCCAAACTTCGCGATGAACAACCTGTCCTTGGCGCTTTAATGCTCCAGGATCTGCACGATATTTTCACCGAGGTTAGACCATATCTGAGCGATCCCGGCGATCCTTTGCTGGCCAGTTTCGGCCCGGCAGGCGGGTGCGTCACTGATTACGATGATAGCGTCAATCTTCACTTTCATTACTATGAAAGACGCACTGGCAAGAATACACAATGGGGCCCAGAGACGCTTTGGAATCTACGCCTCATCTATGAGGAAACGACTTCCGATGAATTCGACTATGATACTGTAATAAAGGAAACAATGATCACTCACAGGCTGCATATGAACCATAAGGAAACCATTCGGCGGAAAGCTCGATTTAAGGTCACGAATATGGTTCTAACACCACACCCAGAGGAGCAGCGAAAACCTGTGCTTCGCGACATACTTGCGCTGAGAAAGCGAGGCCGTTTTTTTGCAAAAGCCACATCGACGCTGGAGACTTGGGCTTGTTCGGGGCTGGACATGCAGGTTCGGTGCAGTGGTTGCTGGAAACAATCGCTCCTAAGGAGCGTCGAGCTAAGACGTTTCGCCGAAGCTGGAATGGACAAAGATGGTTTAAGATCGAAGTTGACGTGCTTGAAGTGTCGCCGAAGCTCGCCATTCATCAAGGCAAAATTGGCGGCAGAAGTGCCATCTCCGTTTGCTGATGGATACGATCTCACTCAAACTGAGTGACTGATCATGGATCAATATCAAAATTTACTTGGTTTGGATCTGCTGAATCAAGTGACCTGGCTGCATGTGCCAAGAGCATTTTCTTCGGAGAAACTGGGCCGCAGTGCGCGGCTGCAATCGAACGGCGGATGCGGTTGCGAAAGAAAGTCGAGATGCTCTTCGCGCACCTCAAACGCATCCTTGGCTTGGGACGGCTCCGATTACGTGGTCCATGCGGCGCAAATGATGAATTCCTGCTCGCCGCAACCGCCCAGAACCTCTGGAAATTGGCTAAGATCTTTCCTGCGCCGCAGCAAACGCGCAAAGCCTGATAGGAAAGGCGCACGCGCCAGATTTGGAATAGCTATTTCTGCGTTTGCAAACGTTAGTTTTTCCACAGAATGGGCGGAAACCGGACTTTCGCTGCGCTCTGGATAGAGGTATGCTGTGCGGACAAACCTGCCGTTCGCCGCAGATGGCAAGGTGTTTTATTTGCGGTTTCTAACAGCGTTCCGCATTACCCTGTAAGCTGGACTCGAAAGTTCAAAGTCGTCTGGCAAGCCCCATTTAGTGCGATAAGCTTCCGGCGTCATGTCGTGCTTCTGCCTAATATGGCGACGCAGAATGCTCAGCTTCTCACCACATTCAAGACAGGTGATATAGCGGTGGTCATTCTGCTCGACCGCTTTTTCTAGCTCACTATCCACCAAGCTACGGGCTGTTGGGAGGCGAATGGTAAAATGAGTCCCTTTACCGAGCCCACTGGACAGAGATATGGTGCCCCCCAGCAAATCGATTTCACGTTTAATGATGTTCATCCCAAGGCCGGTCCCGCCACCGTCCCGGGCAGATCTCGGATCATGGCCCTCAAACTCATCAAAAAGCCTGCTTTGCAGATTTGATCCCATACCCACTCCGGTATCGCTAACGCGAATAATGACAGTGCCTTCTTGCGAAAGCACCTCTATTGTCACCCGAACTTCACCAGCGGCCGTGTATTTGATAGCATTTGCCACAAGCTGATCAACCACGTTTGTGAGAATGTGAGCGTCGAACAAAAAGACCATATTGTCTGGGGCCAGACTATTCGATGTCAGAGCTATCCCCTTGGCTTGCGCGGCCTCGCGGTTTCGGGCGACAACATCTTCGATGACGTTGATAGGATCAAAAGATTCTGCCGCAATGGAAGCAGTAGCGGTATCTAATTCAGCGATGCGAACCAAATCATCCGTGAGCGCGCGCAACCGAGAGGTATTTCGCTCGATCACCTCGACCAAGCTTTGCGTCTTATCATCTGTCGAAATAGCACCAAGAAGGCGCGCGGCCCCAGAAATTGCGCTTAAAGGCGTCCGGACCTCATGGTTCGCATGCGATAGAAAACTTGCTCGGGTCGACGCCGCTTTTTCAGCAAGAAGTTTAGCCCTTGCTCGATCTCTTACCGCAGAGGCCAAATAAAACTGGTCGTCCGCGATCGAAGCCAACTGCATCAAAAGCTCCACTTCCTGCTCAGTCCATGTTCGCGGACGTTGGTCCATGCAGCAAAGGGCACCCAGCGGCTTGCCTCGCTCGCCGTGAAATGGGACGCCAAGATAGCTTATAATGCCAAACGCATCTATTGCCGGATTGTGCATGTGCAGTGGATGTTCCCGAGCATCCGCCAAATACAAAAGAGCATCGCTATCTCGCACATGTTTGCAAAAGGAGTAGCTTAGCGGCGTGGAGCGGCTCTGTCGCAACTCGTCTGGGACACCTACGGCAGATTTCAGCAATTGCCGATCTCCCAGATCGTCAATGACAGTGAGTAGTGAAACAGGTGCCCGCAGAAGCTTTGAAGCCAGATGGGTGATTTTGTCGAAGCGGATATCCGATTCAGCAAAAGATAAATCGAGTGGCGACAAGGCATATGCGTCGTATTCCATGAGGATACCTCTCAGTAGCCGGGCGGGGGGGGGGGGCAAGAGCAACGCACCAAACTGAGTGCTAATGCTTGAAATCGCCATATAGGAATGACGGTCGGTTGAAACAACTGCGGATTGATTGATCATGAATGAAATTGCTGCGATGCAGCGAAAAAATGCTCAAACGCACACTTGTTCTCAGCGGAAGTTGGCCTATTTCGCTTTCTGCCGGAAAGTAGGGCGAGGCTTAACGAGCATTTCAGACCTGATGGGAAACGAATTCAGCTTGGTCTGGCACATTCATGGTCCGGCCTGGTAAAATATAGCTGCGTGACGCACAGATGGCTGGTTCGGCTCGGCACGGTCACTAAGGGCTATTCAGACCTTAGCTGCGCAATACCCCAAGGTCGGCTTAGGGCTGGTAGAAGCCTGAGCGTTCCAACTCAGTGTCGGCCGCAGCATTTCTTGTATTTGCGCCCCGACCCACAGGCGCATGGATCGTTCTGCCTTGGCCGGGGGCCTGCCTTGAACGGCCTACCGGGACCCATTTCGGAATGCCGAGGTGAAAGCTCAGGGCGAGACTGATGGAGTATTGTAGCGACACAGTTTGGGATCAGATCTGGTGCCTCCAGGTCGATCTCGTCGATCTCCTCATCCGTGAACTTACTTTGGCCGATGTAGATATCTTGAAGCGCCATCAGGAAGATCATCGTTGCCCGCGTCTCTTCGTCGGCTTGATCGAGAAGTTGACTCCAAGCTTCCGGCCGTAGCCGCATGGCGCGCGTGAAGCCATCGACCCAAGGCTCCCACATGACTTCGTCACTATTGGGATCAACCTCGTAAATCGGTTCGACCCAAAGCGAGCCGGTTATGGACGCGGCGATCGAATTATAATGTGCCATCACCGCACTAATGGTCTCCTCGGCGGCTTTTTCGTCAGGGAATTCTGCCTCTCCAGTCTCACCCCAGACCTGAGGCAGCCACCCCGAAGGCGGGATCATCTCCGGGCAGGCAAGAACACCGACTATGTAGCCATCGAGCTCGCTGAGCGTCATCGGCATGTTATCAACGGGCAGCGCACGCAGCAGCGCGTCAAGTTGATCGAGATCTTGATCGGACTGATCCATTGATATCTCCCGGCGATGGTGAGGACTTTTACGCTCCGCAACACGAGTCCGCAATTGCGTCAATGGCAGCTCCGAACGGGCACGAATGGATCGCCGCAGGCGGTCTGGATGTCGGCATTGGATCGGTCGCTACAGGTGTTTCTATATCGAAATAGAGAAGCCTCCGTGATCAATGGCTGTCGGCTTGCCCCAAACTCAACCGCTTTGTGTCGCATGCGGAGGCTCGGTGAAAGGGTATTTAACACTTTCCAAGTTTGGCCCGAGCATCGTGGCGTGAAACCGTATTAACAATAGTGTTAAGTCGGCCTCGTTTCCAAAGGTATACGAGGCCATTTGGGATGGCTGCCGGCTGCCAATGCACAGTCCAGCACTAAGTGTGGTCTCTTTGGGCGGAAACCGGACTTTCGCTGCGCTCTGGATAGAGGTATGCTGTGCGGACAAACCTGCCGTTCGCCGCAGATGGCAAGGTGTTTTATTTGCGGTTTCTAACAGCGTTCCGCATTACCCTGTAAGCTGGACTCGAAAGTTCAAAGTCGTCTGGCAAGCCCCATTTAGTGCGATAAGCTTCCGGCGTCATGTCGTGCTTCTGCCTAATATGGCGACGCAGAATGCTCAGCTTCTCACCACATTCAAGACAGGTGATATAGCGGTGGTCATTCTGCTCGACCGCTTTTTCTAGCTCACTATCCACCAAGCTACGGGCTGTTGGGAGGCGAATGGTAAAATGAGTCCCTTTACCGAGCCCACTGGACAGAGATATGGTGCCCCCCAGCAAATCGATTTCACGTTTAATGATGTTCATCCCAAGGCCGGTCCCGCCACCGTCCCGGGCAGATCTCGGATCATGGCCCTCAAACTCATCAAAAAGCCTGCTTTGCAGATTTGATCCCATACCCACTCCGGTATCGCTAACGCGAATAATGACAGTGCCTTCTTGCGAAAGCACCTCTATTGTCACCCGAACTTCACCAGCGGCCGTGTATTTGATAGCATTTGCCACAAGCTGATCAACCACGTTTGTGAGAATGTGAGCGTCGAACAAAAAGACCATATTGTCTGGGGCCAGACTATTCGATGTCAGAGCTATCCCCTTGGCTTGCGCGGCCTCGCGGTTTCGGGCGACAACATCTTCGATGACGTTGATAGGATCAAAAGATTCTGCCGCAATGGAAGCAGTAGCGGTATCTAATTCAGCGATGCGAACCAAATCATCCGTGAGCGCGCGCAACCGAGAGGTATTTCGCTCGATCACCTCGACCAAGCTTTGCGTCTTATCATCTGTCGAAATAGCACCAAGAAGGCGCGCGGCCCCAGAAATTGCGCTTAAAGGCGTCCGGACCTCATGGTTCGCATGCGATAGAAAACTTGCTCGGGTCGACGCCGCTTTTTCAGCAAGAAGTTTAGCCCTTGCTCGATCTCTTACCGCAGAGGCCAAATAAAACTGGTCGTCCGCGATCGAAGCCAACTGCATCAAAAGCTCCACTTCCTGCTCAGTCCATGTTCGCGGACGTTGGTCCATGCAGCAAAGGGCACCCAGCGGCTTGCCTCGCTCGCCGTGAAATGGGACGCCAAGATAGCTTATAATGCCAAACGCATCTATTGCCGGATTGTGCATGTGCAGTGGATGTTCCCGAGCATCCGCCAAATACAAAAGAGCATCGCTATCTCGCACATGTTTGCAAAAGGAGTAGCTTAGCGGCGTGGAGCGGCTCTGTCGCAACTCGTCTGGGACACCTACGGCAGATTTCAGCAATTGCCGATCTCCCAGATCGTCAATGACAGTGAGTAGTGAAACAGGTGCCCGCAGAAGCTTTGAAGCCAGATGGGTGATTTTGTCGAAGCGGATATCCGATTCAGCAAAAGATAAATCGAGTGGCGACAAGGCATATGCGTCGTATTCCATGAGGATACCTCTCAGTAGCCGGGCGGGGGGGGGGGGCAAGAGCAACGCACCAAACTGAGTGCTAATGCTTGAAATCGCCATATAGGAATGACGGTCGGTTGAAACAACTGCGGATTGATTGATCATGAATGAAATTGCTGCGATGCAGCGAAAAAATGCTCAAACGCACACTTGTTCTCAGCGGAAGTTGGCCTATTTCGCTTTCTGCCGGAAAGTAGGGCGAGGCTTAACGAGCATTTCAGACCTGATGGGAAACGAATTCAGCTTGGTCTGGCACATTCATGGTCCGGCCTGGTAAAATATAGCTGCGTGACGCACAGATGGCTGGTTCGGCTCGGCACGGTCACTAAGGGCTATTCAGACCTTAGCTGCGCAATACCCCAAGGTCGGCTTAGGGCTGGTAGAAGCCTGAGCGTTCCAACTCAGTGTCGGCCGCAGCATTTCTTGTATTTGCGCCCCGACCCACAGGCGCATGGATCGTTCTGCCTTGGCCGGGGGCCTGCCTTGAACGGCCTACCGGGACCCATTTCGGAATGCCGAGGTGAAAGCTCAGGGCGAGACTGATGGAGTATTGTAGCGACACAGTTTGGGATCAGATCTGGTGCCTCCAGGTCGATCTCGTCGATCTCCTCATCCGTGAACTTACTTTGGCCGATGTAGATATCTTGAAGCGCCATCAGGAAGATCATCGTTGCCCGCGTCTCTTCGTCGGCTTGATCGAGAAGTTGACTCCAAGCTTCCGGCCGTAGCCGCATGGCGCGCGTGAAGCCATCGACCCAAGGCTCCCACATGACTTCGTCACTATTGGGATCAACCTCGTAAATCGGTTCGACCCAAAGCGAGCCGGTTATGGACGCGGCGATCGAATTATAATGTGCCATCACCGCACTAATGGTCTCCTCGGCGGCTTTTTCGTCAGGGAATTCTGCCTCTCCAGTCTCACCCCAGACCTGAGGCAGCCACCCCGAAGGCGGGATCATCTCCGGGCAGGCAAGAACACCGACTATGTAGCCATCGAGCTCGCTGAGCGTCATCGGCATGTTATCAACGGGCAGCGCACGCAGCAGCGCGTCAAGTTGATCGAGATCTTGATCGGACTGATCCATTGATATCTCCCGGCGATGGTGAGGACTTTTACGCTCCGCAACACGAGTCCGCAATTGCGTCAATGGCAGCTCCGAACGGGCACGAATGGATCGCCGCAGGCGGTCTGGATGTCGGCATTGGATCGGTCGCTACAGGTGTTTCTATATCGAAATAGAGAAGCCTCCGTGATCAATGGCTGTCGGCTTGCCCCAAACTCAACCGCTTTGTGTCGCATGCGGAGGCTCGGTGAAAGGGTATTTAACACTTTCCAAGTTTGGCCCGAGCATCGTGGCGTGAAACCGTATTAACAATAGTGTTAAGTCGGCCTCGTTTCCAAAGGTATACGAGGCCATTTGGGATGGCTGCCGGCTGCCAATGCACAGTCCAGCACTAAGTGTGGTCTCTTTGGGCGGAAACGAGACGTTGGCTGCGTGCGCAAACCAGATTAGGCAACTTGTAGAAAGCGGACGCTCGGGGCTGCGATGCATTTTTTTGTAGTGGGGATGCAGCGACTGGCAGTAGTGAGCCGATTTTGCCGCTTTTCGACAGCGCAGAAAATGATTGCTAAGGTGGTGATATAGGTGAAGATCATCAAAAGCGACTTGAACATTTAATAGGGTTTATTGAAGCGCCAAACGAAGAATTTGTGAGCTTTCCAATGTGTTTTTTCTCGGTAGGTTTGCGAAAAACTATTTGGTTAATGCATTTCATAGCTCATGCGAGAGTTTTGTAATTCTATAGATTATTTATCCAGACTTTTACGCGCCAACGCGCTGATCAGATCCGTGCGTGTCACGATCCCTATTAGTTGACCGCGTTCTAAGACGGGGACGGCGTCAACGGCTCCGTCAGCCATCTGCGGAAGCAGCGCCGACAAGGGGGTGTCTGCAATTGCTCGTGGGCCGCCGACGCTCATGATGTCAGTTGCTTGGACAGGTATTTCACGGCGGCGGTCAAGCAGTCGGTGTATTGCATTTCCGAAGCCCCGCTTGAGGCGCAAACTATCCTCACGAGCCCGGTCGATGAGATGTATTTGAAAGATGACCCCCAGAAATCGGCCCTCGCGCCCAACGACCGGCAATGCCGTAAACCGGTAACGGCGGAACAAATCTGCTATCTCTGCCAATGGCGTTTCCGGCTGAACCGTAATCAAATTGTGCGACATGATATCAGAGGCGACCGTTGGCCCCGACCTGTGGGCCGCCACCTGCATTTCCGCAGCCCCAAGCAGCCGCGCCAGATCCTCGACGCCAAGATTGAAAGATTGTTTATAACGGTCCAAAATGTCGGATAGTTCTGCCTCAGATAATCCAAGACGCTTCATTGGATCAAGGTCTTGCGTCCCATAGCGGTTGAGATCATCGAACTGGCGGAATGGATAGTGTCGCCCTGTCATGCGCCCGTATATCATGGCAATGAGGACCAAAACGACCGTGCCGATCCCAATCGGCATAAGGGCAAAATAAAACCCTAACTCCTGCACCGCGTCAGGGCTCATTGCTACTGTCATCGCGACGGCACCAGCCGGTGGGTGTAACGCACGACACAGTATAGTCACGGTAATTGCCAAGCCCACAGCTAAAGCAATACGTAGAACGGGGTCCTGCACGACCAGACATACCGCAACACCGACCAAGGCGGCGATCACATTGCCGATAATCGCCGACCACGGTTGAGCCAGCGGGCTGTTCGGAACGGCAAAAAGAAGAACCGAACTCGCTCCGAACGGCGCGACCAAATATAGGCCAAGCGCCAGATCAATCGTTGGTGCCAGAACAAAGGCTCCAGCTAAAGCAAGCCCGATGAATGCGCCAAGGCCCGCTCGAAGGGCTTCGAAAGGCGAACTTTTTGCAACGGCAGGACCAAATGAACCAAAATGAAGCAGAGCAAGAACTTTCAGTTAGCGGTAGGCTCGCTCTTTCAGAAAACTATAAAATTCGCAACGCCTGCTAAGTCTGCACTACGGACCTACAACACCTATAACGCCTGATCTTCTATCCGCAGCTGCGGCGAAGGTCAGCGGTGAGCCCAAACTACCGATTTTCTGCGAAGCGGCGAATGGCTGCTCTTGCGCTGCCAACGATTTAGCACCCCAGAATTGTAGTTGGGTTATGCTTCTAAAAGCGCGTCGATCACCGCACATTCCGGCGCGGCATCACCGGTGCATCGGGCGACGGTTTCCGACAGGACACGTTCGATCCGCGTAAGGTCGGCAATTTTCGCCTGCACATCTTC
>Ga0207889_1000490_pt1 | contig 9961 bp, 9 predicted proteins | sample LinPmetageLP47_FD_184058 | JGI IMG/M metagenome (GOLD analysis project Ga0207889, IMG submission 184058) | Marine viral communities from the Pacific Ocean - LP-47 (SPAdes) | ecosystem: Environmental > Aquatic > Marine > Oceanic | place: Pacific Ocean | collected 2011-06-12
CCATGCAGGGCCACGGGTATCGCATCATCCCGGTCAATCCGAACGAGGATCAGGTGCTGGGCGAGAACGCCTTTCCCGATCTGCGCCATGTCACCGGCATGGTCGACGTAGTTGATGTGTTCCGTGACCCCGAGCACGTGCCGCGGATTGTCGATGCCTGTATCGAGCGCCGTGTGCATACGCTGTGGCTGCAGGAAGGCGTCGTCCACGAAGCCGCGGCCCGAAAAGCGGCCGATGCCGGCATCGGGGTCGTCATGGACCGATGCATGCTCAAGGAGTACCAGCGACTGCTGGGCTGAGGGCAGAGCTGCCTGTTGTCAGAGGCCCGGCCGAGCACGATTCGTCCGGGCCTTTTTCATGCCGGGTCCGGTTGCAACAGCGCGCCGTCGGCACGACAGCGGTCCAGAATGAAATGCCAGGTCTGGTTGACCGCGGCAAAGCGGTGCAGGTCGCGGTTGGTGGATATCCAGTAGTGACGCACGAACTGGAGGCCGCCCAGCACCCGTACCAGCCGTGGGTCGTCGGCGGCCATGTAGTCCGGCAGAATCGAAAGGCCCACGCCGGCCGCCGCGGCCTCGCGCTGGGCGCCGATGGTCGTACTCTGAAATACGAAGTTGAGCGCCGGCGCGATCTCGTAGTGATACTTGAGCTCGTCGGTGAACATCATGCTCTCGATATAACCGATCCATTCGTGCTCGACGAGCTGCTGACGCTGGCGAATGGCCGGGTGACGGGCCAGATACTCGGCGCTGGCATATATGCCCAGCGTGTAGTCGGTCAGCAGACGCCGGATCACGAACTCGCCGGTGGGCTGCTCGAGGGTGATGCTGATATCCGCATCGCGGCTGGCTACCGTGGTCGATTTGGGCAGCGAGATGAAATCGATCTGGATACGGTGGTCCGGCATCCAGCGCGCAATCCGCTGGGCCAGATAGTTGTCGCCAAGGCCTTCAGTGACGCCGATACGTACCCGTGACCGCGTTGCGCCCGGGCTGCCGAGTGCTTCAAGCCCCAGCCTCAGATTGCGCTCCAGGCTCTCGGCGTGGCGGAACAGCCGGTCGCCGGCGTGGGTCAGCTCGAAACCCTGGCCGGTCTGTACGAAAAGCTGTGCGGCCAGCGTGGCCTCCAGGGCGCGGATCCGGTTTCCGACCGTGACATGGGACGTGTCGAGCACGCGCGCGGCCTGAGTGAGCCGGCCCTGACGCGCCAGCGCAAGAAAGAACTTCAGATCGTTCCAGTTGGTGGCCCGCAGTTGGGCTTCGTCTGACATCGCGGGGCTCGTATAATTCAGATGTAATAATTATGACACGCGCTGTAATTATTTCTGTATTCCGTCGTCAGGTAGGAACGGCTAGATTCGATTGAAAACCACCCATGATCAGACTGCCTGTGATTCAATCGAAAACCGCCGTCTCCGTCGTACAGCATGCGCCGGGCGATATGGATCAGCGCGATGCCAATATCGCCTATATCGTCGAGCGCCTTGCCGAAGAGGCGGCCAGCGGCAGCCAGCTGGTGGTATTCCCGGAAATGGGCATCACCAGCTTCTTCCGACACGAGCCGGGCGGCTACGAGCGCTATTGGCGTGAGGCCACGATCGAACTCGATGGCCCGGAGCTGGAACAGATCATCGATGCAGCCCGTGCCGCAGATGTTCATGTCATCGTGGGTTTTGCCGAGCGCTCCGACACGACCGGCATCATCTACAACAGCGCAGCGCTGCTCGGGCCGGACGGCATACTGGGTGTGACCCGCAAGGTCCATCTGCCGGGCCTGGAGAAGCTCTACTACACGCCTTCGGACGAGATCGACGTCATCGACAGTCCGCTGGGGCGTATCGGCATCGCGATCTGCTACGACGTGATGTTTCCGGAATATTTCCGGGCGCTGTCGGAACAGGGCGCCGAGATCATCGTGTTCTGCTCGTCGACCTGGCGCGGTGGCGCCAAGGGCGGCGTGGGGCTGGAAGGTGTCAAGCGCGACTACTGGTCGGCGCTGCCGATGGTGACGGCCATTCAGAACCAGGCGTTCGTGGTGGCCTGCAATGCCTGCGGAAGCCTGGATATGGGCCAGAACGCCGGGATCTGGGAACGGCTGGGGCTGAGCAAGATCGTGGCACCCACCGGCGTGGTACTGGCCGAGGCCGGCGACCGCGACGCCGAGATCATTCGCGCGGAGCTGGATCTCCAGGACATGATCGCTGCGCGTACAAGCTATCGATTCCTGTCCGATCGGCTGTTGTAATCATCCGATTCGTAGCAGGGGCATTCATGGGTATTCAGGGGGAATAGCAGATGACAGAAATCAGAATCATGATGTGGGTGGGGCTGGTGATCTTCCTCGCGCTGATCGGCGTGCTTGGCTATATCGGCTCGAAGAAGACAAAAACCATCGCCGACTTCTCGATTGCCGGCGCGTCGCTGGGGCCGGTGGTGCTGGGCCTGGCCTATGCGGCCACGTTCTTCAGTGCCTCCACCTTCATCGGCTATACCGGCTGGGCCTACGAGTGGGGTTTTTCCTCGCTGTGGATATTTCTGACCCTGATCGCGGCCTCGCCGCTGGGCCTGATCGTCATCGCCAAGCGCGCGCGGGCGATGAACATCACCCAGAACTCGCTGTCGCTGCCGGACTGGCTGGGCGATCGCTACGACAGCGATTTCGTGCGTGTCGGCGCGGCCCTGATCTGTCTGTTCAACATCTTCTATATTGCCGCCCAGTTTGCGGCCGGCGCCTGGATCTTCAACACCCTGCTGGGCATACCCTACGAGATGGGCGTGGTCTTCATCGCGGTCATCGTGGTGGCCTATGTGTTCGGCGGCGGCTCGTATGCCGATATCTACACCGACGCTGCGCAGGCGGTGCTGATGATGATCATGGGCGTGCTGGTGTTTGTCTCCATCTTCTGGATGTTCGACGGCGGCCTCACCGCATCGCTCACCCAGATCTCGGAGACACTAGCCGCGCGTGATCCGAACCTGGTGGCGGTCACCAATCCCGATTCGATCGTGTTCTACTCGATTCCGGCGATCATCGGTGCGTTCATCATCCAGTTTGCCTTTGCCGCCCAGCCGCAGCTGTTCAACAAGGTGCTGGCACTGAAGGATCCGAAGGACATGCGCCTGATGATCCTGGTGTATATCGGCTCGGCCATATGCTTTCTGCTCGTGATTTTCGGCGGCCTGTACGCGGCCGTTGTGGTCGATGTCGATAACCTCGATCAGAGCCTGCTGCAGTACGTGACGGTTGCCTTTCCGCCCATCATCTCGGCGTTCCTGGGGCTGGTGATCATCGCGGCGGCCATGTCGACCACGGATGGCATCTTTGTGGTCATGTCCACGATCGTGGCCAACGATATCTATCTGAAGTTTCTGGTGCGGCGCGGTTATATCAAGAAGACGCAGGCCGAGGCCGAGCACACCGCGCTGTGGCTGTCGCGCTGGTCGGTGATAGCGGTCGGCGTGATCGCCTCGCTGATCGTGTTCAATCCGCCGGAATCCATCGGCATGTTCATCTGGATCGGTATTTCCGGCGTCGCCTCGGGCACGCTCGGGCCGCTGCTCGCGAGCCTGTTCTTTCCGGGCCTTGCCACCCGTACCGCGGCATCCTGTTCGCTGGTTTCAGGGCTGGTCGCCTATCTGCTGATCCTGCTCACCGGCGCGATCAAGAGCACGATGGCCGCAGGCTCCGTGGGCGTGCTCGTCGGGCTTGCCGTCATGCTGGTCGTAGGCTTTGCGACCCGCCATCATCTGACCACCCGGGAGGGCTGAATCATGTGGGTCAACGACATGCTGACAATCTGGCTGTACGGCACCATCGGTGCACTCGTCGTATGCGGGATCAGCCTCGCTGTCTGGTATCGCAACTGAGCGCAGTGGCTGAACGGCGTTCGGACTCAAGCGGCCGCCGCTTGAGTCCGACAGGCCCTAGCGACCCGTGAAACACGGGTCGCGTTTTTCCAGAAACGCGTCGCGGCCCTCGGCGAAATCATCGGTCGTGAACAGCAGCGACTGGGCGTCCGCCTCGGCGGCCAGAAAGTTATCGCTGTTCAGTGGCAGGCGCGCCAGCATCTGCTTGGTCATGGTGTGGGCCAGAGGCGCGCCGTTGCCGATGGCCTCGGCGAGCGTCAGCGCATGGCGCACCGCCTCGCCGGCAGGTACGACTTCGTCCACCAGGCCCCAGTGCTCGGCGGTAGCGGTATCGATGATTCGACCGGTCAGCGTCATGAGCTTGGTGCGGCCCAGCCCGATACGCGCCGGCAGGGTGAACAACAGGCCCAGGTCGGCCATGACCCCGATCCGATTGAAGGGTGCGCCGAAGCGGCTGGCAGCACCGGCCACGATGATGTCGCAGGCCGTGGCCAGCGACAGCCCGGCGCCGATCGCTGCACCTTCAACCGCAGCGATGACCGGTTTCGGCCCGTTGTAGAGCTGGCGGAATATGCGATGGACACGATGCAGGCGTGGCCGCCCGGAGACGCCGTCGAGATGGCTCATGGTGCTGATATCGCCGCCCGCGCAGAATACGGGGCCGGTCCCCGCCAGCACGACGGCGCGCACAGCGCTGTCCTCCAGGGCCATGTTCAAGGCAGTCTCCAGGCCTTCGCGCAGGCGCATGGACAGCGCATTGCGATGGTCGGGCTCGTTCATGAAAATCAGCCTGACGGGGCCGAAATCCTGAGTGGTGCACGGGCCTGCGTCAGGTCCCGGCGTGTTGATCTGTGCAGCATCCATGGCCTGGTCACTCGTTGCTGGAGGCCCGCAGGTGCGGGCTCGCCGTCGTGGCTCGTTGGCGGGCAAGTCCATAACCCGCCGACAAATATTGTGGTTCGATAGAAAGATAAGCAAATTACTTGATTGCGACAAGCAAGTGTAATTAAGCTGGGCCGCGCCGTATCGGCGACGGCCCTAGGCCGATTGAACGGTTGATAACAACGAAGTGGGCTGACCCACTCGCGAACGCGGTGTCGAAAAGACACAGAAGGAGAACACCATGTCGAGCTTGCATGCCTGGGCCGAGAGCCAGCCGGATCGGCTGGCCTATTATTTTCCGCAGACGGGAGATGGCCTGAGCTATGCCGAACTCGACGCCAGGTCGGATGCGATAGCGTGCTGGATGGCGGCATCGGGCCTCGTGCCCGGCGACGGCGTGGTCCTGCTGATGGACAACTGTCCGAAGCTGTTCGAGATCACCTGGGCGGCAAAGCGGGCCGGCGTCTATTTCACCCCGATAAGCCGGCATCTCAAGCCCGGCGAGATCGCTCATATCCTAGACAACAGCGGCGCCCGTTATCTGATATCCAGCCCGGTGTTCACCGCACTGGCGGCCGCGGCCATGGAACGTCTCGACGGCGCGACCGTGACCCATTTCGGTATCGATTCAGGTGGTATCGACGGCGTTGCCGATTTCGATAGGGCCGTGGCCGCCTGCGATACAAGACCCGATCTGTCCGTGCGGCCCGTCGGGCGCGAACTGCTGTATTCCTCGGGGACCACCGGGGTGCCCAAGGGCGTATGCAAGCCGATGTGGCCGGCCCGCTACCGGGGCGAGGTCGAGCCGGATGTGGCGGCCTGGCAGCGCCTGTTCGATGTCGACGACAACACCGTCTATCTGTCGACCGGCCCGCTCTATCATGCCGCGCCGCTGGCGTATTCCATGCGCACGGTCAGCTGCGGTGGGCGCTGTATCGTGCTTGCGCGGTTCGCTGCACAGGACGCACTGGCCGCGATCGAGGCCCATCGCGTGACCCATAGCCAATGGGTGCCCACCATGTTCGTGCGTCTGCTCGACTTGCCGGAGGCAACCCGGGCGCGCTATGACCTGTCCAGTCAGCGACGGGCGATCCATGCCGCGGCCCCTTGCCCGATTCATATCAAGGCTCAGATGATCGACTGGTGGGGCCCGATCGTCTGGGAGTACTACGCGGGTTCCGAAGGTATCGGCCAGACCCTGATCAGCCCCGAGCAGTGGCAGGACAGGCAAGGCTCTGTCGGGCCGGCCGTGATCGGCGAGCTGCATATCCTCGACGACGACGGCAATGCGTTGCCTGCCGGGGAAGTGGGCACGATCTATTTCGCCAACGGGCCGCGCTTTGAATACCGCAACGATCCGGACAAGACCGCCAGCGTCTATCGTGCGGACGGCATGGCGACGCTGGGCGATCTCGGTCATATCGACGCCGAGGGCTTCCTGTTTCTCAGCGATCGCCGCGCGGATCTGATCATCTCGGGCGGGGTCAATATCTACCCGAAGGAGATCGAGGACGTGCTCCAGCGCCATTCTGCGGTGGCCGACTGCGCGGTCATCGGTGTGGCGGATGCGGAATACGGTGAATCGGTACTGGCCTGCGTGCTACCCGCCGCGGACGCCGAGGCGTCGGACGCGGTGGCAGTCCGGCTGATCGATTTCTGTCGCGAGCATCTGTCGCATATCAAGTGCCCGAAGCGCGTTGTCTTTCTCGCTGAATCGCCGCGTACCGAAACCGGCAAGATCCCGCGCCGTCTGCTCAAGGATCGCTATCGCGAATCGGGCAAATCGGGCGAATCCGACAAGTCGGATGAGCCCGGCAGCGCTCAGCTCGGTTTGAGCGCGCGCAGCACCAGAAACCTGTAGTTGTCGAATACGCCGTCCAGATCAAAGCGATCGGGCTGTAGCTGCCACTGATATACGGTGCCGAACATGCAGGAATAGAAGCTGGCCGCAAAGCCCGACGGGTCGGTGGCCGGATCGATGGTGCCGTCTTCGATGCCCTCATCGACCCAACGACGCACGTCGCGCAGTTGCGCGTTGTGGTGCGCCGCAAGACGGGTATTGAGCGGCGACGGATGCCCCACGGCGTCGTACCAGAGCAGAATCATGGCCTGATAATGTCTGGGGGCGCCGCCGAGATAACGCCGGAAGGCATCGGTGGCCGCCAGGATGGCGTCCAGACCGCGCTTGTCGCCCAGCTCGCGCTCGAGTTCCACGCGCCACTGATGCCGGCTGTAGAGCACCACTTCCAGAAACAGCCCGTCCTTGGACCCGAAGCGATAATTGGCCAGCCCGCGGCTGTAGCCGGCCTTCTCGCCGACATCCTTGAGCGTGGTTCCCCGACAGCCGCGATCGAGGATCAGGTCAATCGCCGCCTCGATCAGGCGCCCGGTCGACTCCTCCGTGCGCTCGGCCTGCGTGCGGCGCGGCTGAGTCGGCGGTTTTGAGGCCTTTGCGGTCATCGATCTGGTCCCGGCCGGTTGCGGTGTCTTTGGTCTTGGTTATTCGATGGCAGTCTCTCGTGCCGCCTGCCGATACTGCTCGATCAGACGCTCGATCAGTGCCGAAGCGGGCGCGCGCTCGACTATGGACCCCACTCCGTGGCCGGCGCTCCAGACGTCGCGCCATGCCTTGACCTGCTTGGTGCCATGCTCGGCGACCTTCAAGCGCGACTTGTCGCCGTCGGGCAATTCTGCGGGATCCAGGCCTGCCGCACGGATACTCTCGGAGAGATAATTGGCGTGCACGCCCGAGAACAGATTGGTGTAGACGATATCAGAGGCGCTCGATTCGACCACCATCTGCTGATACGCCGGTGCGGCGTTGGCTTCCTGCGCGGTAATGAAATAACTGCCGATATAGGCCATGTCCGCACCGAGCGAGCGTGCCGCCAGCACCTGTCGGCCATGCGTGATCGCGCCCGACAACAGTATGGGCCCGTCAAAGAACTGCCGGACCTCCGCAACGAATGCGAACGGGTTGAGGGTGCCGGCATGGCCACCCGCGCCGGCACAAACCAGAATCAGGCCGTCCACCCCGGCGTCGATTGCCTTGTGCGCATGACGCACGCTGATCACGTCGTGAAAGACCAGGCCGCCGTACGCGTGCACGTGCGGAATCACGCGCTCGGGGGCACTCAGGCTCGTGATCACGATCGGCACGCGGTGTTCGACACAGACGCCGATATCGTGATCCAGCCGCTCGTTGCTGGGATGACAGATCAGGTTGACCGCATACGGGGCGATCTTCGCCTGCGGGTCATCCCGCTGGGCCTGCTCGAGCTCGGTCTCGATGCGGGTCAGCCAGTTCGTCAGTTCGGCCTCGGGACGCGCGTTGAGCGCCGGAAACGAACCGACGATGCCGGCCGTGCACTGGGCAATGACCAGCTCCGGGCCGGACAGAATGAACAGGGGTGCGGCTACGGCCGGCAGGCTCAGTCGCCCCTGCAGGATCTCGGGCAGTGCACGCGCGCCCGAGGCGGCCGGTGTGGCTGATGCCGGACTCGCTGCGTTCATCGCGGTGCCATACGCAGGGCGCCGTCCAGGCGGATCGTCTCGCCGTTGAGCATCGGATTGGCAATGATATGCGCGGCCAGCTGTGCGAACTCGTCCGGCACGCCCAGGCGCGGCGGGTTGGGCACCGATTTGCCAAGCGATTCCCGCACCGGCTCGGGCAGCTTGGCCAGCAGCGGCGTATCGAACAGACCCGGTGCAATCGTGCACACCCGGATATTCTTGCTGGCCAGATCGCGGGCCGCCACGAGCGTCATGCCGACAATGCCGGCCTTGGACGAGGCATAGGGTATCTGGCCGATCTGACCTTCATAGGCGGCAATCGATGCGGTGAGGATACACACGCCGCGTTCATGATCGACGGGTTCGTTTCTGGCCATGCGTGCGGCGGCCAGACGCAGTACATTGAAGCTGCCGACCACGTTGAGGCGCACGATGGCTTCGAAGGTCTCCAGCGAGCCGGGTTCGCCGTTCTTGTCGACCAGCCGCACCGGCGCACCGCGCCCGGCGCAATGCACCACAGCGCGCAGCGGGGCGAGGGCTTCGGCGCTGTCGAACACGGCGTTCATCTGCTCGGTGTCGGTGACATCGGCGTTCACATAGCGCGCCTTGCCGCCCAATGCCGCCACCGCCTGCGCGCCGGCTTCGTCGTTGATATCGCAGATCACCACGTGGGCGCCGTCGGTAATCAGTTGATGGGCACTGGCCAGGCCCAGCCCCGAGGCGCCGCCCGTGACCACGGCGCTCATGTCTTGAATCTTCATCGTCGTTTGTCCTTGATCGGTTGTGGTGTGGCGGCTGGCCGGTATCAGTCCAGGCGCTCGATGATGGTGGCGTTGGCCATACCGCCGGCCTCGCACATGGTCTGCAGTCCGTAGCGTCCGCCGCTGTCTTCCAGGGCGTGCAGCATGGTGGTCATCAGGCGTGCGCCGGATGCGCCCAGCGGATGCCCCAGCGCGATCGCACCGCCGCGCGGGTTGAGCCGCGCATCGTCGACGCCGAACTCGGCCTGCCAGGCCAGCGGCACCGGGGCGAAGGCTTCATTCACCTCGAAGTGGTCGATATCGCTGGCTTTCATGCCGGCCTTGGCGAGCACGCGGCGGGTTGCCGGAATGGGTGCGGTGAGCATCATCAACGGATCGTCGGCGATCACATCGAAGGCCACGAACCGGGCCCGCGGCTTGAGCCCCAATTCACGCGCCTTGTCTTCACTCATGATCAGCAGGGTGCTGGCACCGTCGGTGATTTGGGAGGAATTGCCCGCGGTGATGCGCCAGCTGATCTCGGGAAAACGTGTCTTGATATCGTCGTCGACGAACGCAGGATTGAGATCGGCCAGGGTTTGGGCCGTGGTCTGGGCGCGAATCGTCTCGTCGGCGTGCATCGGGCCGTCGTCGGTATCGATCGCGATGATTTCGCGCTCGAAGGCACCGTCTCGCTGTGTCTGTGCCGCACGCTGATGCGAGCGGGCGGAATAGTCGTCGAGTTGTGCGCGCGACAGCGACCAGCGTGCTGCGACCAGTTCGGCGGATATGCCCTGGCCGACCAGGCCGGGCCCGTAGCGGTGGGCGACCGAAGGGCCGAACGGGTCGGTGCCCTGGCGCGCCATGCCCATCGGTACACGACTCATCGACTCCAGGCCGCCGGCGATCGCGATGTCGTAGGCGCCGGCCATGATGCCCTGCGCAGCAAAATGCACGGCC
>Ga0207889_1000491_pt1 | contig 9958 bp, 7 predicted proteins | sample LinPmetageLP47_FD_184058 | JGI IMG/M metagenome (GOLD analysis project Ga0207889, IMG submission 184058) | Marine viral communities from the Pacific Ocean - LP-47 (SPAdes) | ecosystem: Environmental > Aquatic > Marine > Oceanic | place: Pacific Ocean | collected 2011-06-12
GGCGGCCATCAAACGCGCCGCCTTGCGCGCACGCTTGCCCATCGCCTGCATCTTTGACTGCAGCTGACGATCGGCGCGGGTTTCGTTACTCGCCTGGTCGCTTAGATTTGCGCTCATTTGTGTTCTGCGCCCGGATTCAGGAGCTATTTGAGGTCAGGGTCGATGGCGATGCCTCATGGCCCGCCAGTCCGAGCGTCAATCTTATCAGTTCGTCCCAGGGTCGGCCCGGGCCTGCGCCCTTGTTGGCCTGGTCGAGGTGCGCGGCATGGCGCAGCAGCCGTGCCAGGCGCTCGGGATCGGCCTGCGATGCCGCCTGGGCAATCTGGCGCTTGCGCTGGGGCGGCATGAAGACCTTGGCCATCATCGCATCCAGACGGTTCGCGCGCGCGGCCAGCGTGGCCTGGTAGAGCAGCCGGATCTCGCGTACGAGCGCCCAGGTGATCGGAACCGCATCGGTCCCCTCGGCGCGCAGGCGCGACAGGCTGTGCAGCGCACCGGCGGCGTCCCCGGCCAGCGCCTTGGCCGGCAGGTCGAAGATATCGAACCGGGCGTGATCGCTGGCCGCGGCCGCGACCTGCGCCGCGCCGATGGGCGTATCGGCGTGCAGGAGCGCGAGCCGATCGATTTCCTGAGACGCCGCCAGCAGGTTGCCTTCGGTGTGCTCGGCCAGCAGGGCGACGGCTTCGTCGTCCATACGCAGGCCGCGACTGGCAGCGCGTCGTTCGATCCACTGGCCCATGCGTGCGCCCGGCAGTGGCCAGGCGATCATCACCACGCCGGCCTTGGCAACGGCTTTCACCCAGGCGGCCTTGCGGGCGCTGGAGGCCAGCGGCGTGGCGATGATGATCAGCAGCGTTGTATCGGGTGCTGCTTTCGCATAGTCGACGATGGCCGCGCTGCCGGGCTTGCCCGGACCCTTGTCGGTCAGGTGCAGCTCGAGAATACGCTTGTCCGAGAACAACGACAGGCTCGCGCCCGCGCTGGCCAGCTGGCCCCAGTCGAAGCCGGATTCGGCGTGCAGGACCTCGCGTTCGGAAAAACCCTTGCCACGCGCGGTAGCGCGCAGGGCATCCGCGGCTTCGAGCACCTGCAAGGGCTCGTCGCCGGCCAGCAGATAGCAACGGGCCAGCGGCTGGTTGTCGAGCTGGCGCTGGAACTGATCGGCGCGCACTTCCATGAGTCAGCGCCCTGCCTGCGGCCAGCCGGCGTGCACTTGCATGAGGTCCTGGCGTGCCGCGAGCTGCCTCATTCGGCCGGGAAATTACGGCCGTAGAAAATTTCCGTGACTTCGCCTTCGATACGCTCGGTCAGCTCTTCGGCCTCGTCGGCCGACAGATCGTCGGCGCGCTCGGCGAACAGGTAATCGTCCAGCGACAGCTCGGTCAGACGCATCTTGGTATGGAAGATACGCTCGCCCAGAACGTTCACATCCACCATCTGATAGCGGTTGCAGATATCGTCGGGAATATAATCCTGGATCGAATTGATCTCGTGGTCGATGAAATGCTTTATGCCGTCGACATCGCGGGTAAAGCCGCGCACGCGATAATCCATCGACACCACGTCGGATTCGAAGCTGCGAATGAGATGATCCAGAGCCTTGAGCGGCGAGATCAGCCCGCAGGTGGACACATCGATATCCGCCCGGAAGGTGGAGATGCCGTTGTCCGGATGAAATTCAGGATAGGTATGAACGGTGATATGGCTTTTATCCAGATGGCCGACCACCGCATCCGGCGTAGGGCCGTCGTAGGCGGCCTCCTCGGCGATCAGGATGGTGACGCTCGCGCCCTCGGGCTCATAGTCCTGCCGGGCCACATTGAGGATATGCGCACCGATGATGTCCGAGACTTCCGTCAGGATCTGGGTCAGCCGATCCGCGTTGAAGACCTCATCCAGATAGGCCACATAGGCTTTCTTCTGTTCCTGCGTACGGGCGTAGCAGATATCGTAGATATTGAACGACAGCGACTTGGTCAGATTGTTGAAGCCGTGCAGGCGCAGTTTATCCATGCTTTGATGCTCTGGAACCGGTCAAAGCGCGCAGTATCCGCGCCACGACGTTGACGTCAAGCGCAGGCTCGAAACCGGCGCGTGTCACGCGATCGTGTAGTCGTGCGTGATGTTCACGCTGTCCTGCAGCATGATCGAGGCCGAGCAATACTTTTCGGCTGACAGCTGCACCGCGCGGGCGACGTGCTTTTCGTTCAGGTCGTGACCCGAAACGATGAACTGCAGGTGGATATCGGTGAACACCTTCGGGTCGGTCGTGGCACGCGTGCCGTCCACCTCGATACGGCAGCCGGTCACGTCCTGACGCGATTTTTTCAGGATATGCATCACATCCATCGCGCTGCAGCCGCCCACGCCCAGCAGGATCATCTCCATGGGCCGGAAGCCGGCGTTGCGGCCACCGATATCCGGTGACCCGTCGACCGTGAGCTGATGGCCCGAGTCCGCCGTGCCCGAGAACTCCAGGCCGTCCTGCCAGTCGAGTGTTGCTTTCATAACGGTGTCCTTCTGACTGTTCTGTCGTTGTGCTCAACATGGGGTTTGACGGATATAAAAAAAGAGGCGCAGCCAAAGCTGCGCCTCTGATCCTCTCTAGCGGGCCGACTGGCCCTGTTGGGTCACCTCGCTCAGTTGTCGATCGCCGGATCGATGCACACCGAGAACAAGTCGTAGCTCGGCAGGAGTGATAGCGCGCCACCGAAACGCAGTTGCACCGCGTCGAACGTGGCGTTCGTGCGAGTGACAATCGCCTGACGGTTGCCACTCGTACCCAGCAGACTCAGCGACAACACATTGTTAACCGTTCCGCCGTCGACGATATTGCCGTCGTTGAGCAGAATCAGCGAAACGTTGTCGAGAAGGCCAAGGTCGAGCAGACCCTCACCAGTGCCGAGGATGAAAGCGACTCTCGAGCCTGTACCGCTGTAGGACCGTTCCGTATCGGTCACCGTGATAAGCGTTGGGCTCAATAGACCAAGTACGATGTTCAATCCCGCCGCATTGTCCAGGTTGCTGTCGATCAGGTTGTCCTGGTCGGTCAACGTACTCACGCCAAGCAACCCCCTACTGCCTTCGAATGCGACTGAAGCGCTGGGCTGAATGATCGGCTGGAAGGCCGAGCCCACGCCACAATTGATCTGTTGCGTGGTATCGCAGGCATCACCCACGCCGTCACCGTCGGTATCGGCCTGGCCGGCGTTGGCTGTGGTCGGACAGTTGTCATCACAGTTGGCGGTCTCGCCGTCCATGCAGCGGTTGTCGTTCGGTGAGCCGGAGTTGTCGCCGTCGTCGGCAATGCCGTCGTTGTCGTCGTCCGGATCGCAGACATTGCCGATGCCGTCCATGTCGGTATCGGTCTGGTCTGGGTTGGCCACCACCGGGCAGTTGTCGTCCGCGTTCATCACGCCATCGCCGTCGGCATCGCCCATGGCATCGTTCGGATCGTCGTCGCAGACATCGCCCACGCCGTCTCCATCTGCATCTGCCTGATCGGTGTTCGCCATCGTCGGGCAGTTGTCGTCGTTGTTGTCGACAGTGTCGCCGTCCAGATCCATGTCGCAGACATCGCCGATGTTGTCACCATCCGTATCGAGCTGATTGGCGTTGGCGATCATCGGACAGTTGTCGCCGCCGTTGTCGGTGCCGTCGCCGTCCAGGTCGTCGTCACAGGCGTCGCCCATGCCGTCACCATCCGTATCCGCCTGGTCCGGATTGGCAGTCATGGGGCAGTTGTCGACACCGTCTGCGATGCCGTCTTTGTCCATGTCGTTGGCGATGTCGCCACCCGGTGTGTCATCACAGGCATCGCCCGTGCCGTCACTGTCGGTGTCGGTCTGGTTGGGGTTGGCCACCATCGGGCAATTGTCGTTGGCGTTCAGCACACCGTCGCCGTCCGTGTCGTCGTTGGTATCGTCGCAGGCATCGCCGATGCTGTCGCTGTCGCCGTCGGCCTGGTCCGGATTAGCCACCATCGGGCAGTTGTCCAGATCGTCGCCAATGCCGTCGTCGTCGCTGTCCATGCCGCCGTTGGGCGTGGTGTCGCAGACGTCGCCGACACCATCGCTATCGGTGTCGATCTGATCCGGGTTGGCGATCACCGGGCAGTTGTCGTCGTCGTTGGGCACGCCGTCGCCGTCGTTGTCGCCGTCACTGTTGCCCGGCTGGTCATCGCAGGCGTCGCCAATACCATCATCGTCGGTATCGGTCTGCTCCGGATTGGCGGTCATCGGGCAATTGTCATTGCCGTTGACGATGCCGTCACCGTCACTGTCCATGGCCGGGTTGCCCCCGTTCGGGGTCATATCGCAGACGTCACCGATGCCGTCGCCGTCGGTATCGGCCTGATCCTCGTTGGCCATCATCGGGCAGTTGTCGGTGCCGTCGGCCGCGTTGTCGTTGTCGTCGTCGTTGTCGCAGACATCGCCGATGCCGTCGCCGTCGCTATCCAGCTGATCGGCATTGGGGGCGAGCGGGCAGTTGTCGCCGCCGTTCAGCACGCCGTCGTTGTCGTCGTCACCGTTTGGGTCGACGTCGTTGCCATCAGGCGTGGCGTCACAGGCGTTGCCGATGCCGTCGCTGTCGTTGTCGGCCTGGTCCGAATTGGCCGCCATCGGGCAATTGTCGTTGCCATCGGGTACGCCGTCGCCATCGGTGTCCGGCGGCGTGTTGCCGTCATCGTTGCCGTTGGGCGAGTCGTCGCAGACATCGCCGATGCCGTCCTGATCCGTATCGGTCTGATTCGGGTTGGCGATGATGGGACAGTTGTCCTGGTTCTCGGGTACGCCGTCTCCGTCCGTATCGTCGCCGAGCGGGGTGTTGTCACAGGCATCGCCGATACCGTCTTCGTCTGAGTCGGTCTGATTTGCGTTCGCCGCGATCGGGCAGTTGTCGTCGCCATTTGCGACGCCGTCGCCGTCCAGATCGTCGGCGTTGCCGTTCGGCGTGCCGTCGCAGGTATCGCCTACGCCGTCGCCGTCGGAATCGGTCTGGTTCGGGTTGGCCTGGGTCGGGCAGTTGTCCATGCCGTCAGGCACGCCGTCGTTGTCGCCGTCGGCCTCTCCCGTGTTTCCGTCGCAGGCATCGCCCACGCCGTCGCCGTCGCCGTCGCTCTGGTCGGGGTTCGGCACGAGCGGGCAGTTGTCGATGCCATCGGCCACGCCGTCACTGTCGCCGTCCATGTCGCCTGGGCGGACATCACAAAGATCGCCCACGCCGTCGTTATCCGTATCGAGCTGATCCGGGTTGGCTACGAGCGGGCAGTTATCATCACCGTTGGCCACACCGTCGCCATCGCGATCGTCGCCGTCGTTACCGTCACCGTTCGGGGAGTCATCACAGGCATCACCCAACGCATCGTCATCCGCGTTCGCCTGGTTGGGGTTGGCCATCATCGGGCAGTTGTCGACCGGATTGGCCACGTCGTCGCCGTCGCGATCGTTGTCGCAGGCGTCGCCGGTGCCGTCGCCGTCCTGATCTGTCTGATCGGCGTTGGCGGTCATCGGGCAGTTATCGGCGTCGTCTTCGATGCCGTCGTTGTCCTGATCGGCAACCATGTCGCCGCCACCGGCGCCAGCGTTACTGTTGGGTTTGGTCTCGTAGCTGCCGTCCCCGTCGCAGCCCGCCAGCATCAGCACGAGGCTGAGCATGCTGGCCGTGAGAATCGATGATCCCCTCATGGTGATGTCTCCCTGAATCGAGTAATGGCACGCGCTTGATTGCGCCTGCTCATGCATCGATCAGATCACCGGGTGACCAAATTTGTCACCGTTCTTTAATGCTCAATTATGTGGAAATATTAATTTTTGGATTTACAAAAATTGCAGAAAAAAAACTTTTAAATCCCAATTAAAACTTATTTTTATGGAAACCATAAGCAAAAAATCCTATTGATAATCACCGACATTGCGGCTGATTATCAGTAGGATCAGCGTAGAGCTAGGCCGCCTCGGCTTTTCGGACGTGACGCTTTGCGTCACGTCATGGGCCGTTTGCCGATGAACGAAAATCGACGATCGGCGCTTTTATCCGATCAGGGCGGCCAGTGCTGCGCCCGGATCGCGCACACGCATGAAGGATTCGCCGATCAGAAAGGCGCCGAAATCTGCGGCAGCGAGTCGGGCGAGGTCGTCTGTCGTATAGATACCGCTCTCGCTGACCAGCAGGCGATGGCGTGCGACCTGGTCGCGGAGCGCGAAGCTGGTATCCAGCGTGGTATGAAAGGTTTTCAGGTCGCGGTTGTTGATGCCCAGAATCGTCGTGTCGGGCAGTGTTAGCGTGCGCTCCAGTTCCTCGGCGTTGTGGACTTCGGCCAGTACATCCATGCCTAGAGCCGTGGCGCGCTCAGCGAGCTCTGTCATCAGGTCGGTTGATAACGCCGCCGCGATCAGCAGGATGCAGTCTGCACCGAGTGCGCGGGACTCGTCGATCTGGATTGGATCGATCATGAAATCCTTGCGAAGCACCGGCAGATCGCAGGCGTTGCGGGCCATGGCAAGGAAATCGTTGTGGCCCTGGAAGAAATCGCGATCGGTGAGCACCGACAGACAGGCCGCGCCACCGGCCTGATAGCGCTCGGCCAGCCACGCGATATCGAAATCCTCGCGAATCAGGCCCTTGCTGGGCGAGGCTTTCTTGATTTCGGCGATTACCGCGCGCGGCGCCTTGGCCGCGAGTGCGGCTGCAAACCCTCGCGGGACGGGGGCCTGCTGGACGCGTGCGGCCAGTTCGCCGGCGTCGGTAGCCTGGCGAAACTCTGCGATCTCTTCGCGCTTGCGCTCAAGGATGCTATCGAGAATGGTGTCGGTGGTGTGGATGCTCATCAGTTTCTCTCAGCGCGGAAGGGCTGTGCCCCAAAATCCTGTCCGCGAGTGAACGCGAACGCGGCAACAGCCCCTTAGCGTCAATGGCACAGGACAGACCAATAGAGTCGTGTGGATGCGTTCTTGCACGGCGTCTGTCTTCAAAGCGTCTGTTACAGGGGGCACGTTCTTTGCTCGCGCACCGTGTCAGCCGGGCGCTGTCAACTCGTGTGTGAGCGCCGCGACCGCCGTCATGCGTTCGCCGGCTGCACCGCTGGCCAGCGTCTCGCGGGCCAGGGCCACGCCTGCGGCGAGATCGCTCGCTACGCCGCCCACATAGAGTGCGGCGCCGGCGTTGAAGGCGACCATGTCGGCCGCCAGCCCCGGCTTTCCGGCGAGCACTTCGGTGACCAATGCCAGGCTTTCGGCGGCGTCGGCGACGCGCAGGCCGTCGAGCGAGCCGCGCTGCAGGCCAACATCTTCGGGGGCGATCTTGTAGCTGGTGATCTGGCCATTTTTGAGCTCAGCCACGCGTGACGGCGCGTTGATCGATAGCTCGTCCAGACCGTCCTCGCCGTGCACGACCATCACGTGCCGGCTGCCGAGCTTGTGCAGTACGGTGGCCAGCGGCTCACACAGATGACCGTTGAACACGCCCATGAGCTGATTACGCGCACCGGCCGGATTGGTGAGCGGGCCGATGATGTTGAACAGCGTGCGGATGCCGAGCTCGCGGCGCACGCCCACGGCGTGCTTCATCGCGCCGTGATGGGCGGGCGCGAACATGAAACCCACGCCCAGGCGTCGGATGCACTCGGCGACCTGTTCGGCGCTCGTGTCCAGCGCGATGCCAGCGGCCTCGAGCAGGTCGGCGCTGCCCGACTTGCTCGATACCGAGCGGTTGCCGTGCTTGGCAACATGGCCACCGGCAGCGGCCACGACGAACGCACAGGCGGTCGATACATTGAACAGGCCCGACGCATCGCCGCCGGTGCCGCAGGTATCGACCAGCGAATCGGTGAGCGCTGCATCCACCGGCACATCCGTGGCCAGCTCGCGCATGACCGCCACGGCTGCTGCGATCTCGTCCACCGACTCGCCCTTCATGCGGAGTGCGATCAGGAAACCGCCGATCTGGGCATCGCTCGCCCCGCCGGTCATGATCGTGCGCATGGCGGCTGTCATGCGCTCGGGCGTTAGATCGCGCCCGCTGACCAGATCGTTCATCAGGGCGGCGTCGATCATGAGCTGGCCTCGGCGCCCAGTTCGCCACACCGTTTGAGGAAGGTGCGCAGCATCGCGTGGCCGTGCTCGGACAGAATGGATTCCGGATGGAATTGCACGCCTTCAGCCCCGGTTGGGGTATGGATCAGGCCCATGATCTCGTCCATGTCGCCGTCCTCGGTTTCGGTCCAGGCGGTGATCTCGAAATCGTTCGGCAGCCCGTCGCGGGCAACGATGAGCGAGTGGTAGCGCGTGGCGGTCAGCGGATCGGCCAGATTCTCGAAGACGCCGCGGCCGGTATGACGAATGGTCGAGGTCTTGCCGTGCATGACCTGACGCGCCCGGATAACCTGGGCGCCATAGGCCTGCCCGAGCGCCTGATGGCCCAGGCAGACGCCGAATATCGGCAGCCGGGGCGCGAGTTTTTCGATCAGTTCGACCGACACGCCGGCCTCGGTGGGCGTACACGGCCCGGGTGAGACCACGACGCCGCTTGGGTTCAAGGCCTCGATCTGCGCTACCGTGATCTCGTCGTTGCGCACCACGTGCACCTCGGCCTCCAGTTCGCCCAGATACTGCACGAGGTTGTAAGTGAAAGAGTCGTAGTTATCCAGCATCAGGATCACGATTTGTCTCCGTTGTTCCTGGCCGTCCGTGTGGCCAAACCGCGCTCGGCGATGGCCGCGGCCTTCATTACGGCGCGTGCCTTGTTCATGGTCTCTTCCCATTCGGTTCTCGGCACCGAGTCGGCGACGATGCCGCCGCCGGCCTGAACATGGATCTCGCCGTCCTTGAGCACCGCGGTACGAATGGCGATCGCCAGATCCATGCTGCCGTTGCCGGCCAGATAGCCGACCGCACCGCCGTAGACACCGCGTTTGACCGTCTCGATCTCGTCGATGATCTCCATCGCCCGGATCTTGGGTGCGCCGCTGAGCGTGCCCGCCGGGAATGCTGCACGCAGCGCATCCATCGGCGTGAGCCCTTCCTTCAACTGGCCGGTGACGTTGGACACGATATGCATGACATGCGAATAGCGCTCGATGGCCATGCGCTCGGTGAGCTTCACGCTGCCCGGGCGCGATACGCGGCCGACGTCGTTACGCCCCAGATCGATGAGCATCAGATGCTCGGCGATTTCCTTGGGATCAGCCAGCAGTTCCCCGGCCAGCGCGTCGTCTTCGGCGGCGTTCGCGCCACGCTTGCGGGTGCCGGCAATCGGGCGAACCGTGACTTCGTTGTCCATGGACCGCACCAGAATCTCTGGTGAAGCGCCCACCACGTGATGATCGCCGAAATTGAAGTAGTACATATAGGGCGATGGATTCAGGCTGCGCAGCGCCCGATATAGCGACATCGGTTCGGCGGCGAACGGCGCCGACAGGCGCTGGCTGGGCACGACCTGCATCACGTCACCGGCCAGGGTGTAGTCGCGAATACGGGCCACCGCGTCCTCATAGCCGGCCTGGGTCATGCCGGAAACGAAGCGGGCGTCGTCGAGTTGTTCATCGGGGGCGGACCCGTTGCTACTGGTACGGGTCGCACTGGCCGGCAGCGGCTTGTCCAGATCATCCAGCAGCGCGTCCAGGCGGGCCGCGACACGCTCGCGATCGGCGATATCCTGGTCGATGTAGTGGCCCACGCAATAAAGCTTGGCCGATACGTTGTCGAAGATCACCAGCGTTTCGGCGACCAGCAGCAGGATATCCGGCAGATCGAGCGGATCGTCCTTGTCGTCGCCACCGTGAGCCAGCCGCGGCTCGATATAGCGGATGGTGTCGTAGCCGAAATAGCCGACCAGGCCGCCGGTCAGGCGTGGCAGTTCCGGCAGGCGTGGCAGCGGTCGGGCGTCGTTGAAGGCCTGGATCCAGGCCAGCGGATCGGCGCACTCGATCTGTTCGAGTATCTGGTCGCCGCGTTCGTGG
>Ga0207889_1000493_pt1 | contig 9918 bp, 8 predicted proteins | sample LinPmetageLP47_FD_184058 | JGI IMG/M metagenome (GOLD analysis project Ga0207889, IMG submission 184058) | Marine viral communities from the Pacific Ocean - LP-47 (SPAdes) | ecosystem: Environmental > Aquatic > Marine > Oceanic | place: Pacific Ocean | collected 2011-06-12
TCGATTGCCCGATCGATTACAGCGTCAACACCGAGCTGGACGAGCCGCACTACGTGGACTCGGCCATACTGGACGGCAAGGCGTGATCATCACGCGTAGCGATGTCCTGCCGCTGACCCGAATCCTGTGACATGACATCGTCGCGATCAGCGAATGCGCGCGACGAACTCATAGAGGCACTCGCGAGCCGTCGGCATGAGCGCCTGGATCAGGCCCTCGCCGACATTGCCAGGACGGCTCGACAAGTTGTCGACGTCGATCGGGTATCCATCTGGTTGTTCAGCGAAGATCTCGGTCGAATCAAGAAGATCCATACCGAGCCGGAGGTCGCCGAGAGCCGACTCGAGTCGCAGATACTCAATGTCGCGCTCCGCCCGGAATACCGGCAGGCCCTGGAAGCGACGTCGGTGTTCCGGCTCGCCGATCGCGGCGAGCTGTCCATGCGCGCCGGGGACGATCTGTATGACTATCTTCGAAGCGTAGAGGTCGCCGCACTCCTGGACGGGGCGATTGTGCTCGACGGCATGCTGCGCGGCGTACTTTGCCTGGAGCACCGCAAATCCAGGTCCTGGTCGGAAATCGATCGGCGTGACGTATCACGCCTGGCGGATATCACGGGCGCGGCCATTGGCGTGGATCGGCGTCTTCGCTCGCGTGCCATCGCATCGCGTTTCCGCGTTCTGATCGAGGCCAGCGTCGATGCGATCGGCATGGCGGCTCCCGATGGCACGCTCGAATATCTGAACCCGGCTGCCCGTCGTATGCTGAGGCTGGTGCCGGATGAACCAGTACACGGCCGAGCCTTCTCGGATTTTCTCGTCGAGCCGAGCCCCGCGCGGGTCCGGGAAGTGATCGTGCCGATTGCGCGTGAACAGGGTAGTTGGACAGGGCCTGTCCGTCTGGCTGTGGACGCAGACGAAGCGGATCAGCCGGGCGCTATATTTGACGCCACCACGACTATCAGCGCGTATCGGGGAGCCACAGGGCACGTCGAGTATCTGTCGTGTCGTATTCGCGAGCCGTCGGATCAGATCGAGGCCGAGCAGCGCATCGCGGAAGTTCGCTCGCGTTACGAGGCGAGCCTGGCCGGGACCGGCGATATCCTTTTTCATGTCGACGTCGAACGCCTGTCGATCAGCGATGGCCGGCGTAGTCTCGGGCAACTGCTGGGTTACGCTGAGCAGGCGATGTCGGCCCTGACGCTGGCTGACATCAGCGTTGAAGGCAGCGAAGACGTCAGGGCACGGGTCAAGCGAGCGCTCTCCGACGGCCACTTGCTCTGCGGCGAACGACAGCTGCGCAGCGCCGACGGCGGCTACGTCGATATCGACATGGCGATAATCGGCCAGGACGATGGCATCGGGCAGACGGTAGCGGTGCGAGTACGGAATATCGGCGAGCTCGTCGCACGGCGCCGGGAGATCGAACGCCTGGCGTTCTATGATCCTCTGACGGGTCTGGCCAACGGCAACCTGCTGCGCGACCGCGCAGAGTCAATGCTGTCCCGCGCGATCGTCGACGGTCGCCGTGTCGGCTTCATTTTGTTCCAGATCGCACGCTGGCAGCGTATCTTCGATACGCAGGGCTATCAGATTGCCGAGGCGGTGATACAGCAGCTCGGTCAGCGCTTAAAGGAGCGTTTCGCGGAATACAACGTGACGGTCTCGCGCCTGTTAGGCGGCGCCGAGTTCGGCATTCTCTTCGATGCCGATATCAATACCGACGAGGAACTGGTGGCCCGGGCTCACGCGGTATGCGCGCAGCCGTTCCGTGCCGATGGCGATACCGTGGTTCTGCACGGCCATAGTGGCAGCGCCGCAGCGCCACAGCACGCCATCAATTTCAAGGATCTGACCAAGCGTGCCGGTATTGCCCTGCGTCACGCGGGTTCGTCCAATCTGCAACACGCGCGTTTCGATCCCAGCTATTCGGGACGGATATCCGATGAGCATCTGATCGAAGAGGATCTGAGAGACGCGATCGGCACGCCACAACTGACATTGAGCTTTCAGCCGATCCGTCACGCGGCACACGTCGAGGCCTGGTGGGGCGCAGAAAGTCTGGTGCGCTGGCAACACCCTACGCTCGGATGTCTCACGCCCGATGATTTCATCCCGATAGCCGAGGAAAGCCAGCTGATCGTGGCGCTGGATGAATTCATCCTTACACAAGCAACGCGCCTTGCGATGACCTGGCCATCTCGCATGCAGGATATGACGCTGACAGTGAATATTTCCGCCGTGACCCTCATGTCGGTAGATCTCATGGCCTTGTTGCAAAAAGTTCTGGGTCAAACGGGTTTCCCCGCCGAGCGGCTTTGTCTTGAAGTGACCGAAACCAGCGTCATGCTCGACCTTGCCCGCGCCAGCACCTCACTGGCACGGGCGCATGAGATGGGCGTGAGTATTGCGCTCGACGACTTCGGTACAGGCTTCTCATCGCTTGCTTATCTCAAGGACCTCCCCGTTGATCTGCTCAAGATCGATCGCGATTTCATACGTGGCATCGGCAGCGACCATCGCGACGAACGCGCCATCGAGACGATTGTCGCACTCGGCCACGATCTGGATATCCGGGTGATCGCTGAAGGTGTGGAAACAAGTCTTCAGCTGGCATGGCTGGTGGACAGGGGTATCGACTACATGCAGGGCTTTCATATTGCGCTACCCGTGTCGAACGACAATCTTATTCTGACGCCACCCGCGCGCGACACCTGGAACGACTGATATCGCCGGTTTTTAAGTCCTGCACCTAAGCCAGTTATCGGGTAGCATACGCAGCGCACGCCGCTGTGGTGGAATTGGTAGACACGCCAGGTTTAGGTCCTGGTAGCCCGAAAGGCTGTGGGGGTTCGAGTCCCTTCGGCGGCACCATATTAAACAATGGGTTACGTGCAAACACAGAAGGTTAGCGAGTGTGGGTTACGACATAGATCTACATAATTCGCTCCAGCCTGCCCCAAATCATCCGCCTGCGATTTCGCTGAACGCCGATCCGACGGCTCGGTTGGCCCAGCGCATCCATTTCGCAAGGTAAAACCGGGCAGCGGTCGACAGGTCAATGCCGACCGCTCCCGACTCCATGTCAGCAACCGGTCGCGAAACTCTCTAGAAGGCCATTGGCTCTAGAAGGCCATTGCAATACTCGCCATGCCGGTCAGGAAATTATTTTCAGGATTGGCAGGAATCACGCTCTGGTCGGTGTGATAGTAGGTCGTGTTCAGGGCTAGGCTCCAGTCGCCGTAGCCGATCGGAATAGCCGACAAGCCGATGGTTGCAGTAGCGCCGATGGAGGTATAGCCAAAGCCCCCGTCGCCCCCCTGGAAGTCATCGGTCATGAAGCCGATGCTGGTCGGCACGGATAGCGTGACTGGCCACGCCTGACCTTCAGTCAACGGGAATGCAGGCTCGACTGCGCCCACAAACACTGCACCTTCTTCCTGGCCGGGCTGACCGTTGACACGAATATGCGTGACAAAGCTCGGATTCAGTGCAAAACCGCTGCTACCCCACAACGCCGAATCGTCGTAGCCGGCGCTCACATCCAGGATATGCTCGACTTCGCTGCCGTAGAACCATTGCTGATAGGTCAGGCCCAGGCTCAAGGCGTCATAGGTGTAGGAAATACCCCCATACACGTCGATTTCCTGAATATTGCCGCCTAGCGTGTCGTCGGCGTTGTTGTTGATATCGCTCCAGACGCCGAAAGTCACAGCAAAACCGTTGGGCAGTTCTGCGCCGAGGTCGACGTGGGCGAACGTCGTATCCTGCGAGCCGTAGAATTCATCACCGCCGCCCCAGACGTCTGCGCCGTAGGACACAAAGTGCGAGGCATAGTCGACGCCGAATGAGCCAAACAACTTGTCCCCCGGCATGTCGGCAGGCGCCGACGTCTGCAAGCTGACGGGCGACTCGCTATTAGGGGCGCCGTCGATGGCCTGATCGGTCATCTGCGCCAATGCGATGCTGCTCGCGCTCCAGATTAGTGCGCCGGACGCGAGTCTCAGGCGCTTGGCTCCTGTATTTTGCATGATCTCTCCCTGTATCTTCGATGATGGATAAAATCGTAGAATCCAGGGTATTAAATGCAATAAACACGCCTTTAAACCGCCATTTTTAGTGTCAGAGATATAATGTTAGTACGTCGAATGACGTATTCCTCGCTGGGGAGGCGTCGCGCATGCGCTGATTTCGGGGGACAGCGGTCATCAGCACCTGGGGCGCGCCGCACGGCCAGCAGGGCAGCTATCGGCGCGCGCCAAGGTGCCCGGTCGATGATTGCGGCATGGGCTATCAAAGTGAGCGGTGAAAGTGGATTGCCCCGTTCTGGTCGAGAGTGCCCCGAATTGGCGCGACTTCCGCCGGGTCGCGCTTGGTCAGGTCGGCGTTGCCTGTCAGCGCTTCGGCAAGCGCGAGCGCCACATGCTGACGAAATGCCCGGCCCATGGCGCGCGCGCCGTAGCGCCTATCGAAGCCCGTGTTCTTCAGCAGATCGCGACTGCTCTTGTCGAGCTCAGCGCGCAGGTCGATACGCGCGAGTCTCTCGTTGAGACGGGACAGTTCGATCGTAATGAGTGCGTCCAACATATCGCGCTCGATCCAGTCGAAGCGTGTGACGTTGTCTATACGATTGACGAATTCCGGATCGAATGCCTGCTCAAGCGCCCGGTCGACAATCCGATGCAACCCGCGACGACGAGCAGCACCGGAGATTGGCGCAAGGCGACGCCAGCCACGCTGATGGCTTGCCTGATAGCGCTGAATCTCGCGGGCGCCCAGGTTGCCGGTCATGAAGATAAGTGTGTTGCGAAAGTCGATTGTCCGTACGCCGGAAGTCAATACCAGCCGGCCATTATCGAAGACGTTGAGCAGTGCACGACAGACCTCAGGGCTGGCTTTTTCTATTTCGTCGAACAGCACTATGCCGGGCGTGCCGAAGCTGCCGGCGATCCGCTCCGCGTCGAGCAGCGTCGTGCCTTCCTTGCTACCCACATAGCCGGGCGGGGCGCCGGTGAGCGCGGCGGCGTAGTGCTCCTGCGACAGCGTGTTCATATCGATACGGCATAAACGGTCGCTGCTGCCGTGAATGGCCTCGCTGAGCGCCCGCACCAACTCGGTCTTGCCAACGCCGGTGGGCCCAAGCAGCAGCGCGATATATAACGGACGGCGCGGATCGCTGATATCGGCCTTGACGATCTTGAGCGCAGACTCAACCGCCTTGAGCGCGCGATCCTGACCCACGATCCGGCTTCGCAGCAGCGCCATGACTTCGACGGGCTCGAAGCTAAAACGAGAGCTGCGGTTGCCGCCTGCTTGTCCGGATACGGCGGTTTTGGACACGTCAGAAGACTGTTGGGTGTCGGTCAGCATGTCGTTTACGAACGGCATTGTTGCGACTCCAGCGGCCCCTGCTCGGGAACGGTTGAAAACGATGGGCGGCACCCGTTTGGGCGCCGACCAACCCATGCGTTCGTTCAGGCGCCGGCGCTCTTTTCCCTGCCAGGATGCGAAAGGTTGCCGACCGGGCAGTCGGCGGTGGTGGCCGTACTGCGGGTGATCGCCTCGACGTTCTCCTGGGCTTTTTTCGCATCCATTACCCAGGTGCGGTAGAACTCGAACGGGCAGTCGGCAATGCCCTTGTCACCTTCGCCGGACGCGCCGGTGCCGCTATAGCCGCGGTGCAGCAGCTTGAACAGATGATTCTGCGACTGGTCGTTGGCGCGGGCATCGCGGATTTCAGGAATCGAAAGCTGGGCGTACTGGATGCCCATGTCCTCTTCACCGCATTCGCCCAGCGTGCGGCCATCGAAACCGATCACGGCCGAATGGCCGAAATAGCTGTAGACGCCGTCGAAACCGGACGCATTAGCGACCGCGACATAGCAGTTGTTGGCCCAGGCCATGCACTTGGACATCATGACCTGCTGGTCCTTGGCCGGGTACATATAGCCTTGGCAGCGCACGATCAGTTCGGCGCCCTTCATGGCACAGTCGCGCCAGATTTCGGGATAATTGCCGTCGTCGCAGATGATCAGACTTACCTTGAGGCCCTTGGGGCCGTCGACCACGTATGTCTTGTCGCCCGGATACCAGCCCTCGATCGGGCACCAGGGGATGCATTTGCGGTACTTCTGAACGATCTCGCCGGTATTGTCGATCAGGATCAGCGTGTTGTAGGGCGCCTTGTTGGGGTGTTCCTCGTGACGCTCGCCGGTGATCGAAAACACGCCCCAGGTATTGGCCTGGCGACAGGCGGCAGAGAAGATAGCCGTCTCGTCGCCGGGGATAGTGGCAGCGGTCTCCATCATTTCGTCGTTGTCGTACATGATCCCCATGGTGCTGTACTCGGGGAAGATCACCAGATCCATCCCCGGCAAGCCCTGCTTCATGCCAATGAGCATGTCCGCAATCTTGCCGGCGTTGTCTAGGACCTCGGCGCGTGAGTGAAGGCGCGGCATCTTGTAGTTGACTACCGCCACGCCTACGGTGTTCGCGCTGCTGGAAATATCTCCGTGTCGCATTGTTGTACTCCAAACTGTCGCACTGACGTTCGCCTGCGCGTTACTGAAAAAGAGGGCGCCGCCGCCGTTCGCGCGGTCGACGACGCCAGGAGCAAAGGTTAGTGGCTGATCATCCAGGGGCGATGGCCGGTTTTTGTCTGCGGGGCAGGCCGGGGCTCGACGGATTGGCCGGCCGGGCGGCTGGGGGTCGAGCAGCAGCCACAGCCAGCCGGATGGCCGCCGCCGTAGCTCGTGGACGTATGCGGCGAATGGGCGCTGCGTTCGTTGGTTTCGTGAGCTACGCGCGTCGCCCGGGAAACCCGCGAGAGACGCGGGGCCGAGACGATCACGCGGCGCGATGTCGTGCCGCAGGCCGGGCATTCACCCGCCGCCTGCGACTCGGCCATCGGCCGCATCGCCGAGAAGCCACCACAATCCGGGCAGTCGAATTCGTAGATGGGCATGACGGGCCTATTGGTCGTAGGCGATCGGCATATCCACCGATCCGTCCAGAAATTTCGTCGGGCCATCGGCGCCGGGGCTGATATCGAACTCGAAGATTTCCTGCGGCAACCAGAGCGTGGCACAGGCGTTGGGAATATCGACCACGCCGCTGATATGACCCTGGACGGGTGCTACGCCGAGTATCGAATGCGCCTGCGCCGGCGAGTAGCCGAACTTGGTCATGTAATTGATCGCGTTCAGGCAGGCCTGGCGATACGCCACGTTCACGTCCAGATAATGCTGCCCGCCGTGCTCGTCGACCGAAATCCCCTCGAAGATCAGATAATCCTTGTAATTGGGCGTGATCGGGCTGGGCTTGAAGATCGGGCTCTTGATGCCGTATTTGGCCATGCCGTCCTTGATCAGGTCGACCTTCATATGCACCCAGCCGCCGGCCATCTCGATGGCGCCGCAGAAGGTGATCTCGCCGTCGCCCTGACTGAAGTGCAGATCGCCCACCGACAGACCGGCGCCGTCGACATAGACTGGGAAATAGATCTTGGAGCCGCGCGACAGATCCTTGATATCGACGTTGCCACCGTGTTCGCGGGGCGGGACGGTGCGTGCGCCCTCGGCGGCGGCCTTGTCGCGGGCGTCGCCCTGAAGCGCACCCATATGCGCGGTATGCGGCGCCGGCGGGTTGGCCAGCGGCGGCACGCGGTCCGGGTCGGTCGCAATGAGTTCGCCTTCGCGCTTGTTCCAGGTCTCCAGCAGATCCTGACTGGGCAGGCAGCCGATCAGGCCCGGATGGACCAGCCCGGCAAACCGTACCCCCGGCACGTGTCGGGACGTGGTGAACAGCCCGTGAAAATCCCAGATCGATTTCTGTGCATGCGGGAAATGCTCGGTGAGGAAGCCGCCGCCGTTCTGTTTGGAGAAAAAGCCGTTGAAACCCCACTCAGCGCCTTTCAAAGCCCCGATATCAAGCAGATCGACGACCAGCAGGTCGCCGACCTCGGCGCCTTTCACGCCGACCGGGCCGGACAGGTAATGCACCGTCGACAGATCCACGTCGCGCACGTCGGAGGCGTCGTCGTTGTTGGCGATCGCGCCCGAGGTCCAGTCGTAGGTCTCCAGGATGAAGTCGTCACCCGGCTTCACCCAGCAGGCCATCGGGATATCCGGGTGCCAGCGGTTATGGGTCTGTGGGTTGTCGGTGGCGTGGGTATCCAGATCCACCTTGATCAGGGTATCGGTCATGTCGTGCTCCTTGTGCCTGCGTCGTATCAATCGCTTGTACCGCACCGTTCTGGTGCGGATTCAGTCTTGTATGTGGCCATGAGCACAGCAATACGTCGGATGACGTAAGCGTCCCCGCTGTCGGCTAGACAGTTAGATAGCGGCTGATCTGTTTCGCGTCGATATCAGTACCCGCCGCTTCGTACACGATCCGGCCCTTGTCGAGCACGAGCATTCGATCGGCGATTGCGGTGGCAAAGCTCAGCACCTGTTCGGAGACCACGATGCTGAGCTTGCGCCGTTGCTTGATCTCGTTGAGCGTCTTGGCGAGATCCTTGATGATCGAGGGCTGGATGCCTTCGGTGGGCTCATCGAGCAGCAGGACTTTCGGGTCGGCGGCCAGCGCCCGGGCAATCGCCAGCTGTTGCTGCTGGCCGCCCGACAGATTGCCGGCCTTGCGCTTGCGCATCTCCTGCAGCACCGGGAACAGCTCATAGATATCGCCCGGAATCGTGCGTTGGCCGGAGGCCTCCAGTCCGGCGAGGATGTTCTCCTCGACCGTCAGGGTGGCAAAGACAAGCCGGCCCTGGGGCACATAGGCCAGGCCCCGTTTGACCCGCTCGTAGGACTGGCGTTTGGCCACGGCTTCGCCGCCCAGAGTGATATCGCCCTCGCAGTCGAGCATGCCGATCAGGGATTTGAACAGGGTGGTCTTGCCCATGCCGTTGCGGCCCATGATGGCCACGGTTTCCATTTCGCCGACTTCGAAGCTCACCCCATGGATGACTTCGCTCATGCCGTAGCTCACACGCAGATTTTGGGTACTGAGCATCTTGTGTTCCTTGGTTGGGTCTGTAATGGCCGCGGTCTCAGTGGCCCAGGTACACCTCGATCACGCGTTCGTCGTTCTGAATCTTGTCCATCGGGCCTTCGGCCAGGATTTTCCCCTGATGAAGCACGGTGACCTTGCGACCGATGTCCTTGACGAAATCCATGTCGTGTTCGATCACGATCACCGCGCGGTTTTCCTTGATGCGGTTGAGCAGGGCGGCTGTGGCTTCGCGTTCGGGCACACTCATGCCGGCCACCGGCTCATCGAGCATGAGCAGCTCCGGGTCCTGGATGAGCAGCATGCCGATCTCCAGCCATTGCTTCTGGCCGTGGCTGAGTAGCCCGGCGCTCATGTCCAGCTGATCGACAAGATAGATGGTCTCCGCGATTTCGTTGACCCGGTCGACCAGTTTGTCGGTACGTCGGAAGAACAGGCTCGACAACACCGTGCGCCCGCCGGGTGACGACAGCTCCAGGTTGTGGCGTACGGTGAGATTTTCGTAGATCGAGGGCGTCTGAAACTTGCGGCCGACGCCGGCATGCACGATCTGATGCTCGGAAAGCTTGGTCAGGTCGCGGTTTCTGAAATTGATCTTGCCGCTGGTGGCCCGGGTCTTGCCGCAGATCAGATCCAGCAGAGTGGTCTTGCCGGCGCCGTTAGGCCCGATCACCACACGCAGCTCATTGCGCTCGACATAGAAATTCAGGTCGTCGATGGCTTTGAAGCCGTCGAACGACACGCTCAGGTCCTCGACCTCGAGCAGCATGGCGTTGCTCACGAGTGTTGCTCCTGCGGCGCGCCGGCCGGCGGCTTTCGGGTGGAAGAAACGGCGGTGCCGGCAGGGGCGGCGGGCTTGCGCGTGGCGCGTTTGCGCCAGAGCCTGGGCAGATAGTCGGCGACCAGC
>Ga0207889_1000500_pt1 | contig 9845 bp, 12 predicted proteins | sample LinPmetageLP47_FD_184058 | JGI IMG/M metagenome (GOLD analysis project Ga0207889, IMG submission 184058) | Marine viral communities from the Pacific Ocean - LP-47 (SPAdes) | ecosystem: Environmental > Aquatic > Marine > Oceanic | place: Pacific Ocean | collected 2011-06-12
ACGCGCCGTGCAGCTCTTGCTGGGACATACGAAGCTGGAAAGCACGGTGCGCTATCTCGGCATCGAGGTCGATGACGCGCTCGAGATGTCGGAACAGACGGAGGTATGACGTTGGCGCCGAACGCGCCAACTGCGCGGCTCGTTCGGCCCTACACGTATCGGCCAGAAGCGGCCGTCGTGATATCAATTCGGGGAGTTTTCTATGACGCAGGAAACTCTAGATGGGTGCGTTGCTTGATAGCCGCGCATGGTCGAGGTGCCGCGGGGGGGGGGGTGCCCCCCGCTTCGCAAGCGAACAAAGCCTGTAGTCGCAGAACCAATCGATGACTACAAACATGTTCTCATCAGGCGGCGAGTTTTCCGCCGGGACCGAAGAACTCGTAATACACATCCCGTTCGGGTACGCCACGCTCGTGCAGCAAATTATGGATATGTTCGAGCATTGGTGTGGGACCGCAGAAGTAATAGGCCGCTTCCTGTTCGCCGACCATCTCGTCGAGTAGCGTTGCGTCGATCAGGCCCTCGCTGTCGTGCAGCCCAACGGCGCGATCGGCCTCGCGAGGCGCGTTGTAGCGCACATGGGCGCTCAGGTTCGGATGCTCGGTCTTCAGCGCCTTCAGTTCGTCCGAAAAGGCCTGGACGGCGCCGTTGAGCGCGCCTTGAATGAAGATGATCGGACGCGTGCTGCTCGAGTGTTCGAGGGCCGAGTGCAACATCGACATCATCGGTGTCACTCCCACGCCGCCGGCGATGAACACCAGAGCCTTATTTTCGTTTTCAGGTATTTCGAGCATGAATTCGCCGCAGGGCGGGCTCAGTTCGACGCGATCGCCGGCATTGACGTGATCGTGCAGATAGTTCGAGAACACGCCGTTTGGCGCGTCCGCCGCGGGCGCGGGCTCGCGTTTGACGCTGATGCGGTAGTAATCGCTGCCCGGCGGGTTCGACAGGCTGTAGTTGCGCATCACCGTCTGGCCATTCGGTAGCGTGACCCGAATACTGATGTACTGCCCCGGCGCATGTGCGGTCAACGGTTGTCCGTCCTGGGGGTTCAGATAGAACGACGTGATGTTGTCGCTGCTTTTCTCGCGCCGATCAACGACGAACGACTTGAATCCGTGCCACCCGTATACGTTGTCCTGAGTGCGGTAGATCTGTTCTTCACGGACTATGAATATCTCCGCCAGCACGGCGTAGGCTGCCGACCAGGCCTCGATGACGTCATCGGTTGCGGCTTCGCCGAGCACTTCGCTAATCGAGGCGAGAAGGTTGTCGCCAACGATCGGGTAGTGCTCGGGCTTAATGCTCAGCGATGCGTGCTTCTGTGCGATCAGCTCGACGGCATCGCCGAGCACGGCCGGATTATCGATATGCTGCGCATACGCCAGGATCGCGCCGGCCAGAGCGCGCTGCTGACTCCCCGAACGCTGGTGCGCCGGATTGAAGTAGTCGCGCACCTCCGGATTGACGCGAAACATCCGCTCGTAGAAATGTCGTGTCAGCGTTTCGCCGTGCGCCTGCAATACCGGCACCGTCTGTTTGATGATCGTTTTTTGTTGGTCTGTAAGCACCGCCGTCTCCAAATAGGTAAGTGACATGCCGATTAATAATTGGTATGTTATTTACCGAATTAAAAAAGTCAAGCAGTCATGCAACTGACCACACATACGGACTACTCCTTGAGGCTGCTGATCTATCTGGCGGTTCGAAAAGAGGGCATGCCGGCTACGGTTCAGGCTGCGGCGGATCGCTATCGTATTTCTGCGAACCATATGGCGAAGGTGGCTCAAACCCTTGTGCTATATGGCTATATCAACAGCCAAAGAGGCCGCGGTGGTGGGCTGTCGCTCGCACAACCGGCGAGCCAGATCAATATCGGTGCGGTGGTTCGTCGTACAGAAAATCTCAGGCTGCTTGAATGCTTTGGCCCGAACTCAACCTGCCCGATCGATCCCGCCTGCCGGTTGAAGAATATTCTGGGCCACGCGCAGGCCGCGTTTCTTGAGGTGCTCGATGAGTATTCGCTGGATGCCCTCGTAACCAACGAGGACGAATTACGGATGTTGCTCGGCGGCGCGTAAGCGCCACGGCGGTTTCGATTCACACCAGGCAGGAGCAGACCATGAGTCAAACACCGGGACAAAAGCGCAAGGAACTGACACCGGATGCCGAGCAGGCGTGGCGAACGTTCAGCAAGGCGGTATTTGCCGAGGGCGAACTCGACGCCAAGACCAAGCAGCTGATCGCCGTCGCTGTGGCGCACGTTACGCAGTGCCCCCACTGTATCGAGGCGCATGCTCCGGCGGCCAAGCGAGCTGGCGCGACCCAGGGCCAGGTCATGGAAGCGATCTGGGTGGCCGCAGAAATGCGGGCCGGCGGCGCTGTCGCGCATTCACATCTCGCGCAGGGAGCCTACGACAGCGCCCCGGGTAGCGCATAGATGTACGGCGCCTTGAAAGCACTGTTGGGTATCGAACACCCGGTCCTGCTGGCGCCCATGGGCAACGTCTCGGGCGGCGCATTAGCGGCTGCGGTGAGCAACGCGGGCGGTCTCGGCTTGATCGGCGCGGGTTACGGCAATGCGGACTGGCTGGAGCGCGAATTCCAGAAAGCAGGTGACGCGAGAATCGGTGTCGGTTTTATAACCTGGGCGCTGGCGCGCGATCCGTCTCTGCTTGATCTGGCGCTCGCCTACAAGCCTCTGGCCGTGATGTTCTCGTTCGGCGACTGCACGCCGTTTCTACCCGCGGTGCGCGAGTCCGGCGCGAAGATCATCTGTCAGGTCCAGACGTTGGCGCAGGCGCATGATGCGGCGGCTGCCGGCGCGGATCTGATCGTTGCCCAGGGTACGGAAGCCGGCGGGCACGGTGGGACACGGTCCACATTGACATTGGTTCCGGCTGTCGTGGACGCCGTGGCGCCAACGCCGGTCGTCGCTGCCGGCGGTATCGCCGACGGGCGTGGGCTGGCTGCCGTATGCATGCTCGGGGCTTCGGGTGCGCTGATTGGCACGCGGTTTTTCGCCAGCGAAGAGGCGTTGGGGCATGGCAACGCAAAACGCTTTATCGTCGAAAGCCAAGGTGATGCGACGGTAAGAACACGGGTTTTCGATATCGTGCGCGGCTATCCTTGGCCGGTGCATATCACCGGCCGCGTGCCGATCAACCGCTTCTCGGAGCAGTGGCATGGACGTGAAGATGCGCTGTCCGCTGACCTGGCCCGTCAGCAGATGCGCTACCGCGAGGCCGAAGCCGCGGGCGATACTGATACCACGGTAGTCTTTGCTGGTGAGGCCGTCGATCTGATCGATACGGTCGAGCCGGCGGCAGCGATCGTCGCGCGGCTCGTAAGCGAGGCCCACCGACTAATGGGCATGTCTTCTGTGCCCAACTCAAAGTAGGGGAGCGTGGGATGAGTCAGAAATTCAAGGTCGGTGATCATGTCGCCTGGAATTCCGAGGCCGGCCAGGTCAGCGGCCGCATCATCGAGGTCCATATGCAGGATTTCGAATACAAAGGCCATATGCGGCGAGCCTCTCCCGACGAACCGCAGCATGAGATCGAAAGCGACAAGACCGATCATATCGCGGCCCACAAGGAATCCGCGTTGACCCGGATCGAGTAGATCATTGTCGTGTCGGGTTCTGTCTTCTATACCGTCGGCCATTCGACGCGTACGCAGGAGGAGTTGATCGATCTGTTGGGCGTGGGCGGAGTCGATCATGTCGTCGACGTGCGTGCCATGCCGCGTTCGCGCACCAATCCGCAGTTCAATCACGATGTCTTCGCGATGAGACTCGCGGCCTCGGGTATCGGCTATGACCATAGCGAGGCACTGGCCGGTCTGCGCAAACGTTCGAAGACGGTCGCCGACGAGATCAACGGCTTTTGGCGCAACCGCAGCTTTCATAACTACGCGGATTACGCGCTGAGTACGCGCTTTCAACAAGCGATCGATTCATTGATCGAACTGGGCCAATACCATGTCTGTGCGCTCATGTGTGCCGAAGCCGTATGGTGGCGCTGTCATCGACGCATCATTGCTGATCACCTGCTCCATCGCGGCAACCGCGTCTGCCATCTGATGAACAAGGATCGTATCCAGCCCGCCGAGATGACGTCGGCCGCACGTACCGGCGACAACGGCATGTTGATCTACCCTGCGGCCGAGTGAGTATCGGGCGGTTTCGCTAGTGCGCTAGATCGGCGATACGGGTACGTAAATGCCGAGCGACTGCAATCTAATGGGCGGCTGGCGTACCGAGCGTTGCGTCCGGTCGAACGCCTGCCTACCCTGTGTCGCCGAGGCCACGACCTCGCCCAACCATGGGGTCGGAAACGACCGGGACGACCCGGCACTGCAGGAGAGGCGAGTGCCCTGGATCATATTGTTCGTTGCCGGCCTGTTGGAGATTGTCTGGGCGTTCTCTATGAAGCAATCCGCCGGCTTTTCCCGGCTCACGCCGACGCTCATAACGCTCGTTGCAATGGGTGCCAGCTTTGGTTTGCTGGCGATTGCGATGCGTACGCTGCCGCTCGGCGCGGCCTATACGATATGGACCGGGATCGGCGCGGTGGGCGCGTTCTTCGTGGGCGTATTGGTGCTCGGAGAATCGGCAAGCGCACTGCGCATTCTGGCGCTGATCCTGATCGTGGCTGGCCTTGTTCTGATGAAACTCTCGTCCGAAGGATGATCTATCGCTGAGACGCGGTCGTCCGCTTCGGCTTCTCATCGACTTTGGCGAGTGATTCCAGCGTTTCGTTCAAATCCAGCCTTCGCATCGCGCTGATCGCCACTTCCAGTGCGCCTTCGCCGCACAGCCCGGAGATCGACGCGTCCTCGTAGCCCGCCAGCGCGGCTTCGATACAGGCTTCGCGCACGCCCGCGGCGATTGTCAGTTCATCCGGGTTCATGATTAATTCCTTGGCGCGAGTCGCACCTACCGACGGCGGGCCTCAGGTTGATCGCGCACCTCGAGCACACGCAGCTTGAGCGTATCGCCGCCTGGCACCTGCCACTGGATCATCTGGTCGACCGCAAGGCCGAGCAGGGCGCTACCCACCGGCGCGAGTATCGATACTTTGCCGGGGGTGCCGTCCATATCCTTCGGATAGACGAGCGCAAGCTCGAAACGTTTCCCGCTATCGACGTTTTCGAACGCGATAGTGGAATTCATCGTCACCACATCGGCCGAGATTTCGTCGGAGGCTACGACATGGGCGCGGCCGAGTTCAGCCCGCAACTCGGGTATGCCGGGCACGCTGTCGCCGGTTTTTTCGAGCAAAGCGTCGATACGTTCGTAATCGGTTTCGGTAACGATGATCGGTGGCTGATCCATGAGACTGTCCAAAGCTTGTCGCGCTATCAGCGCGACTGTATGAATGGGCTAACCCGCTATTAAAGCATAGTACAGGCGGCGCCGGGACAAGGCATCGACAGGCAGTATCGCGGGCGCCGATTGGTTTCGGCCCTTCGGTTTTGACCGTCCGGGGCTGCCATGAACAGGCTTGCCGAACGTAGGCGTGCCGCATGGCATGGCTCTTCTCTGGATGCCAAGCGACAATAGCCTGCTAGCTACCGGGCAAGACGATGCCGTCTTCCCGCATGCCGCGCCGATGAGCAGCAATGACGGCGGCGCGATCGATATAGCCCACGAGTTTGCGATCGTCCTCGCGGCTGACGATCGGCAGACGGCCAATATCGTGATAGAGCATTCGTCGCACGGCTTCACGCACCGTTTCGTCGGGGTACGCACGAACGACGTCGGTTGTGCAGATCGTATGTGCGGTCAACCGGTCGGTCGCTGATTCCGACTGTGCGTGGAGTACGTCGCTGCGCGTGAGGATGCCGATCAGGGTGTTGTCGGCGTCGACAACGACCAGTGCATCGCTATGGCTTTGCGCGTCGGCTTCGAGGCCCAGGCGGGTCGCGACCGACGCCAGGGACGCGCTCGCGTCAATCGGCTCGAAATGAGTCTGCATTACCGAAGCGATGTCGGCGCGCTCGAGCGGATCGACCTCGAATTCCTGGTTCACACGCAGGCCGCGGCGTGCCAGTTTCTCGGTCATGATCGTGGTACGCATGTAGAGAATGCTTATCCCGGTCGCGATCACGCAGACCAGCATCAGGGGCAGTATCGCGTCGTAGTTGCGGGTGATCTCGAAGGCGAAAACGATAAGCGCGAACGTGGCGCGCGAAGCAGCAGCGAACAAGGCTGCCATGCCAACCAGCGCAAACGCGGCCGGCTCCAGCGGAGCGCCTGGCAATAGCGCGTTACCCACGATTGCGAACAGGGCACCCAGCGCCGCACCAGTCATGAACATGGGCGCCAGCAGGCCGCCGGATGTACCTGAACCCAACGACACCAGCAGAGCTGCGGTCTTGAATACGGCGATCGACAGCAGTGCGGCGACCGCGAACTCATTGTTGAGCACGCCCGTAATCAGGTCGTAACCCACGCCCAGTACCTCGGGTGCGAAAAGCCCGATCATGCCGAGGCCCAGCCCACCCAGGGCCGGGCGCCAGACATCGCCGATCGGCAGGGCCTCGAAGGCATCTTCGACAACGAACAACAGCTTGCTGAAACCCACGGCAACGAATCCGATCAGGATCGCGAACAGGACATACGCCGGTGCGTTGAACGGTAGCCCGAAGCTCACGGCATCCATCGCGAACAGCGGGCCGTCGCCAATGAGCGCGTGACGCAACGCGGTCGCCACGGCGGTAGCTATGACCAAGGGTATGAACGAGCGCGGTCGAAATTCGAACAGCAACAGTTCGATCGCGAGAATCACGCCCGCGAGCGGGGTGCCGAAGATCGCGGCCATCCCGCCGGCCGCGCCACAAGCCAACAGCACCTTGCGCTCCGCTGCCGTCGTAGAAACCACTTGTCCGAGTAGAGAGCCCAGCGCGCCCCCGGTCTGGATGATCGGCCCTTCGGCGCCAAAGGGCCCGCCGCTGCCGATCGCGACGACGGTGGATATCGGTTTGAAGATCGCGACCCGCAGAGAGATACGGCTGTCGCTGGTCAGCACGGCCTCCATCGCTTCGGGAATGCCGTGGCCCTTGATCTTCGGAGAGCCGTAGCGGGCCATCAGCCCGACAAGCAATCCGCCGATCGCGGGCACGATGACGATCCACGCGCCAAGGTTATGGTCCGCGACGCTCGGCAGTTCAAATGAAACGGCTTGCATGAACGTGACGTTGAGCGCGAGCGCGATGAGGTTGAACAAGGCGTACGCGACTAGCCCCGCTAGCAAGCCGGCGACGCACGCAAGAACGGACATATGTACCGCGCGCAAACGGTCGTGGCGGCTCATGAAAGATCGATTGTTCACGGCGAGCGTAAGCAGAGGTTGAACGGATCGCGAATTCTGCCGGAGACAGATGTTAATTGCAGGTATTAATCGACAGTCCGTGGCGTTGAGCTTTCTTGTAAAAGGTAGGATGATTGGGTAATCGGTCATATCGGAGTGATCATGAAGTTGGCCCAAGTGCCGCGCGGCTCGCTCGTGGAGTCGGTGATAGACAGCCTTAGAGAAGCGATCGAGACGAGGCGGTGGCCCGTGGATGAACGCATCCCGACTGAGTCGACCTTGTCCGAGCAGTTGGGCGTGAGCCGGAATACGGTTCGAGAGGCCGTACGCGTGCTGGCGCATGTCGGTCTGCTTCAGGTCCGCCAGGGCGATGGCACCTACGTGCGCGCGCAATACGACCCGGGCGAAACCTTGCGCCGGATTGATCGAGCCGCCCTGCGTGATCGCATCGAAGTGCGGTTGACCCTGGAGGTCGAGGCCGCACGGTTGGCGGCCGCGCGACGCGATAGTTCCGACCTGCGCGAGATGCGCTGTACGCTCGATGCGCGGCGCGATGCTGGCATGGATCTGTCTCAGCGCATCGATCACGACGAGCGATTTCATCACGCCGTAGTTGCCAGCGCGCGTAACAGTGCGCTCTCCGATCTTTACGCCTACTTTTCGCGCGCGATCCGGAACACGATCGAACGCACGGAGATCGATCTCGATCTGCCAGAGCCGACGCAGGCCGATCACGAAGCGTTACTGCAGGCGATCGAAGCAGGCGATGCAGAAGCAGCCGAGTCGGCGGCTCGAAACCTCTTAACGCCGTCGCTGACGGCTCTGACGTCCGAGCGTTAAACGATGCGTCGCTATATTGACGGGTTCACGATGCTGTTGCTCGGCGCGATCGTGCTCGCCGCTTTTGTGCCCGCACGCGGCGACGCCGCGGACATGATAGGTGTGGCCGGGCAGGTCGCCGTCGCGCTGCTGTTCTTTATTCACGGTGCAGCGCTGTCGCGCGCGTCGGTGCTGACCGGCGCCGCGCACTGGCGGCTACATCTGTTCATCTTCGCGATTACCTTCGTCTGCTTTCCGCTCGTCGTACTGCCTATATCCGGTCTGGCGCCGGTTTGGATACCCCCCGAACTGGCACTCGGCTTTCTATACCTCGGCGCCTTGCCGTCGGCGGTTTCTTCGTCGATAGCATTTACGGCAATGGCCGGCGGCAATGTGCCCGCGGCGGTCTGCAGTGCAGCGGCCTCGAACGTCTTCGGCATGATGATGACGCCGTTTCTGCTGATACTTCTTGCGCAGACTGCCGGCGGTGATGCATTCGCCGTGGGTGATGCCTTGCGGGATATCGTCGTGCAGCTTCTCCTGCCCTTTGCCGCGGGCCAGGCCATCAGGCCTTGGGTCGCCGGTTTTATGGACCGGCATGAGGCGCTGTCGTCACGCTACGACCAGGCAGTGATCCTGCTGATCGTCTACGCCGCGTTTTCCAAGTCGGTGGCCAGCGGTCTCTGGCAGGACCTGCCGCTGGCTGCGATCGTGCTCGCAATTGGTCTGTGTGCAGCCTTACTCGCGGTCATGATCGGTATTGCGATGGGCTTGTCGCGGAGACTTGGCTTCAACCTCGCGGACGAAACCGCAGCGGTATTTTGCGGCTCGAAGAAGAGCTTGGCGTCGGGCCTACCGATGGCGAACGTGCTGTTTGCCGGCAATCCGGCGCTCGGCATGATCGTGCTGCCCATCATGGTCTACAACCAGATCCAGATCGTGGTCGGTGCGTTACTTGCCAAAACCTATGCGAAACGTTTGCGACGTCAGGCCGCGAAGGAGCAGGACGCATAAGTTTCGTGCGGTGCGTTTGTGTGAAGGATTTACCCAGCGGGCGTGTCCGCTTTGGGTCGCTACCTGATCACGAGCGATCGGTCGGATATTGATGGTTCCGTTCAGCAAAAGGAATCGTCATGGAGTATATCGACCAACGGGAAGGCCCTCATTCTAAAGGCCCCATCATACCGTGGAACAAAGGTCGCTTAGTTGGCCCGAAGCCACCGCTAAAGCTCAAGGAAATCTGGGGTATTCGGGTACGGCTACAGCTTGCGACCCAGACGCGGGATCTCGCACTGTTTAATCTCGCGATCGACAGCAAGCTACGCGGGTGTGATCTGGTCAGGCTGAAGGTTCAAGACGTCGCGCACGGTGGTCGCGTACTGTCCCGCACCGCGATTGTTCAGCAGAAGACGGGCCGGCCTGTACAGTTCGAACTGACAGAGCAAACGCGTACCTCGATCGAAGCATGGATAAGTGCCGTCGCGCTGCGAGCCAATGATTACTTGTTTCCGAGCCGGGTGTCGGGTTGTCCACATCTATCTACGCGGCAATACGCCCGAGTCGTTAAATCGTGGGTTGAGAGCATCGGCCTCGATCCTCTCGAGTACGGCACGCACTCGATGCGTCGCACGAAAGCGACGCTGATATATAGGCGAACACGCAATTTACGCGCCGTGCAGCTCTTGCTGGGACATACGAAGCTGGAAAGCA
>Ga0207889_1000503_pt1 | contig 9825 bp, 13 predicted proteins | sample LinPmetageLP47_FD_184058 | JGI IMG/M metagenome (GOLD analysis project Ga0207889, IMG submission 184058) | Marine viral communities from the Pacific Ocean - LP-47 (SPAdes) | ecosystem: Environmental > Aquatic > Marine > Oceanic | place: Pacific Ocean | collected 2011-06-12
ATGTACATGCTCTCCTAACGTTCTGATATATAAGTTGCAGTTTCTTCTCGTGATTAACAGCAGATTCGATCCCTAAGTTGCGACCGACCTTCCAGCCCTCACGTGGAACCAGAGTATTTCGAAGCGCTTCGGTGCCTTTATTCCACGCGTTCACGCCGGGCGCCGAGATCGGCTCCATGGGACTAGTGTTGTTGAAAGCTCGGCGCGCGTAGATCCCGATATGTTTAGCGGCCTCGCGCGATAACCCGATTTGCTCAAGCAGTTCATCTCCGCGTTCGGGTTCGGATTCTCTGAATATGACGCCATCAGGCATAGCGTGTCCCGTGTTAATTATTCGAGGCTACAATGTAGACGAAAAAAATTAACATAACAATAGCCCGACTCGAATCGGGTGGATTCGATCGCGTTCGGCCTGATGAACGTAACCGCGCGTCGTTTCCGGCGTAATGCCGATTTTGCCGGTGATCGAGCCGATTGCCGCCAACTGCGAGGCGTAATCCGCCTGATGCTCAAAGAGCATTCGTTCCGCGCGATCGCGTATTTCCGATGAATATCGTTTGCTCTGTTTCATGGCTCCATTCTCTCAAGAGTTGGAGCCTCCAGTATTCTCGGGGCGGTTCAGTAAGCCGCTTACTCGGCTGCACCGGTATCATTTGAGTCAGCCTGTAGCTGACCATTGCTCTCTTGGCGTCGCGCGCGCTGGTTGACCGATTCGATTCGGGACAAATCCAGCGTGATGTCGTCGGCCGATAGTTCCAGGCGGGAAAACTTCTCGCCGTCCTTCTCCCAACTGTTCTGCACCAAGGTGCCCTCGACCTTCACCCGGAAACCCTTGTCGAGCACACGGGCCGCATGCTCGGCTGCGGTGCCCCAGCGAGACACGTTCAGCCAGAAACCGCCTTTGTCCTTGAAACCGTCGTCGCCATCCGGAACGGGACGATCACAGTACATACGGATTTCGGCTACTTGGCGGTGCTCGCCGTTGACGGTGACGGTTTTCAGTTCGGGTGCGGCAGCGAGATTGCCGCGCGCGGTAAAGGAGTTCGACATCGGTTCGCTCCGTTGGTCAGGTTTGAGTGTCGCGATTGAACAGGGTCAGCCTCGACCGGAGTACCGCGCCGTACAACAATGAATCGCGCGGCGTTACCTCGAAATTTAGATCGGTGAGCGCTTCCGCGGATGGGTCGTGAGGGTTCGATTCAGATTGAGATTACCGGGTTTGTCCGCATGCACCACGCATGTTTGGCGGCGGGCGCCATCATTCATGGGCCCTGATTTCTCTTTGAGGCAATCCGCGAGCTCGTACCAGGGACGCGAAGCGTCCCCGCCACCGTGATAACAGGCGGCCACACTGTGGCCACCTTCGGAACATCGGTCGACGATCGGCTCAGAGGGTCACGCCGAAAACCGGCGTTCGATCGCCGATTGCGTTGGCAGTTATCGGCAATCGGTATTGTTGTCAGGCGCGCCGGCCACAAGGCCGTCGCGTTCGATGGCTTTGATCGCATCCAGGGCGTCGAGCCAATCCTGGAGCCGATAGAGCTTGTAGGCCGCGATCGACAAGCGCATGTTGAGATAGACACGTCTTCGCTCGTAATTGAGCCAGTGCTGACGTGCCGTTGCCGGCATGCGGGCCAGCAATCTCTGGCCGGCGTCGCCCGTCAGATTGACGGCCGTCGTCTTGTTCGACCCCCAACGGCGAGCGCTCGATTGACGCCACCGATAAAACGTCAGGCTTCGGTCGTTGTAGCGCACGATCTTCGCCGGTGCCTTTGGAAACTGGGCCTGGAATGCCTCGCAGAGTTGGGTGCCCTCGGCTTCGCCGTCTCGGATGACCTGTTCGAGCGCCGCGATTCGCTCGCGCGCCTCCCTTACCCTTAAAGGGCCCTTTAAAGGGGCTTCGTCAAAAACTGCGGCAGCGGCTTCGTCAGATTGGGGGGTCATAGCGGCAGGCCTACGACGGGTCGTCATTCGCCCGTTCCCGGGCGTCTGGATCTGAATCAGCCGCGTCGTCGTCCGTCTCGTCCGGGGTGGCCACAGTGTGGCCACTCTCGTTGGATGACTGCTGCAGTCCCTCGATCGCCGGCGCATGCTCTGGGCGCAGCTCTCCGTCGATCACGGCCTGAGGCAGCTCGCCCATGGCTTGTTTCGCAATCTCGGCACGACGGGTGCCGTCAATGATGTCTTTCCGGGTTACCGCCGTGGTTCGATACCCCTGGGCCGAGGCAAAGGCCCGGCGAACGGCTCGCCCGGCGGCCTGCAACAGGCGTTCGGAGGCGTCGCGCGTCATCAGGCCCACATGGCGCGCGGTCAGAGCCGACAGCACCAATTCGTCCATGTCGACGAGCAACCAGCCGCCCATGTAGCCGTAAGGATTCGAGAAGGTGAGCTCGACCTTCGCCGGCTCGATAGAATGTGCCAGACCGACCTGCACTGCTGACATGCGTTCCATGTCGGATTCGATGGTTTGCTTTACGGTTGCCAGTTCGTCCTTCGATTCGGTCAGCGCCTGTTCGACTTCCAGCAGGTACCAATCGGCATAGGGATCATTGCGCGCGGCACCGGTCCAGATCGTGCGCACTATGGCGCCGTAGCGATACAGTCCAATGATCGGCGGCTTGCCATCCGCACCGCGGCGGCCTTGGAGCAGGCGCTGCGCCTGGCGCGTCTGGAGCGTCATCTCGACGAAATTGCGTAGCCGGCCCGGCACGATCGCGGGCTTACCCGTTCTGGAAGAGGGCGTGTCGGTCATGCGATCTCCGATACATCGGTCGCGACATCCGCTGCCGCAGTGATCAGGTGCCTATGAACCGTAGCGATTCCGCGTCAGACGGGCACTGGGAAACACCGATGATGGCCAGCCGAATTTTTCAGATAGCGTGGCAACACTGTGGCCAGGGGCACGGTGTCGTGGCGGTGGCCACAGTGTTGCCAATCTCCGATTTACATAGGGGAGAGACCGACGCTGGCGGCGGCTCGGCCCGGGTCTCGCAAACGTCGTCTCAGCTGCTCCAACTGATGGCGTAGCCGATCCCGTTGGGACTCGAGGGCAGCGCGACTGCCCGGAGGCGCGCCTGGAATTAGGGTCGACTCCATGGCGTGGATCTCGCTCCGCAGGTTGCGCATCTGCTGGCGAATGTCGCTCGCTTTGGCATTCGCCGGCGGGTTCGACTGATCCGTTTTTTCGGGTTGTGTCGGCGCACCGACCGGCTGGAACGTGCCCGACTGGATGCGTTTGCATAGCGATACGGCGTATCCGACCGGGCTGCGCAGCGGGTTGTCCGGATCCTGCAGCTTGCGGGCCAGGGCATCGAGAACATCCTGTCGCTGCTCGGGGCGCAGATTGCGCGAGACAAAAGCCCGCTCGATCAGCGTACGCTCGTTTGCCGGCAGCGAATCCGGCCAACGCAGTAGTGGTGCCACGTCGGCGTTGGCCACAGTGTGGCCAGCTGGTTCGGTGGTGGTTTTTTCCGCGCGCGCGGAATCCGTCTCGCTGTGTGTAGTAGTAGTTTTATTATTACTACTACTACAGGTAGGCCCGATGGTAGATTTTTCCACCCGAGGACGAGTTATTGAAATTCCTTTTTTATCAGAAGCTTGCGATCCGGTCGTAAAATCTGCCATTGGATCGGTTTCGCCAGTGGTCGTTTTTACCCCTGGCTCGCCGGTGGTAACTTTTTCCTCGACCAACGCGGTGGCCACACTGTGGCCAGCCGCAGACGACTTATCTTGTGGGGCGTCGTGGCGGCTCCCGGTCATGAGCAAATCGAAAAACGAACCCCCGCCGTTGTGAACGGCTTTGGCCGCGTCCAAACGACGGGTCATGGGGTCTTCAGATTCCAATGGATCGCGGCCCTCTTGTAAGGCTTGGTCGATACTGGCCAGAGCGGCTTGGGCCGCTTGGCGAAGGTATCGATCGGTATGCTCTCTCGCCGAATCGAGCAACGACAGATAGCTGGCATCGAGCCGATTCGCCTCGCTGAGCGAACAAGGCTCGCCGTGGATGGCGTTGACGGTGCCGCGATACCGGCCCTTGTCATCACGTAAACGGGTGTACTGACTGATCCAGCGGCAGACCCGGAGTAGGGTACGGTCGCGGTTGATGGTCTTCTTGGCATGCCCCAGGACTTCGACCGTCTGGTCCAGCGAGGGCATCGCGATGGCGCGGTGCGGCTGTCGGCTGGATTCTTGCGTGAGGTACAGCAAATGCACTTTGGCGCTGTCGCTCAGAAACGGATCGCGAACCAGTATCGCGGGATAGCTTTGATGCCAGGCGCCCAGAAAGAGCAGGCCCTCGGCATCTTGGCCTAGAGACTTTCCCGACTGGGCCAACGCGTCGGCCGCGTGTTCAAGATAGCGGCCGAGCTTGTCGTTGGGGTGGCGAGCGGTTCCGGTCACGATGTCCGCTCGAGGGCGTTCGCGCCACGAATGAACCGCCACACGGTGCGACAGTCCGCGCCAGACGCATCCGACAGCTGCAACCATTCGATCGCCGATTGGGGTTCTCGGCCATCGAGATGGCGCTGCCAAGCCGCCCAGATCGTGTCCATCGTTTCGGTATCCGGTTCGGCGGGTCGGCCGGGGCCGCGTCGACTGCAGCGAAAGCGACGCCGAATCGCCGTGTATTGACGATCGGTCATGCCGAACAGGTGGCGCATCATGTCGGCAGGCGCTTCGCGGCAAACCATTTCGGTCTTCAACTTCTCGATCGCGCGTTCGGCCTTCATTTCCTTCAGCACAAGCCAGAAACGTTCGCGATCCAGGCTGATATCGAGTACGTGCCCGTCCATACGGTCGGCAATCGATAGAAATTCGGAGAATTGCAGCGACTCCAAAGCCTCGATTTCCTGTTGGCCGAAGTTCAGGTCGCGCAGCACCGCCCAATCTCCGTTCTCCAGACAGGCCGTGGCGTAAATCAGAATGGCGAGCGTCAGATCTGCGTTACCGGCGGGCATCGTCATCCCCCCACGGCGCGTCGCCCGTCGTGCGATAAATCGCCCGATAGGTCTCGACCAGGCGAATCCAGTCGTGCCAACGCGACTCGGCCCAGTTCTGATAGAGCATGGGCCCCAGGTCGTTGGGTTCGAGCGGTGGCACATCGGCGAACAGGTCGCGATCCGCCTGTTGCCATTGCCATTGAGAAAACGCCTGTTGGCCGTCGCGGGCCTGGCGCATCGCGTCGCCGATCCGGCGCTGCCGCCACGTGTCTGGCATATAAGGGCCGGCCCGACCGTGTCGGGCGAACTGTTCGGCCAAGGTGGCGAGATGCCACCAGACACACAGCGCCCGGCGGCCAACATCGGGCGTCCAGGATTGCTGCGTTTCGAGCGCGACCGGTCCCACCAGAAAACCCAGTCCATCGCGAATCGGCAAGACGATGTCGCCGAGTCGCGATCCCTGTGCGATACGGCTTGCCAACGTCCACGCCCGGCTGCGTAGGGATTTGAGGTCGCGCGGCAGTGACGCGTCGGTTGCTGCCGGCGAGGGGACGTCCGCGGCATGATCTTCTTCATCGATGGGACACGAGTCCGTCGTGCCAGGGCGAGCAGTGCGACTATCCTCGGCCGAGTCATTCCGGTGGGGCGGGCCACTGTCCGAGCCTTCGCATTGTTTGGCATGCGTGTCGGGCGCACCGGCCGACTGGCCGGTTTCCGGGGCAGTACGCGCCGTATCGTCGCGATTCGTATCCGACGGAGTCTCGATCTCGATGTCTGATCGACCGTGTAGCGCGCCGCCAAATTCGAGACTCGCGCGCTGCATGTCGCAGTCGGCGCTGACCGACAGTTCTTCCTCGAGGTCGCGTCGCAGCCTGTCGGGATCGAAGGCCTCGCCGTCATGGCGCTGCAGCGTCTGTTCGAACAGATTGTTGGCTGCCTCGGCCTCGCCGAGATCCAGCGACTGCCAAGCTTTGCCGAAGGCTTTCTGCAGGTCGTAGATCTTGGTGATCGTCGGGCGACCCATGCCGGTTTGCAGCAGGGCCGGGATCAACGGAAAGAGGGTGTCGACGGTGTATTGATACCAACCGATCATCGTGCGGCTGATCGGGTAACCGCGCTCTGCCAGGCGATCGCGCAACGCGCGTTGCGATAACGATTGGCCGGCCTCGGCCTCGAGCATGTCACGCAGTTCCTGCACAGCGATGGCGCGGTCGATGAAGATCAGTTCGCCGCGCAGATCGTTGTCCTGGATATGCGCCACCAGCGTCTGGGTCTCACCGGTCCAGGGCTGAAATTGACACCACACTTGCTGGAAGCGCGCATCACCGGTCTCGTGCCATAGCTCCTGGACAAGGCGCAGCCGCGTGTTACCGCCGACGCCAATCATGTACAACTCGGGGTGGTCGGTGTCGGGGCGTTGGGTAATCGTCAAAACCTGATTGAATCCGGTTTCCCAGATATAGGCCTTGAGCTCGTCGCGCTTATCGTTCGGACTGCGGCGCGGGTTACGGTCATATGGCACGATCTGGTCGACGTCGACCAACATCGGCGTCGTGGTGGCCGGCGCATGGGAGGGATCGGTGCTGGCCACAGCCTCGTCGCGTCGGAAATGTGGCTGTGACATTAGTTGATCCATCTGGTCCGGAGTAGGGCGCTTGCGACTCATGGCGGATTTCTCGCCCATGCCGTATCGACTTGCGGCAGCAGCTCGCGAACGAGCGCAGCCATGGTCTCCAGCGCGGCCGGCGCCGTGCCACCGCGACGGCGAGGCTCCCAGACATGGATGGGGACTTGGGCACTGGCGGCCTCGCGGTAGGCCACCGTGGCCGGCACTACGGTATCGAGGATCGAGATGCCGCCATGGGTTTCGGCAAACGTCGATTGCCGCAGCGTGTTCGCCACCAGGCGCGCATCGACCGTGCGGTCCATGCGATAGCACAGCCCGTACAGATGCCCGACGGGCGCACCCAGCAGGCGCATGGGCCGCAAGCGCTCCAGCATGGACAGTGTGCCGCGGGCGAACTCCCGCGCACTCAGGATTTCCGGCGGAATCGGCGAGAGCAGGAGGTCGCCGGCGAGCACGCCGAGATCCTGCAGTGGACCGATCGCGCCTTGGGTATCGATCAGGACGAAGTCGTAGTCGATATCGGCGAGCGCACGGCGTAGCCGAATCCGGCCATCGGGGGTGTGCAGGATCCAGTTTTCAAGCCGCCCCTCTGGATCGTCCGAGATGATGATGTCCAGATTGGGCAGAGTCGTGTGGCTGATCGCCTGCACTATGGCCCCCGTGGTGACGACATCGTAGAGTCCGCTGGCGGCACGATGCTCGAACGGATAGTACGAACTCAACGTGGGCTGGATATCCGCATCGACCATGAGGACGCGATAACCTGCAAGTGCTAGGAATCCGCCCAGGTTGGCGGTCACGGTCGTCTTGCCGACCCCGCCTTTGCTCGACACGATGGCGATCACCGGCATGGCGGTACCCTCGAAACGCTCGGCAGGGACAACGTTAAGCGCGCTCGTTGAGGCGCTCGGCGATCCACGCCTCGATTTCGAGCGAGTCCCAGCCGACGGCGCGCACGCCAAGCCGCATGGGCTTGGGAAATCGGCCCTGTTTGATGAGGTTGTAGATATGGGCGCGCTTGAAGCCGGTTTTGGCCTCGACCTCGGGGCGCCGCAGGATACGACGCTCGGCGGAAGCGGTTGCAACAGTTGATTCGGACATGGAGATCACTCCTTGATGCGCCTTGGCTTTGTCAGGACGTGATCTCCATTCAATAGATCTCGGCGGCAAAGAAAACCGTAAATGGGGTATTGCTGACCCTAATGGGGGTAAGTGCGCTTCAACCAGCCCGCAAATGCCGCTTTGCTTGGGCGAATTTGTTCTCCAGCGTGCTCTGGGATATGCCGAGCTGCTCGCCGTGGTGCGCGATCAGGGTGCTGATCACAGCGTCTTGGGTGTTGAAGCTGGAGTAGGGGCGGCCGGATGGTGAATGACCGAGTAGCAACGTCAACAGTCCGGCGACGATATTCAGGTAGGTGGACTCACTACGTGGACTAGGCTCCTGAGCCTGTTTCGCGTGTCTTATGCCGGCTTCATGCTCATGGCGAAGCGTATCGAGCTGGATCTGGAGTCGTTCCGAGGCTTTCGCTTCATCGGTCAGGCGTATCTTCAAAGCCTCGCGGTCGGCAAGTAGCGTCTGAACGGTCTCGATAGTTACCGTGTGGCATAACCGGCGTTCGACGGCGTTGAATAGAAAGCCGGGTTTTTCCCCTGGATAGAATTCGCTCATCCAAGCTTTCAGGTCCACATGGCGAACGGTCAGGTCGGGTGAGTCAAGCAGCGTAGGATCGTCGCAGGTGATGCCGTTCTTCCCGTAGGCTAGATCACCGTTGGCGAGGGCGTCGACGATGCGTTCGGCGTTCAAATGTAGGTACGGCCACTCGGAAAAGTCGCCGGGCCCCGGTCGCTGTTGCATACCGATGCGCTCGATAATCTGTTGCTCGTGTTGCAACAGTCCGCTCCATCGGATCGCGGCTTCGATCGGACGATAGAATACCTTTTGGCCGGTGCTTGGATCTTCATGTGTCGTGCGCATAAACCATACTCCCCCGCCCACGGGCCCTCACGATGTTGCGCCGGTACATTGGGTGCCGGGATCTGAGTCCAGACTTGAAGGTGGCAACAACGGAGTTGGGGCAAAGGATGAGGTATGCCCTGTGTCGCACGAGGATCTTGGTTATCCGGCTGTTATGAAAGCGCAGACCGCATAGACCGTTCGGCAATGACTGGAAAAGAGTTTCGCAGTCCTGATACAAATTTTATTGACTTAAGGCCAGAACCGTCCCGTTACGTGTCCAACGTGGACGCGCACGACTATGGTGCTGAGCGTATTGTGAACGGTACTGGCGAGAACGTTTGCATTATACAGGTACGAGCGTATTTTGCCGTCTTTGATGGGCTTTAGGGTCTCGCAGCAGAAAAAAAGAATGAGAACGACGGAGGTCGTTCGGGAGTCCGTCATCCGAACAGGGACTTCAGAGACATTAGAACAATGTCGCGAGTTCGATTTGGCTTGTCGAACGGTAACCTGCGGCGCCGTGGTGATATGACGGCTAGCTTATTCCAACAACTTACCGAGGTTTTGATTCCGATCGCGCCGCGGCGATGATGATGAGATCTTGCAAGCGCATGGCGTATGCGGTCGATACAGCGAAAAAAACCACGGCCAGCCCGAATAAACTGATGGCCGGTAAGCTGGATGCGTCCAAGCCCACTTGTACGAATAACCCGTATACGAACAAGGCAACGGCGACAAACAGCGCCATAACAGTTGACGTGAGGTACAAAGCGATCGTCATGGCTGCCCTCCCTATTCACCTAACCTTGGCATATTGCCGTTATAACAGAGGCAGAGTCGGATGATGCGCCAAAGGTCGCGAATAGACCTGAGCTGGCAAATTGGTCCGATTCGTGAGCCGTCGGATCGAAGTCGAACTTCTGCGCGTTAAGAATAGCCAGGGTTGCTCGCCGTCACTCACCGAACGCGCAAACCTCAGTCCGTTGACCATTGGGCACGGCTTGTTTGGGCGCTGTTATCAGTAGTGCCAGGAATCGTCTATCCGTTCTTGGGATGCGTGATAGCATTCGCCCTGAGCTGGATTCTGAACTCGATGCTGGTTGGGGGTATCGCTGGGGGTGCAAAATCTCGAGGAGTTGTTAAAGCCTGAAAAATCAAGATGATAATTTTATATTCGATTCCGGGCCTGGCCTCCATCCTTGATTGTTCTTGGGCGACGCGGTCCTTGCGCTGCTCGCCAAACCGCGTGCGCTGGTCATGTGGCCCGCAAGTCACAGTCAAGCTGCTAGAATTGCGCGCCCTTG
>Ga0207889_1000511_pt1 | contig 9654 bp, 13 predicted proteins | sample LinPmetageLP47_FD_184058 | JGI IMG/M metagenome (GOLD analysis project Ga0207889, IMG submission 184058) | Marine viral communities from the Pacific Ocean - LP-47 (SPAdes) | ecosystem: Environmental > Aquatic > Marine > Oceanic | place: Pacific Ocean | collected 2011-06-12
CGGGGACAAACCTGATAGTGCGCCACCGACCATCACGCTGCCCGTCGCGAACAATCCCTTCTTAAGAAAAGTCCGACGCTCGGTCGATTTCAGCCGTTCCGCCTCCGTCTGAACTTCGTCATGCAGCGGTATTTGCTCGCTACGTGGCCTTCTTGTCATTTCGCTCCTCCCTACTATTCCTTCGATCACCGTCGAAAACCCTGCGGGGCTGTAGACCGCGGCGTTTAATTCTTTAAGGAATGACGTTATAACTGTGATAGCACTAAAACTAGGACTGTTGCAATCCACATATAAATGCTTCGCAGGACGCAACGATCAACGTGCAGATCACCTCACCGCAGATAATGTATACCTATACCGGTACGTGGCTCTGCCCATGAACGAGGAGATACACCCCATGGATATACGACTAAATGACTACGTTACACAGGCGGCACTGCGACTATTCGTGGTTGCTACGCTTCTCTGTGCGCCTGCCTTGACACACGCGGCGGAGGCCTATCCCCCGCTGAAGATCGACTTGGTACCCCAGCGGGTAAAAGGAACCGACACGTACTATGTATTGGGGCGAACAGCCGTTCCCGATAACCGTAACGCGGGATTCACTGCCAACGCGGGTTTCGTCGTGACGAGTCAGGGCGTCGTGGTGTTTGATGCACTAGGGACGCCTGCCTTGGGCAAGGCGCTGATCGCTGCCATACGCAAGCGCACCAGCCTGCCTATCCGCTACGTCGTCGTAAGTCACTACCACGCCGACCATATGTATGGACTCCAGGCCTTTCGCGACGAGACATCCGCACTGATCATCGCCCAACACCAAGCCCGCAACTACAAGGATTCCCTCGACGCCGGCAAACGACTTCGACAGCGCGAGCAATCGCTGGCGCCTTGGGTCAATGATGCGACGCGCGTCATCCAGCCAGACCTCACTTTCGAGAACGACATCGTATTCACGCTGGGAGGCAAAACCTTTCGCGTCGTATATGCCGGACCGGCACACGCTCCGGACGACAGTATGATGCTGGTCAATCCGGGCGGGGTTCTGTTTGCCGGTGATATAGTCCAGAACCACCGTATTCCGTTCATGAACAGCGACGAGGTCAACACGACCAACTGGTTAGCGGGCTTGGATAAGGTGTTGGAGATGAAGCCGAGCCATATCATCCCGGGTCACGGTGAGCCTTCGGACGATCCCAAAGCGGCCATTGAATTCACCGAGAACTATATTCGCTTCGTACGCGCCCAGATGAAGGCTGCAGTGCAAAACTGGCAACCGTTCGAGGAGGCTTATCAGTCCGTTGACTGGTCACGGTACGCCGCAATGCCCGCTTTCAAACAAACCAACCGGGGCAACGCCTATCGCGTGTATCTCGACATGGAGAGTTCGCTGCTCGACACAAACGATGGTGCCGACAACTAGAATCAGCTCAGCGAGATCTTGAGATAGCCGGAAGTGCCACTGTCTTCGAGCTCGGCCACACGTCCATCACGCGTACTGATCTGTAGCACTAGGGGCACGGCGCGGGGCTTAACAAACGCCCTCTTGATCCATACGCTGAGGATGGGGTCTGTCATCACTCGGTGAGCGTCGGGTTGCAGCGCGACGCGCTCCCGGATTGATGCCATCTCTTGCCCTGCTTATAAGCTCAGGATGCGGGTATCATCCGCTATCAGTTGAGCTGCCATCGGGCCGGGTTCGGCAGCAGTCACGCCGTCGATCAAGGCCGAGGCATCAACGCCCTTGTTTGGCAGATAGATCGCGCACACATCGACCTTTGTGCCGGTCTTTTCAATGATCGTTTTCAACAGACCTTGCGGACTCATACCCTTGGGTTTTTGCGGAGCGATCGCGCTTTCGGGTGCATCTTTCAGCGCGATATCGGCGGCAGGGCCACACAGCAGGATATGCGCTTTTGCACCTTGCTGAATTGACTGCATAGTCAGGACCATCGCCATCAACTGGGTCTGTGGTTCGGAAGCCGTGAGTACAGTCACGAGTTTCATGTCATCCTCGCTTGCATTGGCGTAAACAGGGGCCATGAACGCGCTTGCAGCGATCAGGGCGAACAGCATTCGATGCATGTAGATTTCCTCAGAGATGGCTAAAAAGGTCTCGGTCAGGATTGCAATCATCACAACCTTCAGATGAGCGTCCGTCGGCTTGCCGACACCGACGCTCCTGCACTCTCAGAAGGCGTTTAAAGGAATTTTCAAGTAAGCGGTACCGTTATCTTCGGGCTCAGGCAACCGCCCACCCCGCGTATTGATCTGCAGAGCAGCTAGCATCAGCGCCGGTAGCGGCAGTTCGGCATCGCGTTCGTTGCGCAGCTTTATATAGTCGCTTTCCGTCATGTCCTGCAGATGCGGGTTGTGGTGGCGCTGTTCGGCTACCGTGGACTCCCATCTGGGTTCACGTCCATTCGGCATGTAGTCATGCCCCGTGAATACCCGCGTCGCGTCGGGCAAGTCCAGAATCCGTTGAATCGAACGGTAAAGCGTGCCCGCATCGCCGCCCGGAAAATCGGCCCGAGCGGTGCCGAAATCCGGCATGAACAGGGTGTCATGGACGAATGCAGCATCGCCGATCACATAGGTGATCGAAGCCAGTGTGTGTCCAGGCGAGTGCATCACGCGTGCTTGCAGATCGCCGACCTCGAAGGTGTCGCCGTCGGCGAATAACCGATCCCATTGGCGGCCGTCGCTCGGAAAATCGTCACCGAAGTTGTAAATGTCTTTCCACAGCTTCTGTACGTCGATGACGTGTTCGCCGATACCCCTTGGGGCATCGAGATGTTCCTGTAGATAAACCGCAGCGGATAGATGATCGGCATGGGGATGCGTATCCAGGATCCAGTCCACGGTCAGGCCGCGATCGCGCACCAAGGCGATGATCTCGTCTGCGGATTCGGTGCTCGTGGTCGCAGAGTTTTCATCGAAATTGAGAACCGGATCGATAATGGCGCAGCGCAACGTGTTGTTGTCTATACAGACGTATTGAACACTGAACGTCTTTTCTTCGAAGAAACCGACAACTTCGGGATGCTTGCTTTCCATACTTTCGTTACCTGCTTTGCATGAATCAATACAGTGGGAGTGTTACTACCCCTCCTGGCTTTCAGTCCTGCTGTTATTGCTGTTAGTCTCTCATAATACCCTGCGGGGTACCAAAGCAAGCAGGAGAAATACATGACACGTGCGACAACAACACAACGCCACCACCGGGTCGTCATCGCCGGCGGCGGGACCGCCGGGCTGTCAGTCGCGGCCGCTCTAGTGCGCCAATCGCCGAAGCTAGATGTCGCCGTCATCGACCCAAGCGAGGATCACTACTATCAACCCGGCTGGACGCTGGTCGGCGGCGGTGACATGCGTGCCGAAGACACGAAACGTCGCCAGGCTGACGTCATGCCGGACAAGGCACAGTGGATCAAGGACACGGTCAACGGCTTCTTACCGGATGACAATGCAGTCGAATTGGCGTCGGGCGCCCGCGTGACCTACGACTTCCTTGTTGTCGCCCTGGGACTGCAAATCGACTGGGATGCCATCGAAGGGTTGCCGGAGACGCTGGGCAAAAACGGCGTCACATCGAACTACCGCTATGATCTCGCCCCGTATACGCATGAACTGGCGCAATCGCTCACCGGCGGCGATGCGCTATTCACCCAGCCGGCGATGCCGATCAAGTGCGCGGGCGCGCCTCAGAAGGCGCTCTATCTCACCGCCGACACCCTGCGCAAGCGCGGCGTCAACGCAAACGTCGCCTTCTATAACCAGGGCGGCGCGATGTTCGGAGTCCCTGCCTATGCGCGCGCACTCGACAAAGTCATCGCCGGCTACGGTGCCAAACCGTACTTCAAGCACGATCTCGTTGCGGTCGACGGCGAACGCCAGCAGGCTACATTCGCAACTGAGGACGGACGCGTATCGCGTTCATTCGACATGCTGCATGTGGTTCCCCCTCAGTCGGCGCCGGACGTCATCAAGAACAGCCCGCTGGCCGGTGACGCCGGCTGGGTGACCGTCGACAAGAAGCGGCTGACGCACACACGCTATGCCAACGTGTTCGCGCTGGGCGATTGCACCGACACCCCCAACGCGAAGACCATGGCCGCAATTCGGCGCCAGTTCCCCGTGCTGGTGGGCGAATTGCGCAAAGCGCTCGGCGAGTCTTCTGCAAAAACCCACGACTATGACGGCTATGGAGCCTGCCCGTTGACAGTCGCCCACGGCAAAGTGCTGCTGGCAGAGTTTCGTTACGGCGGCGAGGTGGTATCGAGCTTTCCGCTCGATCCACGCAAGACGCGTCGACTGCACTGGCCCCTCAAGACGCGGGGTTTTCCCTGGATTTATTGGAACGTCATGCTCAAGGGCAAGGACTGGCACTGGCCCGCGCCGAAACCACGGCCGGACTTGACTGAATAGCGGCGAGTACTCATTGGAGACGACGCTGTGAACGGATTGTTTACTGAGGTGGTGAACTTCACTCCCCTGACCTCGGTTATCGGCGGGCTTCTCGTCGGCACGGCAGCCGCACTGTTGTTCGCCGGCATAGGCCGCATCGCGGGTATATCAGGCATGCTGCACGGGCTTTTTTCGGCCGAGCCACGATCCGGCTGGCGGCTGTCATTCCTGATCGGTCTGATCGCCGGCGCCGGGATGTATGTACTGATATGGCCGACCGACATCCCCGTGCGCCAGGGTTTTCCGATGGCACTACTGATAGTCGCCGGCCTGCTGGTTGGCGCGGGCACACGACTGGGTTCGGGCTGCACCAGTGGCCACGGCGTCTGCGGCATCGGCCGACTGTCGACGCGCTCTCTGGTGGCTACTGCCGTATTCATGATCACCGGCGTGTTGGCCGCGATCTTCCTGCGTCACATGCTGGGTATCACACCATGAAAACGAATCTCGTGGCCCTCGCCGCAGGCCTTCTCTTCGGTTTCGGGCTCGCCCTATCTCATATGGCAGACCCGGACAAAGTACTCGCTTTTCTCGACGTCGTGGGTGGCTGGGATCCGAGCCTTGCCCTGGTGATGGCCGGTGCAGTGCTCGTGTTCGCCCCGGCTTTTTTCCTGATCAACCGGACTTCTGCACCGTGGCTGGGCAAAACCTTCCATTTACCCACACGCACGAACATCGATCACCGATTGATCGGCGGCGCGGCATTGTTTGGGCTGGGCTGGGGCCTAGCCGGCTACTGCCCCGGACCCGCGCTCGCCGCACTCAGCTTCAATGCGCACGAAGCGATTCCGTTCGTGGCCTCGATCATCGTGGGCGGCTGGACCGCGCGTTGGCTGGACGCAGCCAACCGTCGGCGCCACTGACCGGCATAGGGACGTTAGCCGTAGCGGGCCAGCAGTTCGGTCGCATACTTAAGCCGCTCTCGCGCGTCCGCCGAGTTCAGGTTTTTACAAGACAGTTCACGTTCGATCACGCACGAAAGCATGTTGTAGAACGTTCGATCGAGCGCCTTGCGCGCCGCGGACATTTGCACCGCAACGTCTTCGCATTCGGCGTCTCGCTCAATCATTGCCTGCAGACCGCGAACCTGACCTTCTACTCGCTTGAGGCGGCGAATGAGGGCACCTTTGCTGGTTTCCCAATCGCCTTCGATTTCGATGGTATCGGCAGGTTGAGACATTAGACTCTCCGACTGGCTGATTATGTGCGAGGTTTGGCGCGTATATTCTAGCAACAAACGGGATCTCAGCGCTTTCTTGCATGTTCGAATAACGTTGTCGAATACTTCAAACCTTGGGCACGCATGTGCTAGCCGTCGAATCGATTATGAACGTACATGCTCCGGAGCCGATTGTGTAGCATAGCCGCGCTCGTTCCCGGTAAATCCGAGAAACTTCTACGGCGGAGCCCCGGTGTAGCTTGCTCATGCTGCTATCGCGGCAGTTCGAGTCTGCGTGAATACAGGATTCGGGATCTATCGTACTGCAAGCTCAGGTCCGGGCTGACTTGACCCGCGAGAGCTGACCTTCTCCCTGAAAAGCGCAGCGATCAGAACTAGAGATTTCGGGCCATTTCGATCACGCTGAGAGGCGAAGCAAATGGACCATGAAGAAGTCGAAATACACGGACGAGCAGATCGCCTTTGCGGTCAAGCACACCGAGACGGGCACGCGCGCCGAAGTGGCGCTCACGCCAGTTCGAAATCACTGAGCAGTGAGATCAGGCCGAACTGTCTATATTGGCTGTAGTGGCGTCTGTCCGCGGTGATCAACGTGGCATTGGGCCGGTTGAGCGCCACCGCATGATAGAGCGTATCGAATACATGTCCCTTGAAGCGCGCCGATAGCTCCGTGGCGGTTCGATGGTCGCGCTCGTCACCCACAGTGCGCCAATCGATTTGCTGGAGGTTGGCGACGTCGTCGACTGCTGTATCCGGTCGCTCACGCGCGAGGACAGCCGCGACCTCGGCCACGAAATGCGGCGGTTGAATCATCTTGACCCGCTCGTCTGCCACCCCCCGCAGGACTGCCAGGGCTTTATCGACGTGATCTTCTCCCGACCTGCCCTGGAAAAACCACTTGAGGGCAACGCTCGCATCGACAACAACGATCACAGGCGACCCAGCGTTCGCAGATCCTCAAGCTCGCTTTGCGATCGAACGCTGGCATGCGCGTGTCGCGCCAGGATCACGTCGATGGCTTCTCGGCTCCGCTCTCGGCGGTGTACCCGCTCGACGGCCTCCCTCATCAGCTCGGCGATCACAGCGCTCTTGTTCTGATCCTTGAAGGTCTGATTGAACGCGTCGCGCACATCGTCGGGCACGCTGAAATTCACATTGGACATGGCTGCTGCACTAATGAAGACTTCATTATCAGCTTATCTTGCAACTTGTCGGCCCGCAATATACGCGGCAATGCCCATCTGTCATGTCACGCAAGCGGGCTAGAGCGGACAGGTATTACCGGCCTGGCGAATATCGGCAACCCGCGACACGCCAATACCGCGAACGGCTCGCAGGCCATCAATAGCCTCGTAGGGGCGGTGCGACACGATAGCGCGCGCGCGCGATGGCCCGACTTGATCGAGTTGCTCCAGATCCTCCACTGAGCCTGCGTTGAGGTCGATACACCCCTCGTTCGTAATGGCATTAGCCTGACCGTCGGCGGGGTGCGCGGGATTGACGGCCGCCGCGAAGGTCGAGGTGTCCACCCGCTTGCTGCCCAGAGTGAAATAGACCGGCGCATGATCGGAGACGTACTTGCGGGCCTGTTTATGGGTGATGGCCAGCCAATCCGGGAAGCGTGCTATCCCGCTGCTGGTGATCTCGAGCTGGCCAGGACGTACCCAGATATTGTCGTAGAGATTCGCGTAGCGGTTGTCGTATGACGACAGCGTAGTCGCGCCGCGACGAATCAACGGCGTCGCCGCATTCCCCAGGGCACGCCAGGCCGAATGGTCGGGAGTCATGTTGAAATCACCCGCTAGAACGACTGGCGCATCGAAACTGGACTCCAGCCACTCCCAGTAGTCAGCGAGCGCCCGGTGGTCTGGCGCCACACCTGAACCCAACGCTGATCCCTAATCGCACCGCTTACGCTGAACGTGATGTACGCGGCCTGTTGCCTCGTTCAGTGTTTGCGCTACGCCCGAGCAACCCCGCGCGAAAGATCATAGAGCCGTGGTGCGTGGATTTAGAAAACAGATTGTTCGCGGAGACAGACAATGGCGCTTAGAAGCAAGGTAGATGCTGTCAGTGAATCAGACTCCGGTCTGACAGAAACCGGCCTCAATCTATCCAAGGAATGGGATGCCAAAGCCGAGTTGGTGCACGTGCCGATCGATGATGTACGGCCGCCGAAAAACAACTCTCGTCAGCTCCGGCTAACGCTTGAATCGCTCAGAGCACCTGAGACGATAGAAGATCCGGCGATGAGAGAAGAGGCCGACTATATTCGCGATCTGAGCATGACGATTCGCGATCACGGCCAGCTCCAGCCTGGACTGGGGTATCGGGCAGGCACGGGTATCGTTGAATTAATGGCAGGGGAGCGCCGGTGGTGGGCCTGCCAGCTCGCCGGCCTGGATGAGATGCAGGTGATGGTCTATCCAGAGAAGCCGAGGGGCAACGCGACACGGCATTTGATAGAAAACGTGCATCGCCGCAATCTTTCGCCCGCTGGTGTCCTGCGAGGTATTCTGAGCATCATGGATGAGCAGGAGGCCAGTGGTGATCCGATTACGACTGGCCGGAAGTTGCAGCAGACAATACGGCTGCCCAAAACCGTGGCCTATCGTTGGTGGGCAATCGTCAATGGCCCGTCTGATCTGCGAGACGGCGTATTGAGCGGCCTGGTACCCAATCCCTCAATCGCTGAATTGCTTGGCAAGATGGATGATGAGGAACGCCAGAAGCGGATTAGCACACAGTCCTTTGACGACCTTGAGCGAAACAAGCAAGTCGCGCAGCCAAAGCCACTTCAACCCGCAGAGACAGCAGGCAGCATCCCGAAGCCGAACAAGGGCGGTAGGCCCGCTACCCACGTCAACATGGGTCGTTGTGACAACGGCGACGTGGTGAGGCATATGATCGAGACGCTGGATCCAAACGGCGACTACGACCATGTGGACTGGGCCGATCTCAACCAGGTAGGCGAGGTCTGGCGTGGTTTGTTGAAACGGATCAACCAGCGCTACGATTAAAAAAGGCCCGGGCATCCATAGGATGCGCCGGGCCTGGCTGTAGTCTTAAACGAGACTTGCCACCTGTTGTTGTTGCGGCTGCTGGAGTCCTTCCCAGCTGCCGTTCAGGCATAAGCCTGCAAAGTCACACATACCACAAGGCGTGTTGTGGGCCATGCGGCCCCGTCGCGGGAAGCGACCCTTCACAACGTCCTCGTCCATCCAGCGAATCTTCTGAGCGTAGTCGTCCAATTGCTCGAGGGTGCGAGCCGGAATCTTCTCAATGGGATGTATTTCCGGTCCCTTGCTCTTGGATTTGCCGTTGGGCATCTTGCGCTTGAGCAGGTTATGAAAACCCACGCCTGATACTTCTTCGATGCCTAGCGACTCCTTGTGCGCTTCTACAATGTATTGATAGGCAGTCACCTGGTCAGAGTGCCACTCAGTTGAGAGCACGCTGGCCGGCGTCTTGATGTCGATGACGTGAATTCGTGCCTCGTCATCCATCGCAACAATATCCGGCTGTCCGTTGAGGTAGACGCCAGTATCGATCTCTACCGAAAATCGGCGTTCGATCACCGGCCCCTGCGTGTCACGAAGCACCATCAGGTTTTCTGCCTCCCAGGCTTCAGGGAACATAGAGGTCAGGGCAACGCCCGTCGCCTCGAGATCCTCTGGGCCCATGCGCGAGGTGTACTCAACTTCCGCTGAATCGATGCCGGCACGCCATTCGTCCCGAAACTTGTCCTCGGGTGTCGTGACAGAACCGTCCAGATAACCCGTCACCGCGGCGTGAACCGCTGTACCGAAAATCAGATTGGACGACGTGCTCGACGAACGGATCTTCTCAACATACTGATAATAAAAAGCACGTGGACAATCCTCGTACTTGAGGACGCCCGACGGCCGATAGGATCGGATGCTCATGCGATTCTCCAGTCAATACGCACCGCCCCCGACCGGGAGGTGCATGAAACACCCCACGGTCGGCGGGTTAATGGTGGCTACATC